>Ga0209254_10000795_pt1 | contig 27282 bp, 27 predicted proteins | sample FrelakmetDIP11DI_FD_187148 | JGI IMG/M metagenome (GOLD analysis project Ga0209254, IMG submission 187148) | Freshwater lake sediment microbial communities from the University of Notre Dame, USA, for methane emissions studies - DIP11 DI (SPAdes)... | ecosystem: Environmental > Aquatic >...
CTGGTCCTGGGTCCTCGTCCTCCAACCCAGACTGCCAGGGTGAATGCACCTGGCACCAGCACCACGGTCACCGCCAGGAATCCAAGGGTGAACATAAGCCAGCCGGGAGAGCCGATATCGTACGCTGCCGTTTTCAAGCTGCCCCACGGCCCGATGAAGACCGCCGAGAAAGCCAGCGCCGATCCCAGCATCACCAATGCCAGAAAAGCTTCGTCGAGCCGGATTGTCCGGCGGGTGCCTCGCTGTGGGGCAGCCAGGTCGGTTCCAAAAGGGCGGAGATTAACGGCAATATTGTCTGCTGGACAGGACCGCAGGCAGTCCATGCACAGCCCACACTGAGAGCTGTCGCGCAGGGCCACCGGGTACAGACCCCACGGGCAGTTCATATAGCAGGTCTTCTCATGATGGGTTGCGCAGATGTCGCTATTTATCACACGCACTTCTAATGGTGCGGTTTTTGAGTAAAGTCCGGTGAAACCACCGACCGGGCAGATGTAGCTGCAGAAGGCGCGTCGTTGGAAGACCAGGCTCAAACCAACTGCCAACCCGAGCAGGCCCAACAACACCCAGGCAGTCAGGCGGGCATCGGTGAGAGTGACTGCGCTGAACAGTCCGATCAGCAGGAAGCCGCTAGACTGCAGCCAGGAGCTCTTCAAGCGCTTTGGCCAACGAAGATTCAATCCAAACGGCTGGGGGTTTTTCTCAAAGATACCACCCTGCTGCAGCCACTCTCCAGGCAGGGGGATAGGACACACGCTGCACCACGAACGTCCGCCCAGCGGGATGAAAGCCAGCTTGAGAGCTGTCCACCAGGCGATCCAGACAATGATGATGGCGAAATTATGGCTGCCCACCTGCGAGCCCATTAATCCCGCCACGATCGTGAAGACAAAACCTGCCAGGGTAAGAGCACGCAACAGGAATTGCGGCCAGCGGCTCTGTATAAGTGGTCGGATCCAGGGATTTTGGTTAAGGTCGATACGCTCGGGAAGTTTATTTCTTTCCGGACTGGAGAGCCCGCTTTCGAGCTCGAAGTCTTCCTTCTTCCACACAGCGTACTGCAGCTTGCTCATTTCTGCACCACCCACACACCGGCGACGAGCGCCAATCCTGCCAGCAGCATGCCTCGCCAGAGCAGGATGTTCTGTCCAACCTGGAGCTTGCCAATCATGAAGGGGTGCATATTGCCGCAGGTCACGCTGCAGCGAAAGCGAAATGAACCCTGCTGATTTGCGATGAATGTCATCCGGCTCGTATGACCCGGTTCGGATGTCATCTTAAGTTTGTAGCCGTCAATAGCCAGGCCATGTATCACGTCTTTGGATACCAGCTCGATCGTCACTTGGTCCCCGGGATTGACAGAAAGGACAGCCGGGCTATAGGTAAATTGGCTGGCCTCGATCCGGAAGATTTTTTCAATAGGTTCTGTAGCGCTGGCTGGTGTGGGAATCAGAAGAACCAGGAGCGCCAGGCCTGCCAGGACAAACCAGCGCCAGACTGGTATATACCTTCTCATCGAATCACGCATCGTATTCCACTGGATTCATTCAAGGCATGTTCGAAGCGCCGTACCGGGCGTATGTCTGGTCTACATAAGCCTTGATCTCGGGCACTGTCTTACCCTGATCGATCAGGCGCATCGTGTCCTGCGTGATATCCACGCAGATCGAGCAGCCCAGGGCGTGTGTGTCATAGCTTATTTTGCCATCCGAACCGGTTCCAGAAACGTAACAGGAGTAATTGGAAGTGTGCCCCATCGACCCGCACCCGCAGTAGCACGGTACTTGCTTCATGATCTCCGGGTTAACTGCGTTGAATTGATAGGCTTGCTGAACCATCACTGGCGCAGCTTTTATCTCTGCAGTCATCTCGTCCAGCGCTGCCATTGCCTGTTTTTGGCTGTTTTTGTCAGTTTCCGTTCCGCAGGCAGCCAGCAGTCCGGAGAAGATAATAAGAACAAGCGTCAAAGGGAAAAATGAAATGCGGAATCCAGTACGCGCCATAGTTTTACGCTCTAGGTATTAGTGGACAGACGGAATTATACAGACACGGACCTGTGATATATAGCGCAATCTGACGCGTTTGCCCGTAAGCATAATTGCCTACTGGAAAATATGTTCGTCGCTGTGGGAGGTGTGCTTCGGAAGAGAACCGGAATGTTGTGGCTTATTTCAAGATATTAGCAAGATTTGGTGTCGCGTCGTCCGCCGTGCATATTTCCCCTAGAATTTACAGTCGATAATTATTAAATATGGATTGTCTCATCATCCGATGCTGCGACTTCTGCCAGCTTGCCGGTCGCCACGTAGATAGCCCGCTCGCAGATATTCGTCACCCGGTCGGAGACGCGCTCCAGGTTGTGCGCCACCCACATCAGGTGGTTCGACTGGTCGATGGTGGTCGGGTTGGCAAGCATGATCGCAACCAGCTCGCGGTACACCTGGTTGTACAGAGCGTCAACTTCATCGTCTTCGTCGGGGATGGCGCTCGCCGTCTGGACATCCAGGTTGACGAAAGCGCCGACCGCCCGGTGCAGCATGCTGACGGCGATCTGGGCCATGCGCGGGATATCGATCAGCGGCTTGACGTGCGGTTCGTTTCCGATCAATACGCAAATCTTGGCGATGCCCTTGGCGTAATCCCCCATCCGCTCCAGCTCGCCGACCACTTCCAGGATCGAGGCCAGCATGCGCAGGTCGCCTGCCATGATCGGCTGTTGGGTGGCGATAGTCACCATGCAGTCGTTTTCCAGCTCGAAGCGCTTGTTGTTAATCAGTTGGTCGTTGGCATAGATCATCTGCGCGCTGACGACGTCATGTTTCTTCAACGCCTCCACCGAGCCGCTGATGGCGTTTTCGACCATGCTGTCCAGGATCAGGATTTGATCCTGAAGGTGCCTTATTCTGCGGTCAAGGACTTCACGGGCCATAGCTATCTCTCATTATAGAACACATTATCCGAAACGACCAGTAATATAGTCTTCGGTTGTTTTCTGGGTCGGATTGGTGAAAATCTTGCTGGTCTCGCCAAATTCCATCAGGGTTCCAGCCCGGTCTTCATCCATGCTGAAGAAAGCAGTGAAATCGGAGACGCGTGCTGCCTGCTGCATATTGTGCGTCACGATAATGATGGTGTACTCGTAGGACAGGATAGCCATCAATTGCTCGATTTTCAGTGTGGCAATTGGATCTAGCGCCGAACAGGGTTCATCCATCAGGATGATATCCGGTTTGATGGCGATCGTCCGGGCGATGCACAGCCGCTGCTGCTGCCCACCCGATAGCGACAGACCGCTTTGATCAAGCTTGTCGTTGACTTCATCCCACAGCGCTGCACCTTTCAACGCTGATTCCACCAGGTCGTCCAAATCACCTTTCCCCCCTCTAAATCCGTTGATCTTCGCTCCCCAGGCGATATTCTCATAGATCGATTTTGGGAAAGGATTCGGTTTCTGGAAAACCATCCCGACCCGTTTGCGTACCTGCACCGGATCCACGTCGGCATCGTAAATATTCTTGCCATGCAAAAGCACCTGGCCCGTAGCCCGCGCCGTTGGCACCAGCTCATTCATGCGGTTGAAAGCGCGCAGAACAGTGCTCTTGCCGCAGCCGGATGGACCGATGATGGCGGTGATCCTTTGACGCTGGATATTCAGGTTGATGTCTCTAACAGCCAGGAAATCGCCGTAATAGACATTCAGGCCGTTCGTCTCCATGGCATAGACTTCGGGATTCTCTGGATTGGCAGGAATTTCGGTATTAACAGCTTGTCTATTAAATGTGGTCATTGGTAGCTCCTGCCGTAGCGGTTTCGCAGCAGGATTGCGCCGGCATTTAAGGTAAGCAGCAGGAATAAGAGCACCAAAATTGCAGCTCCGGCGATGTTGCGAAATTCATCCTGCGGACGGGCAGTCCACTGGTAGATCTGGATGGGAAGGGTGGTAAATTTTGAGAACGGGCTGCTGGGATCGAACGTGATGAAGGTCGATGCGCCGACCACCACCAGGGGTGCAGTCTCTCCGATGGCACGTGAGATCGCCAGGATGGTTCCGGTCAGGATCCCGGGGATGGCATTCGGCAGCACATGCGCCCAGATCGTCTGCCATTTGGTCGCCCCGATCCCCAGGCTGGCCTGACGCAGCGAGTTCGGCACGGCGCGAATCGCTTCCTGCGCATTGATGATAACCAGCGGCAACACCAGCAGCATCAATGTCAGACCAGCGGAAAGAATGGTGCGCCCATTGGCAGTCGTGGGATCCACCAGTCCGAAGACCGATCCACTGGTTAGTGGTTCCAGCAGGCGTACGAACATCGCCAGTCCCAGCATCCCATAGATGATGGATGGCACGCCCGCCAGGTTGTTGATGTTGGTCTGGATCAGCCGGTTGAACCAGTTGTCCCGGGCGTATTCTTCCAGGTAGATGGCCGCACCGACCGCCAGGGGGAAGGCGAACAGGATCGTGATGGCGATTGTCCACAGGGAGCCTAAAATCGCGGTGCGGATGCCTGCGAACAGCGGCTCACTGGACTGCGGGGAAGTGATGAAATTTCTGTTCACCCACGAGCGAAACACCAGCTCTGCCTGCGGGTATTTTTCCGCCATTTCGGCCTGGATTTGCTCGCGCTGGGTCAGGGATTCACTCAACAGCCAGGTTTTCACGATTTGCGGCTCGACCACTTCGTCGATCACCAGACTGTAGATCTCTTCCTGGCTGCGCTCTTCGAATGGTTTTTCTCGCCCTAACTGCCGGAATTTGCCCTTCGAAACGTTCTCTTCCAATATGAAAACCAGTTCCTCCTTACCGAGTTGCTCGAGTGGCACGCCATCGACAGCCAGGCTTTGCGGGTCGATTGTGTTTTCAATCGCGACATATCCAAAGGACTGGTTGATGATGTTGTACAGCAAGGCGCTCAGTGCAATGATGCCAATAATCGTCGAAGCCTGGAAGACGATTTGCCACAACCTCGCCAGTTTTTTGCGGCGTTGTAAATTACTGCTGGTGAAGGGATCCGCAGCATCTGTAAGGGGAGGCCGTTTCATTCGTATACCTCCCTGAATCGTCTCACAATCCTCTGGCTGATGAGATTCAGTGTCAGGGTCATAAAGAAAAGCAGGAGCCCGATGGCAAACAGGCTGTTGTAATCGATCGAATCGTAGCTTAAGTCTCCGCCGCTGATCCGCACAATGTGACCGGTCATCGTCTCTGCGCCGCGAAAGGGATTGAAAGTCAGGTTGGGTCCGGCACCGATAGCCAGTGCGGCGATCATGGTTTCGCCAATCGCCCTCGAGATGCCGACGATAAATGCCGCCGAGATCCCTGAAAGGGCTGCAGGAACCACTATTTTTACCGCCACTTCCATTTTCGTTGCACCCAAAGCGTAAGCGCCTTCCCTCAGCGAGCGCGGCACCGCGCTGAGGGAGTCTTCGCTCATGGAGGTAACCAGCGGCAGGATCAGGATGCCCATCACGATGCCGCCCGCGGCCATGTTGTAGATCTCTACCACATCGCGCCCAAGAATCGATCGCAGCAGCGGGGTCATATAGGTCAAAGCCCAGTATCCATACACCACGGTGGGGATACCGGCCAGGACCTCAAGGATTGGTTTTATCAGGTTGCGCGATTTATTGCTGGCATATTCGCTCAGGTATATCGCCACGCTCAAGCCCAGCGGCAGGGCGATCGACATGGCAATGAAAGACGTGATGATGGTGGATGTGACCAGCGGCCAGATTCCGAACTCCAGGATCTTGGGCTGCCACGTGGTGCCGGTAAAGAAATCAACCAGTCGGACTTCAGGAGAACGGAAGAACAGCAGGGCTTCCTTTCCCAATTCGTAAACAATACCAATCGTGGTTAATATCGAAAACGCCCCGCAAATAAAAAGGAATCCCTGGATGAAGAGCTCCCCGATATTGGTCCGTTTTCTTAAATCTACAGGTGGGATTCTTGAGTACGCGCGGTGGCTCGCTTCGTTTTCAACTGGATTTGTTGCTGAACTCAACTGCATTCCTGTCCTTGCCTGTCCAACGAATTATTTACTGCATGGCGTCCAACCAGCCCTGCATGGCGGCTTCGAGTGCTGCCTGGCTGGCGGGGAAGTAACCGACATCGATGATCTCTTCATTCACGAAAGTCAGGTAGAAATTTATGAAAGTGCTGACCTGAGGCTTCTCCTGCATGATGGTGGCGTCGGAGTAGATGAAGAGCGGGCGAGAGAGCGGGTACTCGTTGCTTTCGGCTGTCTCTTCATTGGGTTCGATCCCGTTGACGGAGAGTGCCTTGAGGGTGTCGGCATTTTCATTGTAATAGGCGAAGCCAAAGTAGCCGATGGCATAAGGGCTCCCGAGCACACCCTGCACCAGAACATTGTCGTCTTCGCTCATCTGGATGCCGGCGGCATTCAAGATGGCTTCTTCGCCCTTGCCTTTATCGGCGTCTTTATCGACCACGTAGACCGGGTCCATCACAGCTTCGACGAAGTAGTCGAAGGTGCCGGAATCGGTGCCGGGGCTGAAACGCAGGATGTCTTCGGCCGGCCAGGAGGGGTCGACGTCGGACCATTTTTGAGCGGTTGAATAGACCATTGCCAGCTGTTCGATGGTCAGGTCAGTCAGGAAATCGTTTTCCTGGCTGACTACCACTGCCAGGGCGTCGGTGCCGACGCGGAACTCGACTGGGGTGCGTCCGATGGCCGTGCAGCTTTCGACTTCAGAGTCCTTGATGGGGCGGCTGGAATTGGCGATATCGGTCTCACCGCTGACACAGAAACGCTCCAGGCCGGCGCCTGAGCCGATGCTGTCGATAGTGATGTTGCCGGCGAAACCCTCATCCTGGAATCGCTCAGCCATGCGTTCGGTGAGCGGGTAAACCGTCGAAGATCCGGCTGCGATGATATCGCCGCTGACCAAGGCAGGGTCCACTTCGGGCAGCATGACCATCTCGGTTTCTTCCGTGGTCATCGGTTCTTCGGTCGCCGCCGGTTCTTCGGTTGCTGCTGGTTCTTCCGTCATTGCAGGTGCTTCAGTCGCAGCTGGAGCCTGCGCCTTCGTCGGGGCTGCAGTTGGGGACGGCAGCTGGGTGGCTGCAGGTGCACAGGCAGCCAGGACAAATACAGCTACAATCACCATCACATATATACGAATTAAAGATTGTTTCATTCCATTCTTCTCCTGAAAGTTAGAGTCTTGTTTCACAAACAGGAGAACTATAACAACCCATGGTTAATGAAGTTCGATGGTGCGTTTAACAGGCGGTCAAGGATATGTAAAGGATTGTTAACATCCCGGTCGCTGCGTTTGTAATCCTCCGGCGATGTTGCAGTGCGTGGAAAAGTTACATCCGCAAGAAGATGTTCTTATCGGCTAGAAGCTAAACTTCTCCGAGAAGTTTAGCTTCTAATTCTCAGGTTTTTCAATCTTTAATTGGGATCGAAAAAATGAAGGTGCTTCCTTTTCCTGGCTCACTTTCAGCCCAGATCAACCCCCCGTGGGCTTCCACCAGGTGGCGGGCGATTGCCAGTCCCAGTCCAGTGCCACCACCTGAGCGAGCCCGGTCGGCTTTGTAAAAGCGCTCGAATATGCGTGGTAGATCATCCGCTGCGATTCCCACCCCGCTATCCCGTACGGAGAATTCGACCTGCTTTTGTTCATTTTCACTTGCGGAAATATCGATCTCCCCCCCGGGATCTGTGAACTTGATCGCATTGTGCAGCAGGTTGACTAACACCTGTTCGAGACGTGGAGGGTCGACCAGGACCTCCGGCAGATTTTCCGGGCATGAAATGCGAATCATCAGCTGGGCGCGTTCTGCCTGCAGGCTCAGTCGTTCTACCGCTGCGTGTATAAGGTCCTGTGGATGGCCGCCTATAAATTCCAGCGGCACTCGCCCTGATTCGATCTTCGAAAGCTCCAACAGCTCGGTAACAACCAGGTTGATGGTATCCACTTCTGTCTCGATCTGTTCCAGGAAGCGCCGGGCCGCAGGTGGGTCTTCCAGGGCGCCTTCCTGCAGGGTCTCGGTGAGTGCCTTCAAGGAAGCCAGCGGAGTCCTCAGTTCGTGCGAGATGTTGCTGATGAAGTCCTGCCGGATGGTCTCCAGGCGGCGCAGGCGGGTCAGATTCTGGAAAACCAGCAAAACGCTGCCGGGGAGCGATTTACCCAGGGGTGTTGCGCTGACCTGTAGGTTGAGTTGTTGTGGGTGCACCTCCAGGTTGGTACTCTGCAACTCCTCCTGGTCCACGCATCGCTGCCACAGCTCCACGATTTCGTAATGACGCAGTACGCTGGCCAGAGAATTTCCAGTCGAATTTTCTGGAGACAGGCCAAACATGGATTCCACTGCCTTGTTTGTTAGTTGGATATTCCCCTCTACATCAGCAATCACGATCCCGTCGGTCATTTCTTCGAAAACAGCCGACATTTTACTGCGCTCCGCAGTCAGCTCCTGGATGTGATCCTGGGTAGTGCGGATCATCTTGTTTATGGCCCGTGTCAACTGCCCGATTTCGTCTGATGCCGAAACCATCAGGCTGCCAGACTTACGGATGGGTTGGAATTCCCCGCTCGAAATGCGAATGGCCTCCCGGGTCAGCTCACGCAGCGGTTTCAGGCTGATGTTCGCTATCCACATGGCCAGCGCGATCGCGACCAGCGTGACGATTCCAGTTGTTACCAGGAGAGTACGCTGCAGTTCAGTGATCGACTGGTTGACCTGGCTGGTCGCCAGTGCAACCCGCGCATAGCCAGCAAGTTCTTGATCCACCCGGATGGGCACCGCAGCATAGAGCAGGAAGTCGCCTACCGTGTGGCTGTAGCGGGTGCTGAATCCGATTCCTGTTTCACGTGCCTGGACCACCTCCGGCCGGTCGAGGTGATTGTCCATCCTGGTGAAATCCTCCTCCGACTCACCCATCACTATTCCAGAATCGTCGATAATAGTTATCCGCAGGTCAATTTCTTCAGCCAGGAGGTTGACCTGCTCGTTGATCTCAGCAGCCGGAGCCTGTTCCCTCAAGGCCGGAGAGATACTGGCTGCCACCAGCTCGGCTTCTCGAGACAGCTCCTGCTGCAGCTGGCCTAAATAGATATCTCTCACAAAGCCGGTAAAATAATATCCGATGCCGATCATAGCCAACAAGAACAGGGCTACATAAGAGATCGCGATGCGCCAGCGAATGCTTGTAAACATCATCCCTCGAATCGATATCCGATTCCCCGTACGGTCACAATCCGTTTCGGATCAGCTGCATCATCTTCAATTTTTTCCCTCAGCCAGCGCACGTGCACGTCCACGGTCCTGCTTCCTCCACTGAATTCCCAGCCCCAAACTCGCTCCAATATTAGATCACGAGTCAGGACATGCCCGCGGTGATTGGCGAGAAACAGCAGAAGATCGAATTCCTTCGGTTTCAAGTACATGATTTTGTTATTCACGGACACTTCCCGGCGGGTCAGGTCCAGCTTCAGGTTTCCAAAATACAGGATTTCTTTGAAAGCGGCTGGCTCTTCTTCTTTTCCTTCTCGGAATAAGCGCTCACGCCGCAGGTGTGCTTTGACGCGCGCCAGGAATTCTCGCATGCTGAACGGTTTTGGGATGTAATCATCGGCACCCATCTCCAGCCCGATCACCCGGTCGATCTCATCATCCCTGGCTGTCAGCATCAGGATTGGCACATTTGTCTCCTGCCTTAGGATGCGGCAGACCTCGAAACCGTCGATAACCGGCAGCATGATATCCAGCACGATCAAATCTGGCATGAACTGGCGGGCTGTGTCAATCGCCGACTGCCCATCTGAAGCAGTTTCCACTGTATAACCCTGGCGAGTGAGGTTGTACACCAGTGTTTCCAGCATGACACGTTCGTCTTCGACAACCAGTACTTTGTCAGCCATTTCCTCTCACCCAAATCTACCCGTGATATAGTCTTCAGTGCGCTGGTTCTGCGGGTTGACGAACAGGTCCCCACCGCGCCCGGTTTCGATCAGCTCACCCTGCAGGAAGAAGGCAGCGTAATCGGCCACCCTGGCTGCCTGCTGCACCGAATGTGGCACCAGCACGATAGTGTAGTTCTCCTTCAAGTCGAATAATGAAGCTTCGACTTTATTGGTTGAAATCGGATCCAGCCCCGAAGTGGGCTCGTCCAGCAAGATCACCTCCGGTTCCTGCGCCAGGCTGCGTGCCAGGCACAGTCTCTGCTGCTGCCCGCCGGACAGGCGCACTGCCGGCTCATCCAGGCGGTCTTTCACCTCATCCCACAGCGCGGCCTGCTTGAGACTGCGCTCCACAGCCGCTTCCAGGATGCCTGGGTCTCTTTCTCCGGCCATCTCCAATCCGTAGGTCAGGTTCCCGCGAATAGATAGCGGCAGAACGATCGGCCGGGCAAAAACCATACCCACTTTCCGGCGCAGTTTTACCACGTCCAGCTGCGGCGAAAGGATGTCGATGAAATGGTCGTGATTGTCGTTCATGAGCACGCTGCCCTTGATTTCTGCCACATCGGTCAGGTCCTTCAGACGGTTTAGAACGCGTAAAAGGCTCGATTTTCCACCGCCCGCCGGGCCGAAGAGCACTGTGATTGCCCTGGCAGATATTTCAAGGTTGATCCCTTTTAACGATTCTATATTGTCGGAATAGCGCATGTACAGGTTTTCGATGACGTATTTGACCATCTCTACCACTGCCGCCTGGCCCTGGCGCGCGAGCGAATCACGGTTGCCAGTGCATGCATGCTTAACACGAATGTCAGCAGGACCAGTGCCGTGCCGTACTGGATCTCGATCGGCATTCCGGGCACCTGTGTTGAAATCACGTAAAGATGGTAAGGCAAAGCCATGGTTTCATCCATGGGAGATGTAGGCAGGCGCGGCAGGAAGAAAGCCGCTACCGTGAACAGGATCGGCGCAGTCTCGCCCACCGCCCGCTCCAGTCCCAGGATGATCCCGGTCAGGATGCCGGGCTGGGCTTCGCGCAGCACGATCTTGCGGATCGTCTGCCATTTGGTCGCTCCCAGCGAGATGCTGACCACCCGGAAGGACTGAGGCACAGCTCGCAGGGCTTCTTCGGCGGTGCTGATGATCACCGGCAGAGTCATGATGGAAAGGGTCAGCGAACCTGCCAGGATGCTGGTGCCGAATTGCAGGAACAGCACAAACAGGCCCAGGCCGAACAGCCCGTAGACTACCGATGGAATACCCGCCAGGTTGATGATGGCGATGCGGATCAACCTTGTCAGCCGGTTTTCGGTGGCATACTCGGCCAGGTAAATCGAGGCAGCAATGCCCAGGGGAACGGAAAATATGGCTGTGCCGATCGCCAGGTACAATGTGCCGACAATGGCGGGCAGGATACCTCCTTCACGCATCCCGTTGCTTGGAAAGCCAGTCAGGAATTCCCACGAGATGGCTGGGGCGCCCTGCACCAGGATGTAGCCAACAATCCACAGAATTGGGATCACTGTCAGAATCGAAACCGCGATCAACAGGCCATATCCGAAGCGCTGCACGAGGTAACGATTAAGACCAGGTTTATTCATAAATCAAATCCAACTCGACAGGTCTTCTCATTACACTCCTGTCACCCGAGGACGCGCTCGGCGCGTCTCCGCTGTCGAAAAACGACTGCCGAGGCAGTGATGTTTACCAGCAGCGAAATAAGGAATAATACGATCCCGATGAAAAATAAAACATGGTAATGGGTGGAGCCGTTGGCGACTTCTCCCATCTCTGAAGCAATTGTGGCAGTCATGGTGCGTGTAGGCGAGAATAGAGCGCTCAAACCTCCTGGTAGCACTGGTGCGTTGCCGGTCACCATCATCACCGCCATGGTTTCGCCAATTGCCCTCCCGAGACCCAGCATCACAGCCGTCAGCACACCCGAGCGCGCCGCCGGCAGCGTCACCCGCCAGATAGTCTGCCAACCGGTGGCGCCTAAGGCCAATGCCGCGTCACGGTAGCTGCGCGGCACCGCATCCAGAGCGTCCTCCGAGACCGAGATGATCGTAGGAATGGAGATGGCTGCCAGCAGCACCGATCCGGTGAAGGCGGTCAGACCGGTGGGGAGATCGAATGAGACTCGAAAGGCAGAAGATAAAACTCGCACCCCGATCAATCCCAATACCACCGAAGGCAGACCAGCCAGGATTTCGACCAGCGGCTTGAGGATTTCTCTCGCCCAGCGCGGGGATATTTCTGCGATGTAGATCGCCGTCCCGATCCCAATCGGCACCGCCAAAAGCGCCGCCCCGATGGTCACGATCAATGAGCCGCCGATCAGCGGCAAAATGCCGAAATACTCTTCAATTGGATACCAGCGCTCGCTGAATAAATTCTCTAGACGCACTTCGCGCAGCGCCGGGAGTCCTTCGGTAGCCAGGAAAAAAAAGATCAGGACTACAAACAGGATTGCCGAATATCCCGAGATAGTGATCAACCTCGTGATCAACGTCTCAGGCAGCTTGAACCGGTTTCGCAGGGTCGTCGATCTGGTTGTCATTCTTCGAACGTTGCGTACAAAATCCAGGTTAGTTATGAAAAACGGTCAACCAGGGTCTGAAACGGGTACCGGTACGAAGCCCAACTCTTCAACGATTGCCTGGGCTTCGGAAGTAAAAATCCATTCCAGGTATGCCAGCAGGGTTCCTTCAGGCTGGCTGGCGGTATACATGTATAAATCTCGAGCAATCGGGTATGTCCCCTCATTCACCGTCGCGGCGGATGGAAGTATATATTCGCCCTCCGGGCTGCGAGCTACTGCGATGGTTTTCACCTCCGGTGTCACATACCCCAGGCCGTCGTACCCAATGGCGTGCGGATTTGCCTTGACTTCTTCAATGATGCCCTCCGAGGAAGGCAGCAATAACGTATCGGTCGAAAACAGGGTCTTGTTCTCGTCATCGCCCAGGCGTAGCACTTCCTCCAGGAAATAAACATGGGTACCCGAGTTAGTTTCGCGCGATAGGCGCACGATCACCCGGTCATCCCCGCCTAGCTCCTGCCAGTTGTTGATTCTCCCGCTGTAGATATCCGAAATCTGCTCTAAGGTCAACCTCTCAATGGGATTCTCGGGACAGACGATGATGGCGATGGCATCGCGTGCCACCACGAACTCTACCGGCTCGGCACCGTTTTCTATTGCTGCCTCCAGCTCTTCGCCCTTAATCTTCCGGGAGGCGTTAGCGATGTCGGTCGTGCCGTTGACTAATGCTGCTATACCAGTGCCAGATCCACCTCCGGAGACTGAAATCGAGATTTCCGGGTGAATTTCCTGGTATCTCTCAGCCCATGCCAGAGCCAGGTTTACGATGGTATCCGAACCTTTATTTTCGATATACTCAACTTGCTGGGGGGAGTTTTCATCTCCTCTCTGGTTAGGTGTGCTCGAGCAGCCAGGCAGGCAAAGGAGGAGAAAAAAGATGACCGTCAAACGCCTCGGATTCATCCCTCGGATTATACCGTACATCAATTTGGCCTCTCAATTAATTCCATTGACAGGGTTATGGATTAAAATTGATTTGTGGATACTCCCTCACCTGTTTTTACAATCCGCAGCCTGGATTTCTATTACGGCGAATTTAAAGCCCTGGATCAGATCAATATGGAAGTCCTCCCTCAGCAGGTCACTGCCCTGATCGGTCCCTCAGGCTGTGGGAAATCCACCTTCCTGCGCTGTCTGAACCGCATGAACGATACCATCCCCGGAATTCGCGTCACCGGTGAAATCCGGCTGTTGGGTCGTGATATCTATGCTCCCGACACCGTTCTCTCTGATTTACGACGCAGGGTAGGGATGGTATTCCAGAAACCCAACCCCTTCCCGCAGTCCATCTACGATAACCTGGCATTTGGTCCTCGTGTGCTGGGACTGGTGCATAACCGGGGCAGCCTCGATGAGATCGTCGAGCGCAGCCTGGTTCAGGTTGGGCTGTGGGAAAGCTTGAAATCAGACCTGTCCAGGGATGCCCTGTCACTCTCACTTGGGGAGCAGCAGAGCCTGTGCCTGGCACGCGTGCTGGCGGTAGCCCCGGAGGTGATCTTGATGGACGAGCCTGCCTCTGCTCTCGACCCGATCGCCACCAATCACCTGGAAGAGCTGATCCACACGCTGAAGAAAGATTACACCATCGTCATCGTGACACACAATATGCAGCAGGCTGCCAGGATTTCCGATTTTACAGGCCTGTTCTGGTTGGGGGAGCTGGTCGAATTCGCCGACACCCAGGTGATATTTACAAAGCCCGAGAATCAGCTCACGGAAGATTACATCACCGGGCGGATGGGATAATTTCCCTACGCCGTTAATCCAAGGGCGGTTAATTTATCCACCAGCTGGGAAAATTTAGGCTCGACCAGCATCGATCCATCCGGGAAAATGATGGTCGGTACGCTCCGCATGCCTTTGTTATGCTCGAGCACAAATTGCTCGGCCTGTTTGTCGCGGTCGATATTGATCCACTGGTACTCGATATCCCGTTTTTCCAGCACCCTGCGCGTTCTTAAACAATCTCCACACCAGTTAGTACCGTAGATAATGATGATAGAATTGGGCATATTCTCTCCAAGAAAGGGTGTGGCGATTGGCGTCCTGGCATTTCGGCACCATGGGTTTCAGCTATCCAGCCTGGCGTGGAGTATTTTACCCACGGGAGATGGAAGCACAGCGCTTCCTGGCTTATTATAGCCGGATTTTTAATGTACTGGAAATCGACTCCACCTTCTATGGCATCCCTGCCAGGCCGACTGTGCTGGGTTGGAAATATGCCGTGCCAGATGGATTCATCTTTGCTTTGAAAACACCGCAAGTCATCACGCACCAGATGGGACTGGTTGGGGCAGGACCGCTTTTTACCGAATTCATCAACTCAGCCCGTTACCTGGAAGAGAAACTGGGTGCCATCCTGCTGCAGTTTCCACCCTCATTTCACTCCGATAAATTGGAGGTACTGGGCGAATTCCTGTCCAGGGTGCCGGCTGGAATACGCATCGCAGTTGAAGTTCGCCATCACTCATGGTACACTCCAGGGTTGGTAATTTCATTGCTGGGTGAGCTCCTCCGGCAGTATCATGTCTGTTGGACTTCCATCGAATATCCTGGAGTGCCGGGCAGGATCGTGAGCACCAGCAAATTTTTGTACATTCGCTGGATCGGGCAGCACGGCACATTCGTTCAGCACGATCGTGAAAGGCTGGATCGTAAAGAAAATATGCAGGCCTGGCTGGATGAGATCGGAAAATTCGAATCAAGAGTTGATACAGTGTTTGGTTTTTTCAACAACGATTATGCCGGATTCGCCGCTGGCAGCGCGCAGCGTTTCAAGCAGCTGACTGGTCTGCCTGTTGTTGATTTTACTCAGCCCTTTCAGGCACGATTATTTTGAAGATGAAATCAAAGAGCTTTGCCTGGTTCACCTGGGGAGTGCTGGTTTATAACCTGTGCGTGATTCTGTGGGGCGCCTTTGTCAGGGCAACTGGATCGGGAGCCGGCTGCGGCAGCCATTGGCCGCTGTGCAACGGCCAGGTCATCCCCCACAGCCCTCAGATCGATACGATCATCGAATTCGCCCACCGCATTTCAAGCGGTATCTCCCTAATGCTGGTTCTGGTATTGTTTTTTTGGGCATTCCGGCTGTTTTCAAAAGGCAGCCCGGTGCGACTGGGAGCGAGTTTATCCCTGATCTTTATCCTGAGCGAGGCGCTGGTGGGAGCAGGCCTGGTCTTATTCGAATGGGTTGCCGGCGATGCCTCCAGCGGCCGCGTCGTATCCATGGCAGTTCATTTAATCAACACTTTTTTGCTGCTGGCAGCATTGGTGATGACCGGCTGGTGGGCATACGGGGGAGATCGTTTGAAATTCCAGGGTCAGGGAGCCAGTCTGCTGTTTTTTGCCATAGGATTCGCAGGAATTATTCTTTTGGGGATCAGCGGTGCGATTACTGCACTCGGAGACACTCTTTTTCCATCTCCCAGTCTCTCAGAAGGCCTGGCGCAGGATTTTAATCCAGCAGCGCATTTTCTGATCCGTTTGCGAGTCTGGCACCCGGTGATCGCAGTATTCCTGGGTTTCTATTTGCTTTTTCTAAGCGGCATGGTTGCACTTTTCCGGCCGGTCAGGAGTATCCGACTTTTCGCAGGCTGCCTGGCAGGGCTTTTTATTATTCAGCTCGCCGCCGGCATCGTGAACTTGTTGTTGTTAGCGCCGGTCTGGATGCAGCTCCTGCACCTCCTGTTGGCCGACCTGGTCTGGATATCCCTGGTGCTGCTGGCCATGTCTTATTTTTCAATCAGCGAGATCAGCCCACATGTCGAATCAATCCGAAACCCAATCCCAGCGTGACCGCCTCGAGCGGCTGCGCAGCGAATTACATTTTCACAATTACCGCTACCATGTGCTGGATGCGCCGCTGATCAGCGATTATGATTTCGACCGCTTGATGAGAGAGCTGCGCCAGATCGAAGTCGAACATCCGGATTGGGTGACACCTGATTCCCCGACCCAGAGGGTGGGAGGGCAGCCGGCGGAAAAATTCAGCAAGCTGCGCCACCCGGCCTCCATTCTCAGCCTGGGAAACGCCTTCAGTGCTGACGATGTCCGCCAGTGGTATGAACGCATCCTGCGCCTGGATGCGCGCGTCGCCGGAACTAAATTCGTAGTGGAACCTAAGATCGATGGTTTATCGGTAGTTCTGCATTACCGGCAGGGATTGTTCGTGCAGGGCGCCACGCGCGGGGATGGAGAAGTGGGCGAGGATGTCACCTCCAACCTGCGCACCATCCGCCGCATCCCACTGCGCATCCCGGTCATGCCCGGTGGTCCGCAACCGCCATCCTCCCTGGTGGTACGTGGGGAAGTCTTCATAAACATCCGTGAATTCGAGCAGTTAAACCGCCGGTTGGAGTCAGAAGGGGAGAAGACCTACCAGAACCCGCGCAACACCGCCGCAGGCTCGCTGCGCCAGCTGGATCCCAACCTGACCGCTTCGCGCCCGCTGAACCTGCTGACCTACCAGATCGTGGCGGGTGACGGCCCGTTTCCAGGCACGCAGTGGGAGAGGCTGCATTACCTGCAGAGCCTGGGTTTCCCGGTGACCACGCAGGCCTCCCTCCATCCGGATATCGAATCCGCCATCGCTGAATGCCTGAGCTGGGGACCGAGGCGCGGCGATTTTTCTTACGAGGTCGATGGTATGGTCATCAAAATCGACGACCTTTCTCTGGCAGAAGACCTCGGATTTGTTGGCCGTGATCCGCGCGGCGCGCTCGCATTCAAATTTCCAGCACAGGAAGTGACCACCACGCTGCAGGACATCGGTGTGAATGTCGGCAGGACCGGCCGCCTCACTCCCTATGCCATGCTTGATCCGGTGGAAATCGGTGGTGTGATCGTCCGCCAGGCTACCCTGCACAACTTCGACTACATCGCTGACAAGGACATCCGCGTGGGTGACCGGGTGCTCGTCAAGCGTGCCGGGGATGTGATACCTTACGTGATCGGACCGGTGGTTGAGCTTCGCACTGGCAGTGAACAGCCATATTCTCCACCCGAGCTATGCCCTACCTGCCGGGAGCCGGTGGAAAACCTGCCGGGTGAGGTCGATTGGTACTGCGTCAACTCAGCCTGTCCTGCCCAATTAATCCGCAACCTGGAGCATTTCGTCTCCAGGGGCGCGATGGACATCGTGGGTTTGGGGATCAAGATCGTCGAGCAGCTGGTTCAGAGCCAGCTGATACACGATGTCGCCGACCTGTACACCCTGCAGCGGGTAGACCTGCTGCAGGTGGAAGGATTCGCCGAAAAGAAAGCCGAAAACCTGCTGGAGTCGATTGAAAATTCACGCTGGCAGCCGCTGGCCAGGCTTATCACTGCACTCGGCATCCGCGGTGTGGGCGAGGTGGCAGCCGGAGACCTGGCGAGGCGCTATCCCGACCTGCAGGCGCTTTCTCTGGCTACATCTGAAGAGCTGCAGTCGATCGAAGGCATCGGGCCCAATATCGCCGAGGCGATAGTCGATTGGTTTAATCGCCCGGCCAACCGAAGCGTGCTGGAGAAGCTGCATAAGGCCGGGGTCTGGCCGCATAGCCAGCCTTCGATTGAATCGACGGCAGGCAGTGGACCATATACGGGCATGACTTTTGTCATCACCGGCACCCTTCCTTCTCTATCCCGCGATGGAGCCAGGGAGTATATCGAAGCACGCGGTGGAAAGGTGACCGACTCCATCTCAAGCAAGACCAGTTATCTGGTATTGGGAGAAAACCCGGGCTCCAAGCTGTCCAAAGCGCAGTCATTGGGAGTTCCTGTTCTGGACGAGCAGGCTCTGCGCCAGTTGGCTGGTGAAGCCGGATAATCAGTTCATAAACCTCACAGGTCCTGACGAAGTCAGGACCTGTGAGGTATTCTCGCTGGAAAACGGGTAAACTTATTCAAGACATCTTTATCAAGGGTGATACTTCATGGAAAAAATGAAAACCGAAGATACCATCTTCCAACGCATGCAATTTATGAACCAGCGTGTAAGTGGACTGCAGGCGGAGGATTTATATTTTTACAACCAGCCCATCACGGAGCTGCGAGGTGGAGCACGCGTGCTGGTGAATGGGCGTGAGATGACCATGTTTGCTTCTTACAGCTACCTGGGTTTGGTCGGACATCCACGCATTAATGAAGCTGCCAAGGCTGCCATCGACCGCTACGGCACTGGCACCCACGGCGTGCGCAGCCTGGCCGGCTCCCTGGTTCTGCACACGGAGCTGGAGGAGACCATCGCTGATTTTAAGAAAGCCGAGGCAGCCATCACCTATTCTTCCGGTTACGTGACCAACCTGACCGTGGTTTCCTCACTGCTTGGGCGCGGCGATTACGTCATTTCGGATAAGCTGAATCATGCCAGCCTGGTAGACGGTTGCCTGATGTCTGGTGCCAAATTCCTGCGCTTCCGGCATAATGACATGTCAGCCCTGGAGGAACGATTGCAGCAGATTCCTTCCTCCGCCACCAGGCTGGTGATTGCCGATTCGGTTTTCAGCATGGACGGCGATATCATCGATTTCCCCAGGTTGGTCGAGATCTGCCGTAAGTACAATGCCTGGCTGATGATCGATGAAGCCCACTCGGTAGGTGTACTGGGGAAATTCGGGCGAGGCATCGAAGAACATTTTGGCATGGAAGGCAGCATCGATATCAAGATGGGCACTCTCTCCAAGACCATCCCATCGGTCGGCGGCTATGTGGCAGGCCGCAAGGACCTGATCAGCTTCTTGCGCCATGCCAGCCGGGCGTACATTTTCTCCGCCGCCCTGCCGCCGGCGCAGGCAGCCGCTGCTAAGGCAGCTTTCGAAGTGATCCTGGATGAACCCTGGAGAGTTGAAAAATTACGCCGCAATGCAGAGCTCTTCATCAATGGCCTGAAGCAACGTGGCTTCGATACGCTCGCCACTGAAACTGCTATCGTTCCGGTGGTGTGCGGCAGCGACGAGACTGCCTTCGCCATGACGCGTGAGGTCCAGCACAAGGATGTCTTCGTCCTGCCGGTCATCTCACCGGCCGTTCCGCCTGGGCTGGCGCGGCTGAGAGCTACTGTCACTGCCGCTCATGAAGAGAACGAGATCACGCATGCCATGGATATTATCGAAGAGGCCGGGATCAAGATCGGGTTAATCGGGGGATGATCCAGCTCCGGTTGAAAGCCGGTCGCGAGAAGTCCGTTACCCGCCGCCATCCCTGGGTTTTTGCCAGTGCGGTCGCCGGTTTGGATGGTACGCCGGAAGACGGTGAGACCGTCGCAGTCTTTAGCTCCAGCGGGGAATTCCTGGCCTGGGGAGCGATCAGCCTGCATTCGCAAATCCGCCTGCGCCTGTGGTCGTGGGATCCCAGCGTTGAGATCGATGAAGGCTTCTTCCGTTCCCGCATCCAGCAGGCGCTGGCTTTTCGCAGCTCGCTCCCTCCCAGTGGCATGTCCAATGCCTCCCGCCTGGTATATGCCGAATCCGACGGTCTGCCGGGGTTGATCGTCGACCGCTATGGGGATTTCCTGGTAGTCCAGTTCCTTTCCAGCGGGGCCGAGCGCTGGTGCGAGGTCCTGGTCAGTCTGCTCGTCGAATGCAGTGGAATTTCCAACCTGTATGAGCGCTCCGATGTTGACGTGCGCCGGCTGGAAGGGCTGGCCGAGCGCACCGGGGTGCTGCGCGGAAGCGCTCCTCCTGAGCGGATTTTGATCCATGAAAACGAGCTGCAGTTCTGGGTCGACCCTGTCCAGGGACATAAAACCGGCTTCTACCTCGACCAGCGCCGGAATCGAGAGCTTATTTCGAGACTGGCCGAAGGCCGGAACGTGCTGGATTGCTTCTGCTACACGGGGGGGTTCACGGTAGCCGCCCTGAAAGGCGGTGCACACTCGCTGGTGGCTGTCGATTCCTCGGCCTCAGCGCTCAGCCTGGCGGCTCAGAACCTCGAGCTGAATCATATACCGCCCGAGAGCTGCAGGTTTATCGAGCGCGACGTTTTCCAGGCGCTGCGCGAATTCCGCGACCGGGGGGATAAATTCGAACTGCTGGTGCTCGATCCGCCAAAATTTGCTCCCACGGTTTCCCAGGTCCAGCGCGCGGCGCGCGGCTACAAAGACATCAACCTGCTGGCATTCAAGCTGTTGAACCCGGGTGGTGTGCTGGTCACATTTTCTTGTTCGGGGGGTGTGGATCTGGCCCTGTTCCAGAGCATCGTCGCCGGCGCCGCCCTGGATGCAGGTGTGCAGGCCCACATCACTGAAATCCTGTCTCAATCCGCCGACCATCCGGTGGCGCTCAACTTCCCAGAAGCTGCTTATTTGAAGGGGTTGGTTGTTCGTGTAGCCGACTAGATGAGTCTTTCATTCATTTTGACCGGCAATTCAAGTCTTAATCTCACTTTGAAAAACCAGGTGACCAGCTTCAGGAAATCCAGAATTTTCCTAGATTTCACTGGAAACTGGTCACTGTTTACTGATCCCTAAAACCAGGTGGAGATGTCGGGAATCGAACCCGAGTCCGAAAGATTCGTCCCGCGGATCTCTACGAGCGTAGCCGGTTGATTGGTTTCGCCAGTTGCGCCTCATCCGGCAAGGGACATCGACTGGCTAACCGCTGGGACCCGAAAGTCCTCTTTCGCCCGCTCAGCGGTGTGTGGTGGGCGGCACTCCGGCATTTTGACGCCCGGTCCTTCCACCGGCAGGAGTACGGGGAAGGCGGACGCGGCTCTGTATTAGAGAGCCGGCTGCTTTCTACATCGCTTATGCAGCGAGGGGAAGAGCAGCGTAGGAAGTGCGGTTGGCACTTGTTTTTTGCACTGATTTACCGAGGTCGGTGCCTCTCGGCTCGCAATCCGGGGCCAGCCTCTCCCGTCGAGACCTGTCATCCCCGTTGTTCTTATTATACTCTTGATTCCAAAGGTCAGGAATTCTGTTGCTCATCAATTGATCTTGTCGAATATTGTTTGTATCGAAATCATATTTATAGTGACCATTATTGGTATAATATGGTCACAAAAAGGTGCTGACATGAGTGAAATAAGAGTCGGAGTGAAGGATTTTAAGTCTCGCTTGAGTGAATATTTGCGCCAGGTCAAGCAGGGTCATTCAGTGATCATCACCTCCCATGGCCAGCCGGTGGGCAGATTGTTGCCGATGAACGAAGATCTCGAAGATCGCCTGATCGCCATGCAGGAAGCTGGATTGATGGCCTGGAATGGACAAAAGCTAAAAGGGATCAAGCCAGTTGTGCTGAACCAGAGCAAACATCAGGTATCGGATATCCTGGTTGAGATGCGCTCATGATCCTCTACCTGGATGCCAGTGCGTTGGTGAAGCGATATATTGGAGAAACCGGAACAGCAGCAGTCAATGACTGGATTGATGCCGCCGATGTAATAGGCACCGGAAATATCACTCGAGTTGAAGTCGCAGCGGCGATTACACGTGCCGCCCGGATGAAAATTATCTCCCTTAATGAGGCAGGGACTGCGCTTGGTGTTTTTAGATCCGAATGGAGCAGTATCTCTCGCTTACCGATAACCGAAAATTCTGTGACTCGTGGCGATCTGCTGGCTTGTGAGCATCACTTGAGAGGATATGACGCGGTACAACTGGCATGCGCAGTGATCTGGCAGGAGACCCTGGGATTTCCAATTACATTTTGCACATTCGATTCTCAATTATCTAAAGCTGCCAGAAGCTTATTCCTTCCCATCCTTCCGGAGAAAATATAGTCTCGAGAGTTTCCAGGAGGTAGTATCCCTCAATCTACTTTTTTCCTAATTTCCTATTACTAATAACCTTCTTTCCTGATTACCTGATTCCCGGCATGATATACTCCCAGCAACTTTTCCAAATTCTTGGGGTTTCTATTGGCAGGAGACTTCTGCTCGCAGAAACCCGGATTGCAAGGGTCTAGCGTGCAAATAAAAGACGACGAGCAAGTCCTGGCGCAAGCAATTCAGGGTGACAGCGAAGCCTTCGGCATCCTCTACGAACGCTATGTAGAACGGATTTACAACTACATATATTACCGTACCGGCAATCCGTACGATGCAGAGGATCTGACGGAACGAGTGTTCATCCGGGCTCTGCGGCATATCGGCAACTATCACAACCGGGGTTTGCCTTTATCTGCCTGGCTGTACCGCATTGCACACAACCTGGTCGCCAACTGGCACCGTGATAACAGCCGCCGCAGGGAGATACCGCTCGATGATGGGATCGCTGCCTCGCGTCCGAGTGAGCATCCCGAACAGGAGCTGGTTCACAGCGAGGAAAAGGAGCATTTACTCAAAGTCATCCGGACCCTGCCTGTAGAACGCCAGCAGCTGCTGATCCTGAAGTTTGTCGAGCATCTGTCGAACGCGGAAATCGGCCTGGTTATGGGCCGCACTGAAGGAGCGATAAAAAGCCTGTATCATCGCACCTTGCTGTCGATGCGGGATGAGCTGGTGGTGAGCCCGGTCGCACAGCATAGGATCGCCTCAAAAGAAGGAGAAACACAACCAGATGCTTAAAATCGTGATGGACAGCGCGGGTGATTTGCCAGCCGGATGGGCTGAAAAATTCGGCATCGAAATCATCCCGATCAATATTCATTTTGACGAGATCACCTATTTACAGGGCATCGATATCAGCAACCGCGATTTTTACCGCAAGGCAGATGAAAGCGGTGTGATACCCAAGACCTCCCAGCCGTCTCCGCAGCAGTTTGTGGATTTTTACAGGCGCATTGCTCAGCCGGGCGATGAGATCGTCTCTGTGCATATCACCGCCAAACTATCAGGCACATTCGATTCGGCACAAATCGCGGCCCAAGAGCTGGCCGGGCAGTACCATGTGTACCCGGTGGACTCAGCCAGCGGGTCGGCTGCCATGGGGTATATGTGCCGAGAAGCGCGCTTGATGGACCAGGCAGGTAGCCCGGTGAAGGAAATCGTACAGTCGCTCGAGAAAATAGCCAGCCAGGTGGTCATCGTGTTGACCCTGGATACACTGGAATATGCCAGGCGCAGCGGCCGGGTGAAAGCCCTCCAGGCGGCACTAGCTTCCCTGTTGAATGTCAAGCCGGTGATTTACCTGCGAGAGGGCGTCCTCGAATTGGGAGACCGGGTGCGCACACGGCGTAAAGCCCTGGATTATATTGTAGAGCAAATGTCAGCTCGGGTTGGCAAACGGCTGGTCAACGCTGCAGTAATTCATTCGGAAGATCCGCAGGCCGGGGAAGACCTGATGGAACGAGTGACATCAGCCCTCAACTGCAAAGAGATCATTCTGACCGAGCTTTCTATCGGAATCGCAGCGAACCTAGGTCCGGGGACGGTTGGAGTTGTGGCTTACCCCGTGGAAGGAGAATAGCATGAGAGGGGCACGTAAATCCAATGATAATGAAAGTTATGACAGCATCGAAGAATATTTACAGGAAATGCTGCCCATGGTTTTCCCCCGGGAGGATTTTGTCGTTTCCCTGCGCCAGCGGTTGATGAATATGCCCGCCCAAAGGCACTGGCTGCCGACGGTCCTTTTTTTTATCATGATCGGAATGGCCGGCCTGGTTAGCGGATTGATTTTGATTGCCACCAGCCTGCGGGCGCTGGTGACGATCGCAGCTACCGTTGGGTTGGTTATTAAGTTGCGCTCTCCCTCAAAAAGGAGGTCATCACCCGCCACCCAGCTCGGCAGTTGATTCCCCTGTTAGTTCCTGCAACCGGTTCAATCCCCCAGCAGTATTGAGTGTAATTCCTTCACTTCCGCCAGCAGATCCACCTCGATGGGGAGGCGGTGCTCAGAGTCGACGCGCGTGGTCAGGTGGGAGATGATCTCTACAGCCCTGGCCGGCAGGTTCGGACTGTGACCAAGTGCTTGCAGGCGTTGGTAAGCGCTCCAGGCTTCAGTCAATTCCCCTCTGCGCCTTAAATATTCTCCGGCTGTAATCCCGGCCGCGCGGCGGGCGCACACACGCGCCTTGCCTTCGTTTCCCGCCTGGCGCGCCTCTCTGCCGTGCTCCAGCTCATGCTGATATTCAGCTTGCCATTCACCGGAAGCTTTCATCTATGTAATTCTACCCGAACATCCTGCCAGCTGATCTGGGGATTGGTGTGTGTAGTAGAATACCGGTGCCATGTCGCGTGATTTACGCCGCTATGCCCGCCAGACAAACTTGCGCCTGATCCTTGGTGGTATAGCCATCCTTTATCTGGTGGGCGGAAGCCTGATCTACGTGATTTACGGCGTTGAAGCGGCGGTGTTGGGGGTGTTATGCCTCACCGCAGGATTGGCGCCAATCGGATTGGTCATCCTTTTCCTATGGTTGATGGAGTGGATTGTAAAGCGCTCCGGCCAGGGATGATCCTCTTCAGGTAGTTTAGCCAGATTTGCATGGTAGAATTCCCATTCGCTGTTGACAAATAGAGTAAAGGCAGGCCGGTTTCAATGCAGACAATAATTTTGGGTTTTGATTCCTTCGATCCAGTGACTTTCGAGCGCCTATCCTCTTCTGGAAAGATGCCTAACCTGAGGCGTTTCGTGGAAGCAGGTAAGTATGCTCGTTTCACCGTCAGCGACCCCCCGCAGACCGAGGTCTCCTGGACCAGCATTGCCACCGGGCTCGATCCTGGCGGACATGGAATCTTCGATTTCGTCCATCGCGACCCGGCGACCTATACCCCTTTCGTTTCTATCCTGCCGACAAAGCGCACTGCGGTGGGTATCCAGTTCGTCCCTCCTTACCAGGCACGCACGATTTTCGAGGAAGCCACTCGCATGGGCTATCCTGCCACCTCTCTCTGGTGGCCGGCAACATTCCCGGCCCGTCCCGAGCTGCCCATCCAATCCATTCCCGGCCTGGGAACACCCGACATCCTGGGAAAGCTGGGGGTAGGCTCGCTTTTCAGCGACGCACCAGGTCCTGGAGACTCAACACAAAAAACACAAACCAGGTCACTGCAGCCTGCCGGTAAAAACCGCTGGAAAGGCAGCATCGAGGGACCGGTGGCGAAGAAAGATGGCCGGGCGCAATCTGTCACGGCTGACCTGCAGCTGGAGCTCGATGGCCAGGAAGCCAGGCTGCTGGTGGGCAGCCAGGCATTTCCGATCCAGGTCGGAAAATGGAGCCCGGTGCTGGAGATCTCGTTCAAAATGGGGTTCCTGATGTCGGTCAAAGCGGTCACACGTGCCATCTTAACCCAGGTCGAACCGCACATCCGGCTGTATTTCCTGCCGCTCCAGATCCATCCCCTGGCCTCACCCTGGCGCTATGCCACACCACCCGGCTTCGTCAAGCAGCTGTGGAACGCCTCCGGTCCGCATCTCACTCTCGGCTGGCCGCAGGATACCACCGGCCTGGAAGAAAGCCACATCTCCGACGACCAGTTCCTCGACCTGTGCCAGGCGATTTTCACCGGCCGCGAGCGTGCATTAATGCACCAGGTCGGCAAATTCCGGGAGGGCATCCTGGGAGTGGTGTTCGATGATCTGGATCGCGTGCAGCACATGTTCAGACGCGACCGCATGGACATCGTCGAAGAGTGGTATGCCAGGCTGGACGCGCTGGTAGGCAGGGTTGAAAGCCAGCTGGCCTCTCTGGACGGAGGCAAGCTGCGCTTGTTCGTGCTCTCCGACCACGGCTTTCAAGATTTCACCTACAAGGTCCACCTGAATCGCTGGCTGCTGGATCATGGCTATTTGACCAGCACCTCGAATACCCCCGGCGGCAGTCTGAATGATATGGACTGGTCTCGCAGCCAGGTGTATGCTGTCGGCCTGAACAGCCTGTATGTCAATCTGGCCGGGCGTGAAGGGCAGGGCAGCGTGCCTCCTGACCAGGCTGGATCACTCGTCGCAAAGGTGAAAGACCAGCTGCTGGATTGGAAAGGTCCGGATGGCAGGCCGGTCGTCCAGCGGGCCATGGAAAGATCGGAGGTCTTCTCCGGTCCGATGACGCCGTACGGCCCGGACCTGCTGGTGGGGTACTCTCCGGCTTATCGAGCTTCCTCGGAAACAGGTTTGGGAAAATGGGCCGCAGAAAGCATCGAGCTAAATCGAGACCACTGGGGCGCCGATCACTGCATTGATTCAATTTCCGTGCCTGGCGTCATATTTGCCAGTGCTGGTTTGGGTGGCAGGCAAAACCCCTCCTTCCGCGATATCCCCCGCATGACTCTCGGAAAAGACATCGAGCAGGAAAAATCCCCACCCCCGCCGCCTTCTACCACTGGCGGGGAAGACCAGGACATCCTGGAAGAGCGCCTGAAAGGCCTTGGCTACCTTTAGGAAATTCCTATCCAGCCGGCTTCCAGGCCGTTCTGAAGCACTGCCGGTGTTCTCACTGGCGGTGTTCTTCATTTATTCCTGGACCATCTTTCGCATGTTCTACGAATTGCCCAGCTGGCTTTATTACCTTAATACGGCTAAGATCCTGGTTTTGGTGGCCTACGCCATGATGTTCGCGCTGCTTGAGAGCTCACTTCTCTTTATTTTTACCTGCCTCATCGGTTTGCTGCTGCCTGAGAAGATTTACAGGCACAGGTTTGTCCTCCAGGGCAGCCTGCTGGTCGGCCTGGTATGTTTTGCAGCCGTCACGGCCCAACGCCGGCTGGGATGGATCCTCCAGATGCAGACCTGGCAGATCATCGTCGTTCCACTGGTTTTCATCCTGCTGTCGATCGTCGTATTGGTTCTTTCAGCCTGGATTTTCGATCGTTTTACCCGCATTCCAGGCTTTTTGCAGGGTATTGTAGAGCGCATCTCGGTTTTCGCGTACATTTACGTTCCAATTGGACTGCTC
>Ga0209254_10000796_pt1 | contig 27275 bp, 22 predicted proteins | sample FrelakmetDIP11DI_FD_187148 | JGI IMG/M metagenome (GOLD analysis project Ga0209254, IMG submission 187148) | Freshwater lake sediment microbial communities from the University of Notre Dame, USA, for methane emissions studies - DIP11 DI (SPAdes)... | ecosystem: Environmental > Aquatic >...
AAGGACGATCCGGGTTGGCGCAGGCCGGTCGTGACGTTGAACTTGCCGTCGATGGCATCGTTCCAATAATCGGCGCTGCCCACCATCGCCAGAATCTCGCCCGTCGTCGGCCGGATGACAACTGTTGCGCCGTTGTTCGCGTTGTGGTCTTCCTCGGTGAGTTTTTTGATCTGATCGGCGATGGCTTGCTGCGCATAGTTTTGCAGATCGAGATCGAGCGTGGTATAGACCTTCAATCCGCCCCGATTGACCCTGTCCGGCCCAATGTCACGATTGTTTTCCAGCCATTTCCGCACGTACACCGAGAAGTGCGGCGCTTGCACGTTGAAGCGCTCGGCCACGCCGCCCATCTTGACCTGCAGTTTCTCCTGCTTCGCCGCTACCGCTTCTTCGGCGGTGATATAGCCGTCGCGCAGCATCGCGTCGAGGGCCAGGTCCTGGCGCAGCTTGGCATCGGTCGGCGAATCGATCGGATTCTGGATGGGGAACTGCGGAATCGGCGCGAGCATCGCGCATTCGGACAGATTCAATTGATCGACCGTCTTGTTGAAATAGACTTTGGCTGCAGCTTGAATGCCGTACGCAAAGTTGCCGTAGTTGTTCGTGTTAAGATACCATTCCAGAATTTGATCTTTGGGATAGCGGCGGCCCACTTCGACGGCCAGCAATGTTTCTCGCAGCTTGCGCAGATAGCCTTCGATGCCTTCGCGGAGGATGCGCTGCTCGGATTCGATCAACGTGTTCTTCACGACCTGCTGTGTAATCGACGAACCGCCCTGCACTTGCCCGCCCTGCAAGTTGCTGACCAGCGCGCGGCCCATACCGCGCAGATCGAAGCCTGCGTTTTCGTAGAAGCTGCGGTCTTCGCTGGCGATGGTCGCCTGGCGGCACAATTCGGGAATCTGATCGAGCGCCACCCACTGTCGATCGCCGGTGCGCTCGTCGATGACTTCGTACAACAGATTCTTCCCCGTCCGATCGTAAATCTTGGTCGTCTCGAAGAAGTCCACATTTTGATTGGTGAACTGCGCTTCGATCTGCGACGGATCGGGCAGATCGGCAGTGAGGCTGAGGTAGGCCGCCACCGCGCCGCCCACTGTAAGGCTGAAGAACAAGCCAATCGCGACGACAATGCTGATCAGGCCGATGCCCACGACGCGGATGAACGTCTGGCCCTTGCCCTGTTTGGCGCGCTGCCGCTGCCGGCGGTTGAGAATAATGGGAATACGTGGATCGTTGTTCACTGCGTCACTGCCTTTGGTAGCTATCTGTGTAGGAGTCGGCTCTGCGCCGGCCCTGGGTAACTGCAAGAGTTACCCCTACAATTTCAGGGGGCAATCTTAACTGCTGACTTCGATTTTCGCAAGGATTTTGCGAAGGGGGAGGATGAAAGGAGGATGAGAGAAAATCCTACAAGCAGCGTCATCCGCGTGAATCAGCGTCCGATTTCTCCACCACCAGAAAATGCGACAGGCCCAGCTTCTTCAGCGGCGTGCGTTCGAAGGTGTACGTCGCGGTGCGTAAAACCTTGCCTACCGTCGGGCGGCGTTTAACGAGGTTGTCGTAGCCGGGATAGATCTGCGTGTGTTTGATCATCCGTACGGGCAGCCCATCAAACAGGCCACGAATACCCGCGCCCGTGTAAGCGCGCACGTGCGGCGCGAACTTGTTGCGCAGCAGATTCGGCAGGTAGTTGATCAGCGGCGTGTTGCCGAAGTGATACTGGCCGCGCCAGTAGTGCCCATGCGTCTCAAACGGATACCCGCGGTTGGGGCAGAACAAGAGCACGCGCCCGCCGGGCCGCAGCACACGGATCATCTCATGTGCGGCCAGACGATCATCGGCGACGTGTTCGATAACTTCGTGCGAGAGCAGCGCATCGAAGATGTTGTCGGGATACGGCAGATGCTCTCCGGCAGCCGCGTGCAGCTGCTCGATCCCTGCCTGCGTCCCTTCACGCACCCGATCGAAATCGATGTCCAGCCCGATCGTGTTGTAACCCAGATCGGCGAGATGCCGCACATACTGGCCTATGCCGCAGCCATCCACCAGGATGCGGCGCGTATCAATCGGCAGCAGGGACACGATCATATCCAGCCGCCGGTTCTGCCCGTAACGCCACACGTGCGACGGCTCGCCGCGCAATGCCGCTTTTTCTAAGTTCTCGACTCTGGGGTTGGGTTTCTGACTCACGGTATGGTGAACTCTTCACGATGCCCAAAGTACTTCGAGTTATCGATCAACCGGATCCACGTGGGCGTCAGCATGTAGAAGGCACTGCGCGCGATCTGATCGGTGAACTCGGATGTAAACGGAAATTTATCGCGGAACAGCGCCCAGGCGCGATCGGTTTCGTCGGGATCGATCAGACGGCGTGCCACGCCCTCGATCTGCACGCCGTGGATGTCGCGCCAGTCCCACGTCTCGTGATGAATGGTCACGGCAACATGACTGACCCGTTCCAGGTTCTGTGAATGACGGCTCTTCTCGCCGGAAACCCAATATAGATTCAGTGCGTCGTCGCTGACGTAGAACAGGCTGGCCGCCTGCGGCATCGCTTCGCGATCGACTGTGGCAATCGCGAGCGTAGTGTGTTTCTTGAAGAAAGCGGAAATCTCGGCGCGGGTTGCTTCGGTCAATCGGGTCATGGGTCAACTCGCTCGGGTGTCGGCCGCGAAGCGTTTCTCGGGTAACGGCGCGGTATCGCGGCGCGACAAACTGAAACGCTGATCGCGTTCGATGGTCAGACGCAGACCTTCTTCCAGGCTTATCTTCGGATGATAGTTGAGCAGCGCGTGTGCTTTGCCGATGTTGGCCCACAGGCGCTTGACTCCGCCGCCGCTGGTGTTGCGCAGAGGAACGATCGGATTACGGACGATACGCCCGATTAGATCAATCAGCGACTCGAGCGATGTTTCTGCGCCGCTGCCGATGTTGATCACTTCCCGATCGATCTGGCGGGCGAGGGCGGCCGCTTCGAGCGCATCGATCACGTCGTCGATGTAAACAAAGTCGCGCGTTTGTCCGCCTGCGCCAAACACGACGATCGAGCCGCCGCTTAACGCTTGCTTGATGAATTGCGGAATCACCGGCGCATGCGATGGCGGCAAGTGTTGTCCTGGCCCGTAGGCGTTGAAGATGCGCAGGCACACCGTCTCGATGTTCCACAATGCGCCGATGGTGCGTACGTAATGCTCGGCGGCGAGTTTGCTCACGGCATACGGTGAATCGGGATTGGGCGGCATGTCCTCGTGCACGGGTTGCTGCGTCTGCACCCCGTAGATGGCGCCCGATGATGCAAATACCACCCGCTTGACGCCGGCATCGCGAATCGCCTCCATCACGGCGACGGTTCCGCCCACGTTCACGGCGTTGTACTCGCGCGGATACAGGATCGATTCCGGCACCGAGACGCGCGCGGCCAAATGATAGACACAGTCCACATCCTGCAGTAGGGTCCACAATTTGGGCACGTCGGCGACATCGCCCCGCGTGAAGAGGACATTGCGTGCCAGGCGTTCGGGATCGCCGGTGGTCAGGTCGTCGAGCACGCGCACGGCGTGTCCGCCGCGCGCCAACTGATTGGCCAGCGCCGCTCCTAAAAATCCGGCGCCGCCTGTGATCAGGAATTTCATAGTGCCATCCGTTACGGCCAGTCTCGGCGCGATTATAGCATGAATGAACGCCGCTCTTAATGTCCCGTTATCTTCCTTCTCACGCGGGCATCATCCTCACGGGTATAATCGTAATAAGGCAAAGGGTTTATTTCGTGTAAAAATTACACTAAGTGGTGTACCATGCCATCTCTTTGGCGACGACGACTAAAACGCATAGGCTTGATTTTCTCTTCGATCCTGGTACTGGCAGCGATCATCTTGTTCGTGCCGCAAGAATATCCGGTGCCCGGCGCTTCCGCCACGGTCATTTCGCGTCTGGTAGGCAAAGAGATGTTTGACTTTGTGGAATGGATGGGTGATTCTTTGCTGGAGAAAGCGAGCCAGATTAGCACGCCGGTGCAGGATTATCTGGCCAATGAGCAGCGCACTCAATTCGTTTTGGGTTTCACGCAATTGATGAGAGACTGGCAGAATTTGGAAAGGCAAGTTCGGCGGGTCTATGCGGATGCTTCTGTTACAGATCCGGAGAAACGGACAAAAGAGATGCGCGTTAGGCGCGATGCCATTCGCGCAGAGATCGAACTCCAGCGCCCTACGGCTGAAGCGATTGTTCAACAACAAATTACCAGTGTACTGGCCGATGAAGGATTTGGCGTCGGCGGTGAAGTCTTTCCCCCGGTAGCGGCCCGCATTACGCCACTGCCCTATGTGCTTATCATCTCGCCGCGCGACGAGATCAATCGCGTCAACGGCGAAGCGCTGCAGGCCGGACTTAGCGTGGACGAAGCCGATCGCATTGAAGTGCAGGTGCTGAGCGCTACAAATCAATCGGCTTTGGTAGTTCCCATCGGCGGCCTCGCTGCGTATCCGACGATGATCTTGGAAACGGGTGATACCTTGTGGCTCATGCAGACCATCGCACATGAATGGGTGCACAACTGGCTGTACCTGCGCCCGCTCGGTTACAGCTATCTGACAGAATCGCCGGTCATTCGCACGATCAACGAAACGGTCGCCAGTCTTGCCGGTGATGAACTCGGACTGAAGGTCATGCGGCAGTACTATCTGGATACCTTGAAAAAAGAGCATCCTGATCTGGTCGAGCCAAAGCCGCTGGAGCCACCAGACCTCAACCCGATCGCGCCAGAACCGCCCAACCGTGAGACGGACGAGTTCAACTATAACAATGCGCTGTACGAGACGCGCGTCAAGGTGGAAGAGATGCTGGCCGAGGCAAGGCGCCTGAAAGCCGACGGCAAGTCGTCTCAGGCGGAGACCCAGATCGTCAACGCGGAAAACTACATGGAAGAGCGACGGCAATTCATCAACTCGCACGGCTACGGCATTCGCAAATTGAATCAGGCCTTCTTCGCTTTCTACGGCGCTTATGCCGATCAGCCCGGCGGCGCCGCGGGCAGCGATCCCACCGGCCCATCTGTAGTCGCTTTACGCGCCTACAGTCCCGGCTTGCGCCAATTTCTCGATCGGGTTTCGAGCATTCTTACGCTCGAAGAACTGCAGAAAGCTGTGTCCGAGTTCAAGGCGCAGCGCTAAGACAACAGAGGCCGTGCGAGTGCGGCCACTGTCAATGTCAACCTTCCCAGCGAGTCAAAATCGCAGCCAGCAATGCCACCCGATCGGCCAGACTGCTAATGACAACGTGCTCGTGCGCAGCATGCGCACCATCGCCGATAGCGCCCATCCCATCGAGAGTAGGCGTACCGAGTGCGGCCGTGAAATTGCCGTCGCTGCCGCCGCCGGTCGAGCCTTCTTCCAGCGCAAGGCCGATACCAGCCGCCAGTCGACGTGCCTGCTCGAACGTCTTGACCATCGTCGCGTTGTGTTCCATCGGTGGCCGATTCAGCCCGCCGGTGACTTCGAGCCGCGCGCCCGCCAGAATCGGGTTCAGTCCTTGGACAGCGGTCACCACCCGATCGATCTCGGCCATCTGCGAAATACGAAAATCCACTTCCATTTCAGCGCGCTCCGGCACTACATTGCTGGCCGAACCGCCCTGAATGATCCCCACATTGATGGTCGTGCCAGATTCGTAGTCAGTCAGTTTTTGTAGGACTGGAATATGGTAAGCCAATTCCTCGATCGCGTTGATGCCCTTCTGGTGGTCGCCTCCCGCATGAGCGGCGCGCCCGTGGGCCACTACCGTGAAATCCCCGACACCTTTGCGGAACGTCTTGATTTGCCCGCCAGCCAGGGCAGGTTCCAGCACCACCGTCAAGCAGCTGCGCCGCGCCTCAGCCTCAATCAACTTACGAGAGGTGACGCTGCCGACTTCTTCGTCGCTGGTGAAGAGCATGCGCACCGGATGCCGCAGCGCCAGCCCGGCATTCCTCAGCACTTTCAACGCCGCGAGCAGGATCGCCGTGCCCGCCTTCATATCGTAGACTCCTGGCCCGAAGAGACGATCGCCCACTTCACGCAGCGGCATGGCAGCCAGTGTTCCTTTTGGCCAGACGGTGTCGAGGTGGCAGAGCGTGAGGATCTGGGAAGACCGATCGGTTCCCGGCCAGAGCGCCGTCAGGTGGTCACCTGCGGCGGTCTGCGGGACAACCGTGACCTCGGCACCCAGATCGCGAAGATGTCTAGCGACATAGGCTGAGCAGGCGTCTACCGCCGCCTTATCGAGCGAAGGTGACTCAAGGGCGGCAAGTTCTTTCAGCAACGTCAGCGCCGCGGGCAACTCCTTGGCAGATTGGGCGCGCAAATCGATCATGGGTCAATTCCTTTCTGAGAACACGGGACTGATTTTACCGCACAACCCGGGGCGACAGCCAGTCAATCCATTCGTTTCACGTGAAACGTACCGCCCGATGGGCCGGGCAAGTTCCATCGGGCGGTGAGGAAAGCAGCGGCACAACAAGACAACCTACTGCGAAACAATCACAAACCGATCCGGCAGCTGCCGCACAAGGTCAATGATGGGCGCCAGCGCGGCGCGGAGCTTGGCAACCACAGGCCCCAGCCCTTTTTCAGCGAGGGGAATGCTGATTGGCTGATCGAACACGACGGGAATCGCATTGCTGACCGGCACGGTCATCTCTAAATGCACCGGCAGACTGGTACCCGCAGGCAACTGCAGGCTGACCAGGCCATTGATACTGCCAAACTGTCCCAGCGAGAAAGTAGCCTGAGTATTGATGGGAACTGGCGACAGGGTGGTCACGACGGTGTCCTGGTTCAAGGGTAGATCGAATTGCACCGGCACCTGTTGGGTGATTTTGATGGTGTCGGTAATGACAACTTGCCCCAGCCCTTCAAACGCCGCATCAAGTTGGCCGAGCACACTGTTCAGAGTCAACTTGATTGACCCGACTTGATTGAGCAAAACGAACACAACCACAATCAAGATCAGATTGATGACCATGGACGTCACCAGCGTTAGGACCACAGCGGCCCGCCAGATGCGGCGTGGCACACCAGGGCGAATGACGCGCCGCACTTTTTCGAGTTCTTCGGCCGACAATGCTTCAGCTTCAACCGCCCTAGCTGCCGTGGTGGTGTCTACCGCAACGGGTATTGGGGCAGGCAGCTCAACTGGCGCGGGAGGCAGCGGCACAGGTTCAGAGTCAGACGATGGTTCAAGTGACATGGTATTCTCCTCAGGCGGATCAACGCCGAACAACAACAATGCGTCGATGCTATATTAGCATCGACGCATCGAATAGGCAATTGAATTCCAGTTGGAATCCGGTCAATTACCGCCACTGAGTCAGGATGGTCTCCCGCTGGAACAACTTCACGCCGAGAATCACCAGAGCAATATCGACCAGCAGGGTCAGTCCACCAAACGCCAACATGCTGGCGGTTGTCAGCGTGAACAGGCCGAAGATCGAGCCGAAGAAGATCATCAGGATGGGCAGCATCACCAGCATGCCCAGCTGCTCCGCCGCGCGCGGATCGTTGACGCGCGACGAGATGATGATGGCGATGTTGACGGCGAACACCGTCATGAGCGGCGCGACGATAAACATCGCCACAGCCCACATCGGATTCATGAACAACGCGTAGACGCGATCGCTGACGACAAAGAAGCGCGCGCCGATCAGGAAGACAAAGAAAGCCAGCCACGTCGCGCCGATGGCAGGAATGGCCGAAGCCAGCCCTTTGCCGACGATGATCTCGGTGGTCGAGGTGGGCGTGGCCAGGAGCGGTTCCAGCGAACGCGTGGATTTCTCGCCGACGATGCTGTACGACGCGATGGTAACTGGCACGGCCAAGGGGATAAGCAGGAACAACAGCAGGAATTCATTCACCAGGAAGCCCTGCATGCATTCCGCCGGCGAGAAGTTTTGCACCTGGCATTGCGTCAGAATGCCCGCCGGCGCATCGTTCATTTCCGAGGCAGGAATGTCGCGCATGACCGCCAGCTGAAACAACGGGAGCAGCATGAAGATCAGCGGCATCGCCACCACGGTGCCCAGTACCATTTTGTTCTTGAAGGCCTCAGCCCACTCTTTATCGATGAGGGTCTTAATGCGTTCCATGTTCGACCTCCTGCCGATTGTGTCCGTTGTTGATTAATGAAAAGTAGACATCTTCCAGTGAGTGGCGCACTTCGCCGACAAATTGTACGTCGAGACCTGCCTCAACCAGTGCTTTCACGATGATGGGGTTGGACTCTTCGGGATTGTCCAGCCCCAGCAGCAGCCGCTTATCCTCAAGCGTGGCCTGCTTGACGAAGTCAAAGCGCCTGACCATGTCTACCAGTGAAGCCTCGGCTTGTTTCAAACGGAATTCAACCTGGCGGCCAAAAACGGCCGTCTTCAGCCGACTGGGCGTATCGACCTTGATCAGACGCTGCCTAAAGACGCCAATTTTACTACAAAGTCTATCGGCTTCATCTAGATTGTGCGTGCACAGGAAAATTGTGCGGCCTTCGGTCTTGAGCTCTTCCACAAAATCCCGCACGAGTTTGGAGGCCTCGGGGTCGAGCGCGGCCGTGGGCTCATCCAAAAACAGCGTCGCTGGTTCGTGCAGAATGGCGCGCGCGACGGCAAGTTTCTGCTTCATGCCTTTGGAGAACGAACCCGCGGGATCCCGGCGGCGTTCCCACAACCCCAGCATGCGCAGATATTTCTCCACCTGCCCTGGGACATCCGTCACGCCGTACAATTTGGCATAGATTGTCAAATTCTTCTCGGCGCTTAATCGATCGTACATGCCCGGTTGTTCGGTCAAGATACCTACCGAGGCGCGCACTTGCTGATTCTGCTCACCCACGGCGTAATTGTTTACCCAGGCGCGACCGGACGTCGGGCCGATGAGCGCACACAACATGCGGACCGTGGTCGTCTTGCCCGCGCCGTTGGGGCCAAGAAAACCAAAAACTTCGCCCTGCTTGATGTCGAGCGTCAAGCCCTCGACAGCGTGGATGGGCGGCTGCTTCTTGTTGCCGCCAAACGTCTTGGAAAGATTTTCTGTGCGAATCATGATTCACTCCTTCACCAATCTACTGCCGAATCCAGCTGACAATATCACGCACGATTTCCGGTGCAACATTGCCCGGCACCGCGTACTCAGCCGGGAGGCTCTTGCCGTCACCGGCGATGAAGAGATGGTTCAAGGCCGGATAACTCTTCAGCGTAACATTCGCCTGCCCGGCCAAGGCGTCCTGCCAGTTCTTGAAGTCCCGCATTGTGACTTGATAGTCACGCCCGCCCTGCATAATCAGCAAGGGCATCTTCAGTCCGCGCGCCAGTTCAGTTGGGCGATAATCCTTGAGATCGAGCCAGTACGAAGCAGGCGCACCGAGCACGGATTCGGCGCTTTGCGCCGTGAGCGCTTTGACCGCGGCGACCTGCTGCTGGAGTTCGTCTACTTGCGCTTGATCATCAGCCGATAAATCACCATCGCCTTCCAGGATGTACTGCGTCTGTTCGAGCATCACATCTTCCAGTGATCGCGTTAACCCGGCCATGATGATCAGCCCGGCGATGTTGGCGTCAGCCATCCCAATGCGTGGCGCCAGATAACCGCCCAAACTGTGGCCGGTCACAAAGACCTTCGCGGGATCGATCTGCGGCTGCTGGCGCAAGAACTCCACGGCGGCCACCGCGTCATCCGCCGTTTCCTCGTTGGCAGTGAAGGTCTTGTCCTGCACCACTTCCATCTGATAGACCTTGGTGCGCTTGTCGTAGCGCAGCACAGCAATGCCTTGCGATGCCAGCCCCTGCGCGAGGTCCTTGAACGGCTTATTCGGTCCGATCGTCTCATCGCGATCATTCGGTCCAGAGCCGTGAACCAGCACCACCGCCGGGAACGGACCGTCACCTTTGGGCAAGGTGAGCGTACCGGGCAGCGACCATGGCTCGGGCCCGAAGGTCACTTCGCGCTCTTCGAACTGCGGCGCATCAACATACGACGGCGACTTGTACTGCTGACTCTGTGCGTCTTGATTGGGCTGGAAGAACAAGCCGCTGATTTTGCCGGTGGTCACATCGACCACGACCAGCATGTTCAGCGCGGCCTTCTCAAAATGCAGCGGAATGATCACACGCTGGTACGGATCTTTGCGCTCGCCGAGAGCGGCAGCCAATCGGCTTTGGAATGACCCCACTTGCTGAGGCAAAGTCGTCCAGACGTCTTTGAGTTTACTTTCCGGCAAAGCCGCTTTCATCTGATCGTCGAATAGATTGATCGCTCCGGCATAATCTTGCCGAGTGACAAATAGATCGTAGAATTCATCGGCCAGCGCGACGGCATCTTTCTCGGATACCGTCGCTGCGGGTGAGGAAATCACGGTAGCAGCGGATTGTGCCGCACAACCGGCCGCTACCAGCAGGGTGAATACAAATAAGCCAACTTTTCCGATCATGGGGCTTTCCCCTTTCTTTCAAATTCTTGTGTAACAAGCAACATTGTATTACCGATATTGCACCTGTCAATCGAATTTATCTGACGGCTGGCGGCCAGGCATCGGACAGGATTACTTTGAGCATACTGCAATCTAAACAAAAACTCCCCCGGCGAAGGGGGAGTTTGGATACTGGTCAAGTGACCAGGCAATGATAGAGGTGGTGTTTACTGAGATTGTGCGGCCAGCAGCTGTTCGATGACCTTTTCGGCTTTCCATGGCGCGCCATAGAAACGCAGGTAGGCTTCGACCTGAGTGGCCCAGTAAGGATAATCGTGATCGCCTTTGCCGATTGTGTACGTATGCGGGATATACCGCTCGGTGAGGATCTTGCTCAAACCTTGTGTCCCGGTCCGTGTCCAATCTCGATCACCGGCATCCAGGAAGATACGCAATTGGTCGATCGGCGCAGACTTCGCCAGGACCATGGGATCATATTCCGCAGTGGCACGATTAACGCTCAACGCCGGGCTGTGTCCACCCGTTGCAGCAAATAACTCCGGATGCATGAACGCGATTTCCAAGGCCCACACTCCGCCGCGCGAGATGCCGCCAATCGCGCGATGTTCCGGATCAGCCAGGGTGCGAAAACGGCTGTCGATCGCAGGCATCAACTCGTTGACAAACACGCCTTCAAACGACTTGTCGCCGCCGCTTGTATCGGTATAGACGTAGTTGTCGCCGTGTGGCATCACCAGGATGAAAGGCGGCAATTCGCCCGAGCCAAACAACTTATCTGCGGCTTTCACAAGGCCTTCATCCAGCCAGTGCCGCTCGTCCATCGGAATGCCGTGCAGCAGATAGACCACCGGATAGCGGACCTCAGAATCAGCGTCATAGCACGGCGGCAAATAGATGAAGTAATGCTGGCGTCGTCCGATAACATCACTCTTGAAAAAGCCATCCATCAATTGGCCGGTCGTTTCGGTGCACGAGTTATCGAGTGTGGCCACGGCTACCGCCGGAGCAACAGCCGCCGTCGGTTCGGGTGTTGCAGTTGGAGCAATGGTGGGCGGAATGATCGGTGTGACCGTGGGCCGCACATCTGGCGTTTCGGTCGGCGGTAGCGACGGGGCAGACGAGGGCGTCGAAGCGATATTGACGATGACGCCTTCATCAGGATTGATGGAGCTCGCCGCGAGCTGCGGATACAGCTGCTCGCGCGGCAGAGCCAATTCGGCGCAGCTGCTCAGCGACAAAACAAACATCGACAACAGCAACCACACCGCAAAGCGCAGTGGGAACCTCACTTGTAGAAACTCCGATGATTCAGCCTTGTGCCATAGGACACAGAATCTCATTCTACCAGAAACGGCCCAGATCGACAAAACCAGCCGCCCTTGGCCCGCCGTGTGCACGCAAACGTTGTCTGACAATGGGCGGTTCGGGCGCCCACACCGCACTGCACGAAGTGGGTGCCCGAATAACGGCGGCGTGGGAGCCGCCCCCGCTGACACATTTTGCGTGCACAGCCGCCCGCCGATCGGCCAGGGGCAGCTTTAGGCTAATTGCTCGGCCAAAACCTGTGGATCAGAGGTGGGACATTGACAGACGAAGCGCGCGCAGACGTAGGCCGTGGCGCGATCGTCAATCGTGGTGCGATCAAGCATTAAGGGGATGGCCGAAGACCGATCGGGCGCACCGAGCGCTACCACTTGATGCGGCCGGTAGCCCGCGCGGATCACATCAAGCAGAGCTTGTACGCCGCCCGATTGCTTCTCGCCGACAATAGCGATCTCTTTGGGATTACCCAGCGCAAAATCGAGCGCAATGAGCCACTGCGCAAATCCGAGCGGCGACTGTATCAACGCCGGTTGCAGAGCGCCGAGGAGTGCTTCCGCGTGACGATAATAAATCTCGTCGCCTGTGAATGCCGCCAGTTTCAACAGAACAGTCGCAGCCATGGCGTTGCCAGACGGCACGGCGTTATCTTGCAGATCTTTGGGGCGCGTAACGAGCGCTTCGTGATCGTCACTGGTGTCGAAGAAACCACCTGCCGGATCGGCGTAGTGCTGCAGCATAGAGTCTGCCAGTTCGCGCGCGGCGACGAACCACTTCTCGTCGAACGTGGTCTGATAAAGTTCCAACAGGCCTTCGATCACACACGCAGAGTCTTCCAGATAGCCGTTGAGTTTGGCCCGACCGTCTTTCCAGGTGCGTAGCAAGCGGCCATCGCTCGTGCGCATCTCGCGGAGGAGAAACTCGGCATTGCTCTCCGCGGCCGATCGGTAGGTCTCCGCCCGCTGATCACCCAGTGATGAATCGCGCGCAGCCTCGGCAAACGCGGCCAGCATCAACCCGTTCCACGCTGCAAGGATTTTCTCGTCACGTCCGGGCTTCACACGCTGTTCACGCGCGTTGAACAACTTGCGCTGCGCCTCGTCGAGAGTACTTTCGAGTTGTCCCAGCGGCAAGCCGTTTTTGCTGGCGACGGCCTCCGGCTCGGTCACGATGCTGAGGATGTTCTGGCCCGGCGGCAGGTGATGCTCATTGAAGTTGCCACCGGGAGTCAGACCGTAAACCTCATTGAACAGAATCACCTCGTCGCCGAGGATCGAACGGATTTCGTCGGTCGTCCACAAGAAGAATTTGCCTTCCACTCCTTCACTGTCCGCGTCCTGCGTCGAATAGAACCCGCCGCCGAGATGCGTCATCTCGCGTAGCACGTAATCAAGGATCTCGACGGTGATACGCCGGTAATACGGATCACCCAACGCTTGCCATGCATGTAGATACACCCGCGCCAACTGGCTGTTGTCATATAGCATCTTTTCGAAGTGAGGCACCAGCCAACGCGCATCTGTTGAGTACCGATGGAACCCGCCGCCGAGTTGATCGTACATACCGCCGCGCGCCATAGCGACCAGCGTGTGCTCGATTAGTGCGCGCAGAGTCGCATCGTGTGTTTGCACGTAGCGTCGCAGCAGAAATTCCAACGCCAGCGGCTGTGGAAATTTCGGAGCGCCACCCCAGCCGCCATTGGCGCGATCGTAAGTACGGCCGATATTTTGTGTCGCCTTGATCAGCGTCTCGGCAGACAGCGGGCTGGTCTCGCTCTGGTCTGCGAATTCACTGGCCTGGCGCAGATACGCGGTGATGTCCTCACTGCTTTTTAGGATTTCGTCACGGCGCGTCTGCCAGGCATTGAACACGGCTTGCAGCACTTCGCGGAATGAGGGCATGCCATAGCGCGGCGCCGGCGGAAAATAGGTGCCGCCGTAGAATGGTTTACCGTCGGGTGTGAGAAAGACGCTCATCGGCCATCCGCCGCTTCCTGTCAGGCCGACAACGGCATTCATATAGATCGAATCCAGATCAGGCCGCTCTTCCCGATCGACTTTGATGTTGACAAACAGCTCGTTCATCAATTGTGCGGTGACCCCGTCTTCAAACGATTCGTGCGCCATGACGTGACACCAGTGACAAGCCGCATAACCGATGCTGAGAAAGATCGATTTGTCTTCCGTCTTGGCTTTGGTTAGCGCTTCTTCACCCCACGGATACCATTCGACAGGGTTGTGCGCATGCTGCAGAAGATAAGGGCTGGTTTCGTCGATTAAGCGGTTGGGCATGATTTGCTCCTTGACGATCGGACAGGGCACGGCAACCGTGGCCCTATGAATGATTGTAGCACGCGCAGAGAACAAAAACGGAGGACGATGGGCGCGTCCTCCGTTTCACGTTTGTCCGAGTGCTTCACGTGCCGATCTCGGCAAAGTATCGAATCACGGTCTCAATGCCGTTGTAAAAATTCGGCAGGTAAAAGCGTTCGTTCGGGGAGTGCAACCCATCATCGGGCAGACCAAAGCCCAACATGATCGAATCAATCCCCAGCACTTTTTGGAACGTCGCCACCACCGGGATCGATCCACCTTCGCGCTCGTAAACCGGCGCATTGCCGAAAACTTGCTGCAGAACCTTACCCGCCGCGCGCATATACTTGGAATCGAGATTGATCAGCGTGCCATGCCCGCCGTGCAGCCGCCTGATTTCTAGTGTGACGTACGGCGGTGCGATCTGCTTAAGATGGTTTTGCAGCAGCTCGGCAATTTCGACATGATCTTGATCTGCAACCAGACGACAACTAATCTTAGCGAACGCCTTGGATGGCAAGACGGTCTTGGACCCTTCACCCGTGAAACCACCCCACATGCCATTGATTTCCAATGTGGGGCGCGCTGTGATTTGCTCTTTCGTCGTATAACCCTTTTCGCCCCAAACGCCCTTGACACCGGCATCCCGCTTGAACTCTTCCTCGCTGAACGGCGCTTGCGCCAGGATCTGCCGTTCAGCTTCGCTGAGCGGTACCACTTTGTCGTAAAAGCCCGGCACCGTGATGTGTCCAGCGCGATCTTTCAACGAGGCCAACATTTCGCTTAGCGCCTGAATGGGATTGTAGACCGCGCCGCCATACTGGCCTGAATGCAAATCGCGCGCGGGGCCGGTGACTTCCACCTGAATGTAGCACAGGCCGCGCAGGGCGTAAACCAGGCAAGGCAGGTCGGGGCGCAGCATGTGCGTGTCGCTGATCACGGCGACATCGGCCTGAAGGTGTTTCCGGTGTGTTTCGATAAACGGATCAAGGCTTGGCCCGCCGATCTCTTCTTCGCCTTCGATGATCAACTTCACGTTCACGGGCAACTTGCCATCGGTCTTCATGAACGATTCCAGGGCCTTGATATGAATGAACGTCTGGCCTTTGTCATCCGATGAGCCGCGCGCGTACAGATAGTTGTCACGCACCTCGGCCTTGAAGGGATCGCTGTGCCACAGCTCGATCGGATCGACCGGCTGCACGTCGTAATGGCCGTAGATCAAGATAGTCGGCTTGTCCGGCCCGGCCTCCAACCATTCGGCGGTGACGACCGGATGGCCGGGGGTGGAATTAACGCTGGCCTTGTGCAGCCCAATCGCGGCGAATTGGTCTGCCAGCCAGTGCGCAGTGCGTTGAATATCGGGTTGGTGTTCGGGCAGGGCGCTGATGCTGGGCAAAGACAAGAACTCTTTGAGTTCGGACAGGAAGGAATCGCGATGTGAATAGGCATACTGCACAGCTTCATTCAACATACAGGTCTCCAAGGCGTATTCAGATAAAATGATTATAGGACGCACACGGAAAAGCGGCAAGGCCGATCGGTCTACGGATAAAGCGGCATCCGGGCTTGATCGGCTCTAAATCTTGTTTGTGTGATTTGCGTGTTACGCCAATCGGTTTTATAATCGTTGCGTCCTATCCTTTTGAGGTTGGTGGCTAATGAGCGACGATGTGAAGGTGCAAGGTGAAATGGAACCGGAAAGCGCTCCGACTTCCATGCAGGATCTCCTGGAGACCGCCGAATACGGTCTCAAGGAGGTCAAGCGCGGCGATGTGTTGGCCGGCACAATCATGGATGTTACCGAAGCGGGTATCCTGGTGAGTGTCGACGGCATCAAGTCTGAAGGAATCATCTCGGGCGAAGAATTGTCCAAGATTCCCAGGGACGTGATGGAGGACTTGAAGGTCGGCGATTCGGTGCAGACCTATGTGGTGGCGCCCTCGGATCGGAACGGCAATGTGGTGCTGGCCTTGACGCGCACGCAGAGCTCGCGCGATTGGGCGGAGGCCGAAGACCTGAGCTCCACGCAAGAGGTTTTTGAAGGCACGGTGGCCGGTTACAACAAGGGCGGACTCATCGTCAAGGTCGGCAAGATTCGCGGCTTTGTGCCAGCCTCGCAGCTGATCACGCGCGGCGAAGAAAACGCCGATCCCAACAAACGCCTGGCCTCACTGGTCGGTCGCAAACTGCATTTGAAGGTCATTGAGATGGATCGGGAGCAGAACCGCCTGATCCTGTCTGAGCGTGCGGCCGAGCGCCAGTGGCGCAAGCAGCAAAAAGAGAAGATGCTCACCGAATTGAAGGAAGGCGACTCGCTGGATGGCACGGTGATCAGCCTGGCCGATTTCGGGGCGTTCATCGATCTTGGCGGAGCCGATGGTTTGGTGCATCTATCCGAGATTTCGTGGCAGCCTATCAATAGGCCCGGCGAGGTGCTCAAGGTCGGCCAGAAGGTGAAAGTGCAAGTGCTGCGGGTTGATCCCGAGCATAAGCGCGTAGGCTTGAGCATTAAGCGTTGCGAGCCTGATCCGTGGTCGTCCATCGTCGATCGTTACAAGGTCGGTCAATTGGTTGAGGCGCAGATTACCAAGATGGCCAAGTTTGGCGCGTTTGCTCGTGTCAAAGATGACGACGCGATTGAGGGGTTGATCCATATCTCGGAGTTGTCGGACAAGCGCGTGAATCATCCCAAAGAAGTCGTCGAGGAAGGCCAGTGGGTGACACTGCGTGTGATTCGCGTGGAGCCGGATAAGCGCCGCTTGGGCCTGAGCTTGAAGCGCGTGACGCACGGCGAGTACCTGGATGAAGATTGGCGTTCGGCGCTGGCCGAAGCCAATACCGAAGAGAGTGCGCTATCCGCTGAGAGCCCGCTGCCGGATGAGCCAGCTGTGAGTTCGCTGCCCAATGAGTCCGTTGAGAGCCCGCTGCCGGATGAGCCAGCTGTGAGCTCGCTGCCCGATGAGCCCGCTGAGAGCCCGCTGCCGGATGAGCCAGCTGTGAGCTCGCTGCCCGATGAGTCCGTTGAGAGCCCTCTACCGGATGAGCCAACTACGAGTTTGCTGCCCGATGAGTCCGCTGAGAGCCTTCTGCCGGATGAGCCGTCTGAAAGCCCTCTACCGGACGAGCCGGTTGCCTAGCCTCGCGTCTGAACATGTGAAGTGGTGAGAAATCCTGTGGAGCGTCACGGTCGCCAGGCCGGGCGCTCTGCTTGTTTCTGTTGCGCGTTAGCGGCTCATTAGAAATGCACTAGAATTTGTCGGGCAGACCCTCATTTCAGTGGCGGAGACCGATCAGCTAGGTTATAATCGTAGTCGAAGCCTATTGTTGGCAGGAGGTCGTCATGGCTAATAAACTTGATCGTTTCACTCAGCGCGCCCGGCGGGTGCTAGCTTATGCCCAGGAAGAAGCCGAGCGGCTGAATCACAGCTACATCGGAACTGAGCACCTGTTACTAGGTTTATTACGGGAAGAGAGCGGCATCGCCGGAAAGGTGTTGCGCGATCTGAATGTGCAGTTCGAGCGCGTCACCGAACTGGTGGAACGCATTACCGGGCCTGGCCGTCGCACACCATTCAGCAAGATCGATCTGACGCCGCGCACCAAGCGCGTGATCGAGCTGGCCGTGGATGAAGCGCGCCGTCTGGGTCAGCACTACATCGGCACCGAACATCTGCTGCTTGGTTTGGTTCGCCAGGGCGATGGTGTGGCGATTGATATTTTGCGCCAGCTTGGCGCGAATCCCGAGCAGATTCGCCGCGAGACCATGCGCGCCGTGCAAGAAACTCCCAGTTCCAGTGAGAAAGCCACGGCCGGGGGCAGCCCGCAGTCGTCTCAGCCGAAGAAGGAACGCCCCAAGACGCCGATGGTCGATCAGTTGGCATTGGATCTCACCACGGCCGCCGAAGAGGGCAAGCTTGACCCAGTCATCGGGCGTCAGACCGAAATCGAGCGGGTGATCCAGATCCTCTCGCGCCGCACTAAGAATAACCCAGCTTTGATCGGCGAACCCGGTGTGGGCAAGACTGCCATCATCGAAGGCCTGGCACAGCGCATCGTCAACGGCGATGCGCCGGAGCCGTTGCTCGATAAGCGCGTGCTCCAACTGGATGTCGGCTCGTTAGTGGCGGGCACCATGTATCGCGGCCAGTTCGAAGAGCGACTCAAGCGCGTCATCGAAGAGATTAAGAACAGCAACAGCATTCTCTTCATCGACGAAGTGCACATGCTTGTCGGCGCGGGCGCAGCCGGATCGTCCGTGGATGCGGCCAACATTCTCAAGCCCGCTCTCGCGCGCGGCGAATTGCAGTGCATCGGCGCGACGACCATGAACGAGTATCGCAAACACATCGAAAGCGATGCTGCATTGGAGCGCCGTTTCCAACCCATCCTGGTTGAAGAGCCGACTATTGAAGAGACCATCGAGATTCTCAAGGGCGTCCGCCCGCGCTATGAAAGCCATCATAAGCTGCGCATCACCGACGAAGCGGTGCGATCGGCGGCGGTACTCTCCGAGCGTTACATCACCGATCGCTTCCTGCCCGACAAGGCGATCGATCTGATCGACGAGAGCTCGGCGCGCGTGCGCATGTACAAAGCGCCCCAAACCAAGCGCCTGCAGCAGGCCATGGGCGATCTGAAGTCCGCGCATCGTGAGCGCGAGCTGGCCTTGGAAGAGCAGCGCTACGATGATGCCGACGATCTGCGCGTACGCGAAGAAGGATTGCAGGGCGAGATTGACGTGCTGCGCGCGCCGTGGAATCCCGATGCGCTGGATGCGCCGCGCTTGCTGCCGGAAGACATCGCCGAAATGGTGGCGATGTGGACCGGCATTCCGGTGACGCAGATCGCCGGTGAAGAAACAGCGCGCCTGGTGCACATGGAAGAAGATCTACACAAGCGCATCGTGGGGCAGGATGAAGCGATCGTGGCGATTTCCAAAGCGGTGCGCCGCGCGCGCACCGGCTTGAAAGATCCCAAACGCCCGATCGGCTCCTTCATCTTCCTCGGTCCCACCGGCGTCGGCAAGACCGAGTTGACCAAAGCGCTGGCGGCGTTCATGTTTGGCAGCGAAGAAGCGATGGTGCAGCTGGACATGAGCGAGTTCATGGAACGCCATTCTGTCGCCCGCCTGGTGGGCGCGCCGCCGGGATACGTGGGCTATGAAGATGCCGGTCAATTGACCGAAGCGATCCGCCGCCGCCCGTACTCGATCGTGGTCTTCGACGAGATCGAAAAGGCGCATCCCGAAGCATTCAACATGCTGCTGCAGATCATGGAAGAAGGCCACCTGTCGGATGCGCGCGGGCGCAAGGTGGACTTCCGCAACGCCATCATCATCATGACCAGCAACATCGGCGCCGAGATGATCCGCCGCAACACCTCGCTGGGCTTCGTGGTGAAGAAGGACGAGGCGCAGCAGGAGCAGGACAGTTACGACGAGATGCGCGAGAAGTTGATGGGCCAGATGAAGAAAGCCTTCCGGCCAGAGTTTCTCAATCGGGTGGACGGCGTCGTGGTCTTCCGCGCGTTGACGCGCGACGAGATCAAATCGATCGTCGATCTTGAACTGCACAAGGTGCAGGAGCGCATTTCGCATCAGGATATCAAGATCCAGGCCACTGAAGCCGCCAAGCAATACTTGTCCGATCGCGGTTACAACTTTGAATTCGGCGCGCGGCCACTGCGGCGCGTGATCCAGAACGAAGTGGAAGACGTCTTGTCCGATGGCTTCCTATCCGGCAAGTTTGAAAAGGGCGACACCGTGGAAGTGGATCTGGTGGAAGGGAACCTCAACTTCAATTCGCTGAAGCCATCGCAAATGGAAGAACCTCCCAAGCTGGAAGAGCCGCAAGTTGAAGTGATGCTGATCTAAAGCAGCGACTGAAAGCAACAGGCCGATGGAGAACCCCATCGGCCTGTTTTGATCTATGCCTCGTGCTCCAGCAGCAGCGTGAAGATGCACTTGCAGCCCACACCGCTTTCGCCGTCTTCAATCCAAATCTTGCCGCCGTGCGCCTCGACCGCCAGTTTGCAGAACGTCAGCCCCAATCCAAAGCCGCGCGGGCCACTGCTGGTGCCGCGCGCAAAGCGCTCGAAGATGTGAGGACGCTGTTCGGGTGGGATGCCGGGGCCGTTGTCGTTGATGCTGACTGCTACATGCGCGCCGTGCGATTCGGCGCTGACACTAATCTGCCCGTCGCTCGGTGTGAACTTGATGGCATTGTCAAGCAGATTGATAATCACGCGATCGATCATATCCAGGTCGATCTCGACCGGGGGCAAATGCGCGGGCATGAAGACGCTGGACGCAATGCCGCGGGCCTGCATGGTTGGCGAAACGCGGCTGACCGCCGCCTGAATCAACTGCGCCAGATTGACCGGCTCCAGCGCCAATTTAGTCTCACCCGATTCCATGCGGGAAATATCCAGCAGTGAATCGACCAACCGCTGCATGCGCGTGCAGCTGCTGTTGACCAAGTCGAAGAGATCGCGATTCTCCTGCAGCATAGCAGGCGGTAGGATCATCTGCAGCATGCCCACCGCACCTATGATGCTGTGCAGCGGATTGCGCAGATCGTGCACCACCAGATCGGTGGTCTGTTCGCGCAGGCGCTGCAGCTCCACGAGCTGCTGATTCTCGGCCGCCAGTTCGTTGACCTGACTGCTCAGCGTGCGCCGGGCGTGCGTGGCCGACGTGATGAGATTGTCGGCTTCGCGCAGGCGCGAGCTTAACTTGCGCAGCATGCCAATGTCGAGCTTGGTGCTGTGGGACAGCATGCGCTGAAAATCGTCGCGCGTGACGTGATAGAGATACACTTCATCCAGCGCCACCACTGAAGCCGAGCGCGGTAGATTTTCCAGCAGCGCCATCTCGCCGATGAATTCGCCCGCGCCCCGGCACGCCAGCACGATGGGCGCGTCGAAGCTGCCTTTGACGATGGCGGCGTGGCCCGATCGGATGAGGAACATGACATCGCCCGGTTCGCCTTCGCAGCAAATGACCTGCCCCGGCGCACAGGCTAGAGGCGCAGCTTTGCTCAAGTTCAAGCCGCCGGTGGCCAACGCCTGAAATGTGCCGGAGTCCAGCGATTGCGGTACGCCGAACGTGGTTGTAGTGCAATTGTCGCGAATTGCAGCGAGTTGCTCGGTCGTCAGAATGGTCGTCATGAGTCTGGTTTCACCATTACTTGGGTTCAAGTTGAGCAAACGTCTCGATCAGCTGCCGGATGAAGTGAATGCCCTCAAAGTAATCGTCAAGGCGAATATTTTCATCGGGCGCGTGGGCGCGTGAACCCGGATAGGTGATGCCGGCCATCACCGTCGGAATGTTGAGCGCCGTCGTGAGCGGATGCATGGGGCCGCTGCCTGCGCTGAGCGGAATCATCACCGGCGCGTGACCATAGACTTGCTGCACCGCTATCTGGCACGCGGTGACGATGGCCGCATCGACCGGTGAGGCCGCCGGGTGCTCGCCATTGAGCGGCACGATCTCCACATCATGGAATCCGCGCCGATCGAGATGCGCGCGCAACAACGAGACACACAACTCCGGCGTGAGGTTGGGCACGAGCCGGCAATCGATCTTGGCGAAGGCCGTGTTGGGTAACACCGTCTTCATGCCCTCGCCCGTGTAACCGGATTGAATGCCGCAGATGGTCACTGTCGGGCCGTAGTACAGGCGCTTCAACACGTCAAGGTCGTGCTCGTCGTTGATGAACCGCTCAATGCCCAGCGCCGCTTTGCGCTTGACTTCGTCAAACGGCAGCGCCTTGAGCATCGCCAGCTCGGCGTCCTCCGGCGCGCGCACGTGGTCGTAATAGCGATCGATCAGAATCTCGTCGTTCTGATCTTTCAGTGTGTTAAGCGCCCACACCAGACGCCAACCCGCGCTGGGCGCGATGGCCGCATAACCCGAATGCAGATCGCGCTGGCCGCTGCGCACGCGCAGTTCCAGATATTGAATGCCCTTCAGACCCAGTGTCAGCGTCATGCGATCGTCTTCATTCTTACCGCCGGTTTCCCACAAACAGCCATCGGCCTGCAGCAGGGCCGCGTGCTGCTGCGCGAAGGCGGCCAGATGAGGGCTGCCGATTTCTTCTTCGCCTTCGATGACCCACTTGATCTTCACAGGCAGCGGCCCGATCGTTTTTTGCCATGTCTCGATGGCGTGGAGGCGGCACGACAAATCGCCTTTGTTGTCGGATACACCGCGCGCGTAGAGCTTGCCATCGCGCAGGCTCGGCTCGAACGGCGGAGTAGTCCACAGCTCGATCGGGTCGGGCGGCTGCACGTCGTAGTGGTTGTAGATCAACAGCGTGCGCGGGTCGCTGCCCAGCTCGGCATACACGATCGGCGCGCCGCCGGTGGGCACCGACTGCACCGTTGCGCCGATCCGCTCCAGGCGCTGCTGTACGAGGGCTGCCATCTCGATCATGCCCTGGCCGGTGGCGGCAACGCTGGGCTGCGCCACAAATGTTTTTAGATCGTCGATGAAGCGATGGTGCTGCTCGGCGAGGAAGGCATCGAACGTCGGCATGGCAGACGCTCCCTGAAAAGGTTAAAGAAAGTGTAACACGTAAAACGCAAAACGCGAAACGCAGGCACTGCACCGCATGTGTAATGGCTGTTTTGACTGTGTTATAATCTTGGCGCTTTTGGAGGCAAATTATGCTGGTGATGTCCTTAGGATCGGGAGTTGGTGCGTTCCTCGAAGCGCTGATTGCGTTCTTGATCATTGTGCTGGTGTGCCTGCCCATTCACGAATTTGGTCATGCCTGGGCGGCCGTGAAGCTGGGAGACAGCCTACCGCTCTATCAGGGGCGGTATACGCTGAATCCGCTGCGGCATCTCGACGTGGTGGGCACGCTGCTGTTGGCGTTAGTGGGTTTTGGCTGGGCCAAGCCGGTGCAGTTTAATCCATACGCGCTGCGCCAGGCGCCCAACATGCGCGCCGGGATTTTTGTGGTGGCGTCGGCCGGGCCGCTGATGAATGTGCTGCTGGCGGTGCTCGTAGCGGTACCCTTTCGCCTGGGACTGGTCTCGGTGCGCGAGGCGGCATTAGGGCAGCCGTTAGCCGTGATTTTGTACACGCTGTTGTCGATCAACCTGGTGCTGGCCGTGTTCAACCTGATCCCGGTGCCGCCGCTGGACGGTTCGAAGATTCTGGCGATGCTGCTGCCCGCGCAATACGACAGTGCCATGGCGACGCTGACCCAATATGGCCCATTCATTCTGCTGTTCATGATCCTGCCGATCTTCGGCGGACAAAGCGCGGTCAGTCTCATCGTGACGCCAATCGTGACGGCGTTGACGCGGCTCTTGTTGGGAATTTGAGACTCCTCTATCGGTTCCAACAGTTTTTCGGCGGCGTCTTCGCGCGGGTGTCCGCTGATGAACGACGCGAAGCCGATGCGGTGTTGAATCCGCCGGCGCGCGCATGGTTTCACTCGCTGCCGCGTGATCTGCAATGGCATGGCGTCCAAGTGATGCACGATCTGAAACGTGCGGGCGTCGATCGATCGGATGTGCTGGCGGCGGCGCTGCTGCACGATGCGGGTAAGGCTGAAGGGCCGAATGGTCCGCTGGTGCGGACGTTCATTGTGCTGGCGCGGTATCTGGCGCCCGATTGGTCTGCGCGGCGACAACGGCTCGACTACCGGGCAGCACGGGGGATCGATCGGGTGTTGGCGATCGCCCATCAGCATCCGCAGATTGCCGCGGAGAAAGCCGCGGCGTGCGGCTGCGATCCGGTCACGATCGATCTGATTCGGCACCATCAAGACGCCGATCGCGGCCAGGACGATGCGCTGCTGCAGTTGTTTCAGCAAGTAGACGATGAGAATTGAGGTGAAGCATGACGCGTAGACAAGTGGCGATTGTGGGTCTGGACATGGTAGGCATTGCACTCACGCAGGCGATCAAACGTACTGCACCGGATACCCTCATTGTCGCCGTTGACGCGGACGCCGACCGGCGGCGCGAGGCGTCGCGGCTGGGTAAAGCCGATCGCACGGAAGCCAATTTCGTCAACGGTTGCCGTGAGGCGACACTGATTATCATCAATGCGCCGCTGCTGCAATTGCGTGAGGCGCTGCAAGCGCTGGGCGAGCAACCGCCGGCCAATGCAGTGGTGCTGGCCCTGACACCGGTCGCTGTCGAGCCGCAGCGCTGGGCCGCCGAATTGTTGCCGGAAGGCCCGCCCTATTTGGTGGGGCACTTGGTGCTCCATCCTGATGCGGCCGTGGATGGCGAGCCGCAAGCCGACCTGTTTGAAGGTGCGGTGCTGTGTTTACTGGCCACCGTCGATACCTCCAAGCGTGCTTTGACCGCCGGCAGCGATCTGGCGCGAGCAATTGGGGCGCGCGGCTATTTTATGGAAGCCGGGGAACACGATGTCCTGCTGGCCATGGCCGAAGGGATGCCGGGCCTGGTTGCGGCGGCCGTGTTGCTGGCTGCCACACGCTCAAGCCTGTGGAACGAATTGATCCCGCTCGGCGGGGTGATCTTCAAACAGGCGACCGAGCCGCTGTTTGATCCGGCCATCGATGCGGGCGAAGCTTTGATTCAGAACCGCGCTGAAGTGTTACGCCAGCTAGATGCCTTTTTGGCAGCGCTGCGTGAAGTGCGCCAGTTAGTTGAAGCGGGCAATGCTGCTCAACTGAAGACCGTGTTGCGGGCCGCTGCCGAGCAGCGTGTAGTCTGGTTGAGTGATCGCCCGCGTCGTCCCTGGGATGATGAAGAAGCGCGGTCCGGTTCCCCGCGTGAACTGCCGCGCTTCGATCCCATTATACCGGGCTGGGGAATGAAGAAGAAAAACAAAAGCAACTGATGCCCTACGTTTACCTCGTCGAATGCGCGGATGGCTCACTGTACACCGGTTGGGCGGTGGATGTGGATCAGCGTGTGAAAGTGCACAATGCCGGGCGTGGTGCGCGCTACACGCGCCTGCATGGCCCGGTGAAGTTGGTGTATGCTGAAGAACAGCCCGATCGGGTTGCGGCGCAAAAACGCGAACTGGAAATCAAGCGCTGGCCGCGTGAGAAGAAATTGAAGTTAATCAGGGATCGGGGATCAGTTCAACAATGATCATTGATCATTGTTCATTACTAATTGCTCACCATGGCTTACAACATCCTCATGATCGCCCCCACCTCTTTCTTTGGGGATTACGGCTGTCACGTGCGTATCCTCGAAGAGATGCGCGTGCTGCAGAAGCGCGGGCATCACGTCACGCTTGTGACGTACTACAAAGGACGCGATCTGCCTGAACTGAACATCATCCGCACGCGACCCACGCCGTGGCACGCCGACTACGAAGTGGGCTCGTCGCGGCACAAGGTGGCGTTTGACGCCCTGCTTTTATGGACGGCCGCGAAGACGGCGCTGCGCCTGAAGCCCGACATCATTCACGCGCACCTGCACGAAGGCGCGCTGATTGGCCGCGCGGTGAGCGCGCTGACCGGCGCACCGTTGGTCTTTGACTATCAGGGCAGCCTTACCGCGGAGATGCTGGACCATCACTTTGTGCGGCCCGGCGGCAAGCGCGAATGGTTCTTCCGCACACTGGAAAATCGCATCGATCGCGTGCCGCGTGCAATTCTCACTTCGTCGCGGCACAGCGCGCAGTTGCTGCGCGAGTCGTTGAAAGATCAGGCGCAGCGCGTGGTGCCCATGCCCGATTGCGTGGACACCGATTTCTTCCGCCCGCGCACACCGGCCGATCAAGCTGCTGTGGATACAATCAAGGATCAACTGGGCATCCCGCGCGATCGGACGGTGGTCATCTATTTGGGCCTGCTGGCTCATTATCAAGGCACGGAGTACATTGTGCAGGCGTCGCGGAAAGTCATCGATGTACAACCTGACATCCATTTCTTGATCATGGGGTATCCGGGCTATAACGAATATGACGATCTAGCCCGGCAGCTGGGCGTGAGCGATCACATGACCTTTGCCGGCCGCGTACCCTATGAGTACGCGGCGCACTTTTTGCGCGTGGGCGATATTGCGCTGGCGCCCAAACTATCGCTGACCGAAGCGGCCGGCAAGATTCTGAACTACATGGCCTGCGCGCTGCCCACGGTGGCCTTCGATACCCCGCAGGCGCGCGAGTATATGGCGCAGTTCGGTGTCTATGCCGATCGGGGCGATGCGAATTCTCTGGCCGATCGGATCATTGAATTGCACCGCGATCCCGATCGCGCTTACGTGCTCGGTCAGGCGCTGCGCGCTCGCGCCATCAGCCGTTTCAGTTGGGACGATGCCGCCCGCCGCTTGCTAGGTGTGTATGAAGCGATTCGCGCCCCGCGTCCCGAATTGCGAGCCGCCGCCCTGGCGCAACTCCTCGAAGGTGATCATGCGCACGAGCCTCGCTGAACTGTGGCAGTACCGCGAACTGTTATACAACCTGACCGTGCGCGACTTGAAGGTGCGTTACAAGAATTCGGTGCTGGGCATCGCCTGGTCGCTGCTCAACCCGATCTTGATGATGCTGGTTTTTACGGTTGTGTATACGGTGATGCTCGGCCAAAGCGATCGGCGCGATTACGCGGCGTTCATTCTGTGCGGCCTGTTGCCCTGGAATTTTTTCTCCGGTTCGATCATGGGCGGCGTGGGCAGCGTGGTCAACAACGGCTATCTGATCAAGAAGGTCTATTTCCCCCGCGCGGTGCTGCCTACTTCGATCATGTTGTCGAACCTGGTCAATTTTCTGGTGGCGCTGCCCGTGTACTTCGTGCTGGCATGGCTGCTGGGCGTGCGTTTTACACCGTATGTGCTGTTTCTGCCGGTGGTGCTGCTGGTGGAAATGATCTTCATCCAGGGGATGAGCCTGCTGCTGTCGGCGCTCAACGTCTTCTATCGCGACGTGCAGCAGATCATGGAAGTGTTGATCCTGGCGTGGTTCTTCCTGACACCCGTCATCTGGGATGTGAACCTATTGCCTGAATCGCGCGTGATTATGGGCGTCGAGGTGCCCGTGCAGCGTCTGACGTACATCCTCAATCCCATGGCGTCGATTGTCGCCACGTATCGGGATATTCTCTATTACGGGCGCCCGATCGGCTGGGATTTTTTCTTGCGCACGACAATCACGGTGTTGATCGTGCTGCTGATCGGCTTCTTTGTATTCAACCGGCTCAAGGGACGTTTTGCCGAGGAAGTCTAGTGCGATAGTCGGTAGTTCAGTAGTGC
>Ga0209254_10000797_pt1 | contig 27274 bp, 24 predicted proteins | sample FrelakmetDIP11DI_FD_187148 | JGI IMG/M metagenome (GOLD analysis project Ga0209254, IMG submission 187148) | Freshwater lake sediment microbial communities from the University of Notre Dame, USA, for methane emissions studies - DIP11 DI (SPAdes)... | ecosystem: Environmental > Aquatic >...
AGTGTTTTAAATGGGCTTTTGAGAAGCGGTATCGGGCCTCTAATCTTCGCCGGCATTGTGGCGCCGGTGATCTTGCCCGCCCTACTTGGCGGCGAGCAGTGGCGGAGGGCCGGTGAATTGGTCGCGTGGATGATGCCGTGGTTCATCATGCAGTTTCTGACCGCGCCAATTTCGATGTCTCTGCATGTTATGAACCACCAACGGACGGCCCTGTTGCTACAGATCTTCGGTTTCTTCCTCCGGGTCGCGGCCGTCTACGTCGGATGGCTCATTGCAGATACGTACATGTCTGAAGCCTACGCTCTATCGGGCCTATTTTTCTATTCGCTGTACTTATTTGCCATCGTGCGTTTGACTGGCGTGCGCACGAGCGCGATCAAGCAGGGGTTGCGGGCATGCCGGCGACCCGTTCTCTTGTGGATCGGGAGCGGGCTCGGTCTTGTACTTGGAATCAACGTTGTCGGCTTCGTTTTCGCCCGATCCTTATAGTTAGGCCTCTTCAAAAGTGATTCGCGACTCCGGACGTAAGGTAGTCAGTCTGTTCTTGCCACGACTGCTGATGATCGCTGCCGGACTCTTGTATGCATGGATATTGCACTTTGCGCACGGGGGCTTTCTCAATGAGGCTTGGGGCTACTACGGGTTCCTGTATCGCGAGCCCACCTCGTTAGAAGCGGTCTCAATCGCGCTTGCCGTCGTGCTTGGTTCAGCGGTCGTCCCGAAATTTGTATGGCGACCATCGTCAGCCGTTCTGCTCCTTCTCTTCGTCGTCGTATATGTACCCACCGTTGTGATAACACCCTGTCTCGGCGAGTGGTGGCTACAGGACTACGGCGCCGCTCTGCTGTCACTTTGCTTGAGTTTCTCAGCGGCTTGTATCGCGGTGAACCAACAAAGGCTTGTCCGGCCAGCAAGCGCCGCCTTGCCGGACCCGGTATTCGCCGCGTCGTTGCTGATCGCTTGGATGCTTGCGTGCGCAGCACTTCTCTACAACTATGCGTCGATTATGACGTTTGCTGGCTTGGAGGCCGTCTATGAACAGAGGGCCCTGGGAACTAGCACCAGCCTTGGACTCGGCTATCTCCAAACGTATTTCAGCACTGTGTTAAGCCCCGCGCTCCTGGCGCTCGGCCTTGTGAACAGGCGGAACGGTTTTGCTGTCCTCGGTACATTGGGCTGCTTACTCATGTATGCAATTACGGCCCAAAGGACAGTCTTCTTGCTTCCGCTTGTGATAATTGCTTTCCACTTCATCCAAAGATCACGCACGCCGTTTCTTAAGACGAGCGCACTCCCGGTAGTGGCCGTCGCGCTGACGGTGCTCGTAGCCGCTTTGTTTTACTCGGAGAACGAAGTAGCCGCCTTGCTCTCGACGTACCTTGTCCTTCGGACGTTAGCCATTCCCGGACTGACATTTTCCCAATACTGGGATGTTTTTAGTTCGGAGGGATTCACATATTGGAGCCACGTGAGAGGAGTGGAATTCCTCGTCGAGCCTCCGCGGTCGCTCGCTGCGGATCCTTCATGGCCCGGGTTGGGCTACATCATCGGCGATCGCTTGTACGCCAACCCGGCAAACAACGTCAATGCGAACCTCTTTTCCGGAGATGGAGTGGCCGCAGCGGGGGCCCTAGGAGTTCTCCTGATCGGGCTTTTGCTCGCGATCTGGCTCGTTTTGCTGGACCGCAGTTCAGTGAGATGGAACCGCCAGTTCGCACTTCTTGTTACCTTGCCGATCGGCCTGTCTCTGACAAACGGGCATTTCACGACAACCTTGCTGTCATTTGGCGGTCTGTTCTGGGTGGTGATCTTCTACTTCTGGCCGGTGTTTGCCCGCCAGTTTACGGGAAAGGCAAATGAAAATCGTAATGCTCTGCGACTTCTACAACGAAGCGTTGGAGTATCAGGAAAACCTTCTGGTTAAGTACTACGTCAAGCACGGACACGAGGTCACAGTAATCACCTCAACCTTCGACTCCGTATTTGATTACTACTCCGACCGGCACGACAAGACAGCCCCACCGAGGATCTACGAGGACAGGGGCGCGAAGATCATCAAGCTTCAATACCGCTACAACATCCTCAATCGACTACGGGCCTACACGAGGATCGACGAGATTCTGGCGCGGGAGGCTCCGGACCTCATCTACGTCCACGACATCATGCTCAATTTCCCGGAGGCGATCCGATACGTTCAGAGCCATCCAGGTTGCCGGATGATCATGGATTATCACGCCGACTACAGCAACTCGGGAAGAAACGCTCTGTCCATTAGAATTCTGCACGGGGTCATAAGAAAATGGTTTCTCGATCGGGCGAGGCCCCATCTCAGCAGAATATTCCCGATCGTCCCTGCGAGTGCCGTGTTCTTGAACGAGGTTTACGGGGTCCCGCATATGGAGATGGAGGTTCTTCCACTTGGTGCGGATACCGACCAGGTGGCTGAGACGAAAAAGCGCGAGGAAGGTCGTCGACTGCGGAAGTCGCTCGGAATTTCCGCCAATGATCTGGTGATCTTTACGGGGGGCAAACTGGCTCCCGCGAAGAAAACGGAACTCCTGATCGAGGCGGTATGCAGCCTGAGGGATGTCTCGTTACATCTCATCGTGGTCGGCGATGCCGACGCCGCTAACGCCGAATACAAGAAACAACTGATGGAACTTGCGGGCGGCCACTCGAGGATTCATTTCATTGGCTGGCTCGGCCGGACTGACATTTACAGTTACTTGGACATGGCAAACCTTGCTGTCTTCCCTGCGAGTCAGTCGATTCTGTGGCAGCAAGCCATCGCCATGGGGCTTCCTTTGGTGGTTGGAGACACGGGCCATCAGGATATTTCGTACCTGAATCTCCATGAAAACATTGTGATTCTTAGATCAGACGAGATTTCAAGCGAGAGGCTTGCGGAGGAGATTCGCGGCCTTGCACGGGATCCCATCCGTCTGCAGAGAATGGGGCAAGGTGCGTTGCGTGTCGCAGACGAATGTCTCGACTGGAACAAGCTGATTGACCGCACGCTTCGCTACAACACGGTGGCATCCACATCGACGTGATGGACTCTGTACCGCACACGACTTCGAAAGAAACGGTTCCGTGCCCGTACTGTGGCGCGGCGGATCACGTTCCGTGGGCGAGCGAGTTGGGCTTCGTTGCCGTTCGGTGCGCTGGTTGCGGGCTGATCTACGTGAATCCGCGGCCGACTCAGAATCTGATCAGTGCGGCAGTGCGAACGGGAGCACATGGGGCCGAGGCAAAGGGGCTTCGAGTCACATCGCGACGCATTCCTCCCAAGGTCGCGCAGTACAAGGCCCTGCTCGGGCACCTCTTCGCTGACGTCTGGAACTCCGGGAGAGCTATTTCATGGCTGGACGTCGGGGCCGGGTACGGGGAAGTCGTTGAAGCCGTCACTCAACTCGCGCCAGCGGGCAGTCGCGTACAGGGGCTCGAGCCGATGGCCCCGAAGGCTGCTGACGCTCGGGCGCGTGGCCTTCCGGTCGAGGAGGACTACCTGCGACGGACCCACCCAAAGGTCGGCTTTGTTTCGTTGGTCGACGTCTTCTCCCACATTCCGGACTTTGCGGCGTTTCTTGACGATGTGGTGGCGGTGCTTGAACCGAACGGCGAGATGTTCATCGAAACGGGGAATCTCGCCGATCTGCGCGAGAGGAACGAGTTTCCGGGAGAGTTAGGCCTTCCCGATCATCTTGTTTTTGCTGGCGAACGTCACATGAGAGGGTTCTTGGAGCGAGCGGGCTTCGAGATAGTGAGGGTGGAACAGGTCCGGATTGACGGAGTGCTTAACTTGATCAAGAACACTGTGAAGAAGGTCTTGGGCCGTCCTGCCCAGATACGCTTTCCGTACCAGTCAGGGTACCGGCAGCTCTTGATCAGAGCTCGCCTGGGCTCGAGACATCAGACCGGCGATTGACCGATGCAGATCGCTTCGAAGGCAATGCAATGAATACGAAACCGTACAGAATCTGTGCCCACTGCATCATGGATACGTCGGACGCGAAGATTGCTTTCGATGCGCGCGGCTGGTGCGAATACTGCAACAACTACTTCACCAACATCCTTCCCCACTGGCACACGGATGAACGAGGAGCCCGCGAGATCGAAACGCAGGTCGAGCAAGTCAAAAAGGCCGGCCGCGGGCGCGACCACGACTGCCTGATCGGAATCAGCGGAGGGGTGGACAGTTCCTACGTAACCTACTTGGCCAAGGCCAAGTTTGGCCTGCGTCCATTGCTGTTCCATGTCGATGCCGGATGGAACTCGCAGCAGGCGGTGAACAATATTGAACGTTTGGTCGACGGCCTTGGCGTGGATCTGCACACCGAAGTGATTGACTGGGAGGAGATGAAGGACCTGCAACTCGCCTTCTTCCGGGCCCAGGTACCGCACATCGACACGCCCCAGGACCACGCGTTCTTCGCGGCTCTGTACAACTTCGCAGCCAAGCACGGATTCAAGTTCATCCTCACCGGGGCGAATTACTCGACTGAGTGCGTCCGCGAGCCACTGGAATGGCACTATCACGCATCCGATCTGCGACAACTCCGTGACATCCACCGGCGCTTCGGCACACGTCCCCTGGCGACTTTCCCGACCGCAGACATCTTTACATACAAACTGTACTACCGCTTCATCAAGGGCGTACGGGTCGTCAAGCCTTTGAACTACGTGCCGTACTTGAAGGAAGCGGCGATGCAGGAACTGGTCGATCGCTTTGGCTGGCAGCGCTATGCGCACAAGCACTACGAGTCTCGCTTCACGCGGTTCTACGAAGGGTATTGGCTCCCTGCCAAATTCGGCTACGACAAACGCCGGGCGCACTTTTCCAGCCTGATTCTTACCGGGCAGATGACGCGTGACGAAGCGCTCCAGAAGATCGCGATACCCGCTTATACGGCCGAGGAACTCGCGCAGGACTTCGAGTATGTCGCCACTAAACTCGACCTGACCGTTCCGGAACTTCGGGACATCATGGCTGGACCGAACAGAAGCTACCGCGACTACAGCAACGCCATGCCTTTCATCGAACTTGGGACTCGGGTGCTGCGTGCCGTCGGCGTGCAGAGGGCCGTGATCCGGTGATCCGCATCGTCGATTACGGGCTTGGAAACATCAGAGCCTTCCAGAACATGTACAAGCGCCTCGGCATCGAGGCTCGGACCGCCCGGACCGCAGTTGAGTTACAGGACGCCTCGAAGCTGATCCTGCCCGGGGTCGGGGCATTCGATCACGCGATGGAGCGGCTGCAGGCATCGGGAATGCGTGAGGCACTTGATGACATGGTGCTCGTCCGCAGAGTCCCGGTTCTCGGCGTGTGTGTTGGCATGCAGATTCTGGCGGAGTCGAGCGACGAGGGCGTGCTTGGGGGGCTCGGTTGGCTGAGCGGAAAGGTGCGTTCACTTCGATTACTTCCCGGGGCCGATAGAATCCCACTGCCGCACATGGGCTGGAACGATGTTCAGGCTAAGCCCGACGCGCGCCTGTTTGCGACCGCGGATGAGTCGCTGCGCTTCTATTTCCTGCATTCGTTCTATTTCGAATGCAATAGGGCGCAGGACGTGGCTGCAACTGCCGATTACGGGAGCCCCTTCTGTTGCGCGGTGCAATCCGACAATGTCTTCGGAGTCCAGTTTCACCCGGAAAAGAGTCATCACTTTGGTGCCGGACTGCTCAAGAGGTTTTCGGAGTTGTAGATGCTTAGGCCGCGCATCATTCCCTGCCTGCTTGTGCACAACGGTGGTCTTGTCAAGACAATACGATTCACTAATTCAAAGTACGTCGGCGATCCGATAAACGCGGTCAAGATCTTCAATGAGAAGGAGTCCGATGAACTCATCGTTGTGGATATTGATGCGACCGTAAGAGGCGCGGAGCCCAATCTGAAGGTCATCGGGCACCTGGCCGCGGAGTGCCGCATGCCCCTTTGCTACGGAGGGGGCGTGCGGACCATCGAGCAGGCGAAGGCGATCGTCGGGCTGGGTGTGGAGAAGGTGGCGATTAGCGCGGCAGCGATCGGGGATCCGTCGTTATTGACCCGTATCGCCGGCGAGATTGGACGGCAAAGCGTGGTGGCCGTGCTGGACGTCAAGCGTGCACCGGGGCGGGATGAATACGAGGCGTGGACGCACAACGGAACTCGAAATACGGGCCGAACAGTACTGGAACTTGCCAGCGAAATGGAGCGGAGCGGTGCCGGTGAGATCGTGGTCAACAACATCGATCGCGATGGGACGATGGAAGGGTATGACCTCGATCTCGCAGCACGGGTGCGCGCCGCGGTCGGTGTTCCGATCACGATTCTCGGCGGCGCTGGGTCAACCACCCATCTGAAGCAACTTATTCAGCGATGCGGAGTGCTCGGCGTGGCGGCGGGCAGCTTGTTCGTCTTCAAGGGACCCTACCGCGCGGTGTTGATCAACTACCCAGGCGCCGCGCAGAAGGAGGACCTGTTGAAGGCGGCGCGGCCGGCCGGGTTCGAACCCATTCACGAGAACTCGTGACAAGGGAAGTAGGCGGGAGACTAAGGAATGTTCAAGGATCGGATTTTGCTCATCACTGGCGGCACGGGTTCGTTCGGCAATGCCGTGCTTCAGCGACTCCTGGACGCCGATCTGCGCGAGATCCGCATCCTCAGCCGCGATGAGAAGAAGCAGGACGACCTGCGTAGGCGGTGTTGCAGCAGCCGGTTGAAGTTCTACATAGGCGATGTACGAGACCGCGATAGCGTTCGCGGTGCGATGCGCGGCGTCGATTTTGTCTTTCACGCGGCGGCGCTCAAACAGGTGCCCTCGTGCGAGTTCCATCCTATGGAGGCAGTCAAAACGAATGTGATCGGAACGGACAACGTCATCGACGCTGCCGTTGAGTTCAACGTGGATCGGGTGCTATGCCTCAGCACAGACAAGGCGGTCTACCCAATCAACGCCATGGGCATTTCGAAGGCGATGATGGAAAAGGTGATGGTCGCCAAGTCACGGACACTCGAGGCGACAGGAACTGTCATATGCGGCACCCGATATGGCAACGTTATGGCCTCGCGCGGCTCGGTTATCCCGCTTTTCGTCGAGCAGTTGCGCGCAAACCGGCCCCTTACCGTCACAGATCCGCGCATGACGCGTTTCATGATGACACTAGGCGATGCAGTTGATCTTGTGCTCTACGCTTTCGAACACGGCTCTAACGGGGACATCTTTGTACAGAAGGCCCCGGCAGCGACGATCGAGGTGCTGGCGGAGGCGCTCCGCGAACTCTCGGGACGGCCGCGGCATGAGATTCAGGTTATCGGCACACGGCACGGCGAAAAGCTCTACGAGGTATTGCTGAGCAGGGAAGAAATGTCGAGCGCCGAGGATCGCGGCGACTATTTCAGAGTGCCTCCGGATCTGAGGGACCTGAATTATTCCAAGTTCGTCGAGCAGGGCGAGACGCGGATCTCGCGGGCGGAGGACTACAACTCCCACAATACGCGGCGACTGGATGTGCACGAAATGAAGAACATGTTGCTGAAGCTCGACTTCGTCCGAGCGTTCATCGAAGGACGTGTTCCGGAAGCGGTTGATTGACCATGCGTGTCATTGTCACTGGTGCCGATGGGTTCATCGGCCGTAACCTGATTGCCGCGCTTGCACCGCGGAAGGACATAGAAGTTATCCCCGTCACGCGCGCCACGTCGATGCGGGAACTTGACGGCGCGCTCCCTGGGGCGGCGGCGGTTGTGCATCTGGCGGGCACGAACCGCCCGCTACAGGAAGGCGAGTTCATGCGCGGCAATGCGGACGTCACCCTGGAAGTCTGCGAGGCAATCCGGCGTTCCGGACAGAAAGTGCCACTTGTGTTCTCGTCGTCCTCCCAGGCCGTCCAGGACAATCCCTACGGAACCAGCAAGCGCGCAGCCGAGAACCATGTTCTCTCATTGCACCGTGATCTCGGGAATCCAATCGCGGTGTACCGCCTGCCTGGAGTGTTCGGTAAGTGGGCGAGGCCGAATTACAACTCCGTCGTCGCTACCTTTTGCTACAACACGGTACATGGCCTTCCCCTGAAGATTCACGATCACGCCGCAAAGCTTCAGCTCGTGTACATCGACGACGTCGTCGCGGACTTCATGCGACGTATCGGCGGCGACTGGCCGACGGATGGCCTGGCCTTGATTTCCCCGATTTATCACACGACGGTTGGCGAAATTGCCGATCTCCTACAAGCCTTCCGTGCCACGCGCGACACACTGACAATAGAGCGGGTCGGTAGGGGCCTTGTCCGTGCCTTGTATTCGACCTATATCAGCTACCTTCCGCCGGAGCAGTTTTCTTATCGCTTGCCCAAGCACGGCGACGCCCGCGGCGTGTTTGCGGAAGTTCTGAAGACCCCGGACTGTGGTCAGTTCTCCTTCTTCACTGCGCATCCCGGTGTGACGCGAGGTAGTCACTACCACCACAGCAAGACGGAGAAGTTCGTCGTCCTGCGCGGGAAGGCACGCTTCCGATTCCGGAATGTTCTCGACGGTCGGACCTTCGAACTGGTCGTCGACGGCTCCGAGCCCGAAGTTGTCGAGACGGTGCCAGGGTGGGCCCACGACATTTCGAACGTTGGCGACTCTGATATGGTGGTCATGCTGTGGGCCAACGAGGTGTTCGATCGCCAGCGGCCTGACACCTACGCTTGTCAGCTATGACTTCGAGAAAATTGAAGGTGATGACGGTTGTGGGCACACGGCCGGAGGTCATTCGCCTGTCGCGTGTCATCGCTGCTCTCGATCGCAGTGTTGATCACGTGCTGGTCCACACGGGCCAGAATCACGATTACGAGCTGAATGAAATCTTCTTCCGCGACCTGCAACTGCCGGCTCCGAGACACCATCTCGGGGCCGTGGGCGAGAACGCAGCCCAGACAATTGGTAATGTGATCTCCAAGATAGACGCAGTTCTGGATCGGGAGCGTCCGGATGCCTTTCTGGTGCTTGGCGACACCAACTCCTGTCTTGCGGCGATTCCTGCGAAGAAGCGGCGTATTCCAGTCTTCCACATGGAAGCCGGCAACCGGTGTTTCGACCAACGAGTGCCGGAAGAAACCAACCGGCGCATCGTCGATCACATCGCCGACGTCAATCTCACATACAGTGACATCGCGCGGGAGTACCTGTTGCGGGAGGGTTTTCCTGCCGACCGTTTAATTAAGACGGGCAGCCCGATGTTCGAGGTTCTCGCGCACTACCGGAAGGCCATCGACGAGTCAAAGATTCTCGACCGCTTGGGACTGGCCCCTCGCGGCTACTTTGTCGTTAGCGCTCACCGCGAGGAGAACGTCGATGCGCCCGCACGCTTGATTTCTCTCTTTGGTGCCGTGAACGAGATTGCGCGCCGTTATGATATGCGCATTGTTGTGTCGACCCATCCACGGACTCGCAAGCGACTCGATGCCGAGCAACTCCAGACTGATTCCCGGGTGGAATTGTTGAAGCCCCTAGGCTTTCTCGACTACATCAAGTTGCAGATGCAGTCGCTCTGCGTGCTGTCAGACAGTGGAACGATCACCGAGGAATCTTCGATCCTAGGTTTCCACGCCCTGAACATGCGCGAGGCCCATGAGCGGCCGGAGGGCATGGAGGAAGCCGCAGTGATGATGACGGGTGTGCGCGAGGAGCGGATTCTTCAGGCCCTGGAACTCGTACTTGCTCAGTCGAGAGGGGCCGAACACGGACTTCGACTGGTTGCCGACTATTCGATGCCGAACGTAGCCGAAAAAGTCGTTCGTATTATCCTCAGCTATACAGACTACGTCCGGCGCACCGTATACGGCGAGAACTTGCTTTAACGCAAATCGTCTGTCAGTTGAGGCCGCAGCCAGGGGGCTCGAGCCATCAATCGAGGTGGTGGAGGTGAAGGAAATCATCCGAATAACAGGTGATCCCGCCCAAATTGCACTTCTCGTTTCGGCGATCGTCCTGTCGCTTGTCGGCACTCTTTTGTACCGAAAGTACGCGTTGAAACGTGGGATTAGGGCTTCCGTCAACTTTCGGTCACTCCATAAGGAAGAAGTCCCACGCGGCGGCGGAATTGTTTTTGCGGCCGTTTTTGCGATGGCGTCTGTCGCTTCATGTGCCGCGGGTGCGCTGACGACTCATCTGACGCTTCTGCTGGCCGTTGGAGGTACGGCTGGCGCCTTATTTGGATTCGTCGACGACATTCTGGAAGTCCGCGCTTCTATCAAGATACTTGCGCACGGTTGCCTTGCAGCATGGGGCGTCGCAGTACTTTCACAAACTGCCCAGTTCGCTACCGGGGTTGAGTTCAACAGCCCTACTTTAATTCTTGTCCTAGCAAGTCTCTTCTTTGTGTTCGTCTGGTTCATCAACCTGTACAACTTCATAGACGGCATTGATGGTATGGCAATCACGGGTTGCCTATACATCTGTATCGCTTCGATCTTGATCTTAGTTGTGACCGGCGGGGACTCGAAGACTGTATTCGCACTCATGCTTCTAGGCGCCTGTAGCGTTGGCTTTCTTATCTTCAACTTGCCGCCTGCTCGCATATTTATGGGCGACGCAGGCAGCATTTTCTTGGGGTACACAATCGCGGGTCTGTTTGTCTTTACGGTAATCTCAAGGCAGATGACCGTTTGGACTTGGCTGGCGATCCTTAGCTACTTCATTGGCGACACATCTGTTACAGGCGCCTATCGCCTGATTCGTGTCCGCAAGTGGTACGGCGCCCATAGAAGTCATGCTTACCAGAATCTGGCGAGGATTCATAAGAGCCACGCGCTTGTGACCTACGGTGTGAACCTTTACAACTACTTGTGGGCACTTCCTTTGGCTCTCTGGTCCGCGCTTGTCCCGGCAAATGCGCCCATAGCTGCGATGTTGGCGTTGGCTCCAACGGTGGCTTGGGCGTTCCGATTCGGGCCTCGGCTTTCGAGCAGTTGAGACATTTGCGAGCGTGCCGTTGAAGCTGTTCATAGTTCGTAAAGGAGTTGACCCAAGACTGGCGGAACTCAAGATTGGTGGTTTTTCTCTTGAGGGGCACTTGTCATTAAACGCCGCTGCTTCGTTCACGGTCGTTCTTCTCGAAGAATCATCACAATCAACTGAAGCCGGCCTTTATGTTAGGGCGGACGTGTGGTTCAGCAGTGTGGCCCTGCGTCGGCTTGCAGGGAGAATTGCAGACAATGAGGTACGGCCCAATTCAATCGTTGAGACATCGACGCGGGAAGTGATCGCGGCTTACGTCGACGACCCACGGGAACTGTTTGCCGAATTTGGCGCGGCACCCACTGTGAAGGCGTTTGGCCAAGGTTGGGTCCGATTGCCAAAACTTTCCACTTTTGACGCCGTCGAGCTTGATCGGGAGTTTCCTCCAACGCGCATCGCGAACTTCCTCGACGTTGCCCGGCTTGAAAAGCGAATTTCGTATGAACGCGCGTGTTCTGCTTTGATGCTTGGCGTACGAATCAGAGACCCAGACCGCATCTCTATCCGTGGAGAACTCATCTGTGGTGTAGGAGTTGAGATCGATCTCGATGTGATTGTCGAAGGTCGAGTGATGTTGGACGATGGCGTGAGAGTTGGCGCTGGTTGTATTTTGATTGACTCGACGATTGGTAGAGATTCGACGATCAATCCCCACTCGGTTATTGATCACGCGGACATTGGTGGAAATAGCGTCATTGGACCATTTGGCAGAGTGCGACCTGGTTCCAAGATTGGCGATGGCGTTCAGATCGGCAATTTTGTTGAAATTAAGGCGTCGCACATTGGCGCAGGATCGCGGATCAACCATCTTGCATTTATCGGGGACGCAAAGCTTGGCGCTAAAGTAACGATCGGTGCTGGTGTGATTACCTGCAACCATAGTCCTCATGGTGTGCGAGCCACGGCAATAGGTTCCGGAGCATATGTGGGCTCCGGTACCGAACTTGTCGCACCGCTGTCGGTCGGCGAGAACGCAACGATAGGCGCAGGCTCGACAATTACAGAAGATGTGCCTGCCGGAAAACTGACAGTCGCAAGGTCTCGTCAGGTCACAATCGAAAACTGGCCACGTCGAGATGCAGGAGATAGACAGGATTGAGAACCCTTGGTGTCGCTGTCTGGGGGATAGGTCAGCATGCGCGCCGGAACGTCATTCCTGCGATCAACGCGTGCCCCGGCCTGAGGCTCTACGGCTTGTGCTCAAGAGACCGAAGTTCCGTTGCTGGGCTGGCTGCCCAGTTCAATTGCAAATACTGGGGAACGCCCGACGAGATGCTCGTCGACCCAAAGGTTGATGTTGTCTATCTCTCGACGCCGATAGGATTGCATTTTCTCCACGGAAGGGCGGTTCTGGAGCGTGGGAAGCACCTTTGGTGCGAGAAGCCTCTAGCTGATAGCTTAGAGAAGGTTAGCGAACTGGTGGAGCTCTCGCGTCGGCAGGGTGTGAGTGTTAACGAGTGCTTCATGTACCTCTATCATCCTCAGTTTCGTGAACTTGCCGCACTGCTTCGCGCAGGCGCTGTTGGGGATATTCAGTCGATTGACTGCCGTTTTGGGATTCCCCCCCTTGAGCGCCCTGGATTTCGTCTATCGCCTGATCTCGGTGGCGGCGCCTTTCTCGACGTTGGCTGCTATCCGGTTTCGGCGGCGGCGGCACTCTATCCTGAAGGTGAGCCGGAAGTATTGCTATCGGAGATTTTGACGAAGGCTGGAGATTCCGTAGATTCATCGGGGCGGGCGGTGCTGGGATACGAAGACGGCGCTCGTGTATATGCTGAATGGGGAATCAATCGCGCTTACCGTAATGAAATTGGTGTATGGGGTCGCGTCGGGTGCGCGTGGACCGATAGAATATTCTCGAAACCGCCTGATTACGTTCCAACCATCCGTCTTACGAACCTAACGGGTGTCGCGACTAACAGGTTAGTGCCCAAGGGGAACCACTTCGTGTCGATGCTCGAAGCCTTTTGCGACACCGCCATAACTTCGGATACGGCCGAGGTGGAGCGAAGGCGCGTCTTGCTCCGCGCTCGGCTAAATCACAAAATCAAGACGGCTAGTAACTTAAGGAGCGGTAAATGGAACACCAACTGAAGGATCAACTGACCAAGGGTGCGGAGCAATGGAAAAGCGTGCATCTTGACGACAGTTCCATGTGGCCCACTCAGGGCGTGGTGCCTTTGGAGCCTGCACACCGGGACAGTCGCGGCGCGATCCAGCCACTGGTTAATTTTCCAGTGAAGAATGTCTCACTCATCTCGTCCCAAAAAGGGACGGTCCGGTCGAATCACTTTCATCTAACCGACTGGCACTACATGTACGTACTTAGTGGCGCCTTTGATTACTACTACCGTCCCACGAACAGCGGGGAAAAGCCGAAAGTCGTTCGTGTGGGTGCGGGAGAGATGGTGTTTACGCCGCCCATGGAAGACCACGCAACAGTTTTCCTCGAAGATACCCAGCTGCTCGTGATGAGCCGAAATCCGAGAGATCAAGAGACGTACGAGTCAGACGTACGCAGAATCGTGCTCGTTGACCCTGAGCAGATTTGAGCGTTTAAGCGAGGACTAGAGACAGATGTGGCGGTCGTGAGTACAACATTTGTCTTGAACCTTTGGGGATCTGGCGGGTCTCGCGACTCTGCTGAGGCGTTCCATTTGGTTACGTGCGACTGAAGCAAGAGTGCAATGAAGCCATTTGCCTGTCGGGCCAAAGCGGGGTCCTCTGCCGTTCTCAACAGTCGCCAACTGATCGTTTCCGCCTTCGGCTTCGAGGTCCTTTGCATAAGACTAGAGCCAAGCGTGCAATCTTGGCAAACCTTGGCTTCACCCCACCGATCATACAAATTGTAGAAAAGGGGCCCAAGAGACCGTCTCGGGACCCAAGGAACCAAAGCACTTCTATGTCTGATGACTTTTACCTGCGCACCCGTTGTCGTATGTGCGACGGATCGAATATGGTCCGTGTCCTAAGTCTTGCTCCAACCCCGCCTGGAAATCACTTTTTGCGAAGAGAGGAGTTGAACGATCCGGAGCCGCGCTATCCGCTGGACCTTTATCTTTGCAGAAGCTGTGCTCACGTACAGTTGGGTCATGTCGTTGATCCTCGAATCCTGTACCAGAAGAACTATCCATACGTTTCGGCTACGTCGACTGTATTCGTGAAGCACCTGCAGGACTACGCCGCGGAGATGATCAAGCAATTTGCCATGACACCTGGCGCGCTGGTGGCCGATATCGGCTCAAACGACGGCACATGTCTTCGCTTCTTTCAGCAGGGTGGCATGCGGGTGATCGGGGTTGATCCGGCTATTCAGATTGCGAAGAAGGCGACTGAGTCAGGCATTCCGACGATAGGTCAGTTTTTTTCCCACTCACTTGCCAAGGAACTTCGGAGCAAACATGGAGCAGCGGCATTCATCACTTCCCACAATGCCTGCGCTCATATCGATCATCTCGATGACGTAATGCGAGGCGTCGCACACTGGCTCCAAGACGACGGCGTCGCTGTAGTCGAGGTTGGGTACTTGGTGGACGTGTACACCAAGCTCTGGTTTGACACCATTTATCACGAGCACTTGGATTACCACACCGTTGGTCCGTTTAAGCACCTGTTCGCGCGGACTGGACTGGAGCTGCTCTCTGCTGTGAGAGTCAGCCCCCAGGGCGGGTCGATTCGGATCATCGCCCAAAAGTCCAGCGGGCCGCGAACTGCGGACTTCACAGCAGACGACCTTATTAAGCTGGAAGCTGAACTGGGATTGAACGAGCCGGCAGCGTTTGAGATCTATCAGCGACGGATCGAAAGGGTCGGAGAGGAGCTTCGTGCAATCATTGCCTCAATGAAGGAAAGCGGGAAAAGGGTGGCGGCGTTCGGGGCGACAACGAAAAGCACGACGTTGCTTTCGACGTTGGGGCTGGATAGCGACGCAATCGATTTCATTGTCGATGACAATCCATTGAAGCAAGGTCTCTACTCGCCGCGGTTTCACATTCCAGTTGTCGCTCCGGAAGAGCTCTATCTTCGGCGACCGGACTACTTACTGGTCCTCGCCTGGAATTTCGCCGAGCCCATCATGGCAAAGCATCAAGCCTTCTCCAGGTCAGGAGGGAACTTCATCATCCCGATGCCCGAGCCACGACTCATCTGAGATCGAGATGCAGAAGCGAATTCTTGTAGTAGCTCCGCATCCCGACGACGAAACTCTAGGGGCTGGGGGAACCATTGCAAAATTTGTTGCCCAGGGACACCGAGTGGATGTACTTGTTGTTGCCGGCCATCTCCCACCACTCTATGCGATCGGTTGTTTCGAAGAGACCGTAACTGAGGCCCGCGCGGCATTCGAGATACTAGGAGTGTCGAACTTTCAATTCTTGAAGACTCCTGCAACCATGCTTGGTAGCGAGCCTGTGCATGTGCTCAACGAGAAGATCGCGTCTGTCGTGCGCGATGTTGCGCCTCAAATTGTCCTCGTGTCATATCCGGATAGGCACATTGACCATCGAATCGTGTTCGAGTCCGTGATGGTGGCTACTCGTCCGGTAGGTGTTGGCAGAGATATTGAGCTCGTTGCCGCGTACGAGACGCTGTCCGAGACTCATTGGAACGCGCCTCACGTTGAACCGAACTTCACGCCAAACTGGGTCGTGGACATCTCGGCGAACGTTGAACAAAAATTTGCCGCGCTCGCCTGCTACAAGTCCCAGATTCCACCGTTTCCAGGTTCGCGATCAATTGAGGCGGCCGAAGCGCTGGCGAAGTTTCGAGGCACCCAGGCAGGCTTTGCCTTCGGCGAGGGTTTCCACATTATCCGAATGAAAAGCTAAGCGCTTCTCCGTCGTTCTTCAATTAGGCGGACGAGCCGATTTGCCTGCCCTTGCATCTCAAAATGCTCCAAGAAGTAACGCCTGCCGGAGTCTCCTAGTCTTTGACGTTCATCGGCCGACATCGCATGCAGTAATCGTACGCAACGGGCCAATCCCTCCGAGTCTTCAGCAGGACAGGTGAGTCCTGCTCTCGCCTCGAGGACTACTCGCGCGCCTTCACCATTTAGTGCCGCAATGATTGGCTTTCCTGCGGCGAGGTAGGCTTGCAACTTACCTGGGACGGTATAGGAGAAGATTTCATCGCCTTTCAGCGTAACTAGAAGGCAGGAAGCGCGGTGAAACAACTCCGGCATGACGCTCACTGGGAAGCGACCGGGAAGCAGGACGTTTTCCAAGCCGCGGTCAAGAACTGCCTGCTGTACCCAACTCAATCTGCTCCCACTGCCCACCAAGACGAGCCGAACGTCGCTGAGATCCACTAGAAGCGAAGCCGCTTCCACTAGCGTTTCGACTGCTTGGGCAGAGCCTATGTTGCCGGCAAAGACAACGCAGAACTTGCATCTGAGCGTTTCACTGAGTGTCGGCGGCAAGTTGGTCGTTTGAGATTCTGGCGCATCAAGTGCCGGCGATGAGTTCGAGTAATAGATGACCTTCCCGCGTCTGCACAACCTCTCGACGGGTTCAACAAACGCTGGCGACTGGACGAGCACGGTGTCTGCACACCAGTAGGTGAAGCGCACCACCCAGCCTATTACACGCAAGACGAGCGGGTTTCGAACATAACCAGTGGCCGAAAGACTCTCGGGCCATAGGTCGAGGACCCAGATTGCTAGGTGGGCTTTCTTGAGCCACTTTAGAGGAATGGCCGGCAGAGCGACGTTCGGCGATCCGGCGAAGACAAGGATGGCATCAAACGACCGGCCTCGAAGTACATATGGGAATAGCGCGAGCCCGGAGAAAACGAACGACGCATAGTTGAGAAGGAGGTCAAGCGCTCGGTTCTTACCTCGTGGGCGGATGGGTACCCGGAACACATCTATGTCCGAGTCGTAAGCCTCTCGCTGGATCCCCGCGGCGCGGTAGCCGTCGAACAACTTGCCGTCCGGGTAATTCGGTTTGCCCGTGACGACCGTTACTTCGTTTCCTTGGTCTCTCAACGTCTTGGCTAGATCGTTGATGCTGAATGTTTCAGGCCAGAAGTACTGGGTAACGATTAAGAATTTCAATCAGATTGCGCCGAAGCGTTTCCTAGAGTGTGCTTGGGTTTGGTTCGGTCAATGTTCAGCCTGCGGTCGACCTGCTTACGCGCGTGGCACCACCAATGTCGTTTGAAGCTTAGATTTATAGATGAGAATGATACGCGGGCATCATCCTTGAGCCGCCAACTCCGATCTCGAAGCAACTTAGTTTGGGTTGGCTCCGTTTTGTGCGGACTTCACTGTTGAGATGGAAGCAGTCCATGCCAAGCAAGACAAGGCTGCCGTTCCCAAAAGCTTTCGGGCAACAGGTGATGGGCGGAGGTTGGTTTGGCGCGAGCCGAGCGTCAATTACATCAGCTCGTGACCGCCACTGTCGCTGCGGTTAAAGATCAACGCGAGGAGCGTACTGTCGTTACGTACCCGCAAGCCAAACAGCATTATCCCGTCTCTCTTCACAGATGCGACTGGCCCATGGTGGCGATCGGAGTGCGGCGGTGACCGGGAGGACGAACATGACGCTCGGGGGTGTACGACTGGCAGTAGGCAGTGTGCATCGGATAGGTCAAGGCAATAACGGCCACGGCACGCAAGTTGCAGCGCTGTTCAGCAGCGCCGTGCGTTTTGGCCCCGACGACCGCGACCCAGCGCTGACTGCTAGTTTGAGGCGGCGCACCGGGAGCGCGTCGTCAAGCAAGTGCACCGCCGCCGGGCCGCCGACTTCTGTTTCCAGGTCCCGGCGGTCGAGGGTGCTTTTTAGAAAGGATACGGCTTGGTTTGCCGCTGGAGACGAGAGGATGTTTACGCCGTCTTCGATACATGGCTGCGGACTAGCCTCGCCTAGTTTCGCCACATGCCGCCCGTGCTGCTGGAGCCCACTCGGATCCGGTAGATAAGCGCCGACCCAGATGCCTGGTACGGGATGCCGTCCGTGCGCGTTGGGCTAACCGGAGAGGGGAGGGAACCAAATGCGCAGCTCCCATTCCATCAGTTCATTGACTAGTGGGGTAGTGCTGTGCTGAGCTGTGGACCATTCAGCGAGTCGTGGCTCGTTGTTGAGGCTGCCAGCTTGGACGGTAAGTGACGCTATCATTACACCTTCTACGCTAACAAGGCACGACCGACTGAAAACAAATCAGCTGGTCGAGCCGTTCGACGCGGGAAATCGATCAGAAGTCCCGCAAATTGCGCGGGTGAAAGTGCCTTGGAACGGATGCCCCAGTTCGTATTCAGAGCTGATTTGACTGCCACATTGCTTGCGCTGCCTCGCCGCGCGAAGCAGGCGCTGGTGATTTTCGGAGACCTTTTGGCGGCGTGGTTTGCCCTTTGGCTCGCTTTCACCTTGCGCCTGGAGGTTTGGCATTGGCCGAATCTGCAGCAACTGTGGATCTACGTGGCGGCGCCGCTAATCTTCTTGCCAGTGTTCATTGGCTTCGGCCTGTACCGCGCAATATTCCGGTACACGGGCCTAGCGATAATGCGGACGCTGCTGCAAGCAGCCGGGTTGTACGGTGCGATTTTTCTTGCACTGGTTCTGGTAACGTTTCCTGCCGATGTCCCGCGCTCCGTTGGTGTCCTCCAGCCCTTACTATTCCTGCTGCTGGTTAGCAACACTAGAGCCTGGGCGAGGTTCTGGCTGAACCGGGGTGCTCGGGGCACCCCCAAACGGCGCTTGCTCATTTACGGTGCTGGCTCAGCTGGCGCTCAAACCGCCGCTGCTGTGGCAAACGCCGGGGAAATCGAACTTCTCGGTTTCATCGATGACGATCCCAACAAAGGGGGGCGTCATATCAACGGTGTGCCGGTCTTTCTCCCATCGGAAGCGGCGGACTCGGTGGAACGTTTTGGTGTCACCGACATCCTGCTTGCCTTGCCGTCGACGAGCCGACAGCGCAGAAATGAAATCATCGAACGCCTGCGAGCGTTGCCGGTTCACATCCGCACTCTGCCGGGAATGGCGGACCTTGCTTCCGGCAAGGTACAAGTCTCGAATTTCTGTGAACTCGATGTGGAGGATCTCCTTAGCCGCGACCCCGTGCCGCCTAACCATGCGCTGCTGGCTCGGGACTTGTCGGAGAAAGTCGTTCTTGTCACGGGAGCCGGGGGCAGTATTGGCTCCGAACTGTGCAGGCAGATCATCGCCGAATGTCCTCGGCGCTTGCTGTTGATTGACCACAGCGAGTTTGCACTTTATGAGACTCACCGGGCGTTGGAGGCGCTGCTTGAAGCAGATCTATCGTCTAGCGACCGGCGCGCCTTAGGCGCGATCGAACTCGTGCCCCTCCTTGGCGACGTTCGGGACTATGGCCGTATGTCTGATATCTGCCGCGCCTTTCAGCCCGATACCGTCTACCACGCCGCCGCATATAAGCATGTGCCAATGGTTGAGCACAATCCATGCGAAGGCGTCGGAAACAACGCGCTTGGGACGCTAAGAATGGCTCGCGCGGCCATGGAGAACAGAGTGGCGAGCTTCGTGCTCGTTTCCACAGACAAGGCAGTCCGCCCTACCAACGTTATGGGGGCGAGCAAGCGCGTGGCTGAGTTGATTCTCCAGGCGCTCGCGGGCGAAACCATGGTGCGCTTCGACGATCAAGCGGCAGTGGCTGGCCTTGTGCGCAATCGGACGCGCTTCACCATGGTGCGCTTCGGCAACGTGCTGGGCTCCAGTGGTAGTGTGGTCCCATTGTTTCGACGGCAGATCGAGTCTGGTGGTCCGATAACTGTGACGCATCCCGACGTCACGCGCTACTTCATGACGATTCCGGAGGCAGCTCAGCTGGTATTGCAGGCTGGCGCAATGGGGGAGGGCGGCGAAGTCTTCGTGCTGGACATGGGGCAGCCGGTGCGGATCATCGAACTGGCACGCCGTATGGTCGAACTATCAGGACACGCAGTCAGGTATGAGGCCAATCCCGATAGGGGCATCGAGATCAGGATTACTGGTCTGCGGCCGGGCGAAAAGCTCTACGAGGAACTCCTTATCGGCGACAATCCATCGCCCACGGCTCATCCCCGGATCATGAAGGCGCGGGAAGGTTTTCGCCCTTGGGATGAGTTGCGTCCTTGGGTTTCACGACTCGAACGGGCGACACAAGCGAACGATGTGCAAGATGTGCGCGAGGTACTGGAGCAGCTCGTCAGTGGATACCGGCCGCCCGGCGAGATCGTCGACTGGATTACGGCTGTCGGCCGCTTCTGAGCGCACGCAATCGTCGATAACTCGGTCATAGCGCCGGCGCTAAATTTGAGGGCAACAGTTTGTGACTACTCAGCTGAGTCAAGTTGACGCTTTGCTTCGCGAGCACGTCGGTGTCGGGCTCGGGCTTGCGCTACTCATTCCCACTCTATTCGCGATCGCCGGCCTTGTGATAGGTCTACTCTTCCCGAAGTTCGAAGCTACCACTCTACTGCAATTCCCGGAGCCGCAGAAGGAGAAGGGCGCCGGTGATTACAAGTTGTTTTCCGACCAAAGGACCTCGGATCCGAAGGCCAATGTGATCGAACTGGCGACTTATAAGCGCGTCGCCGCATCGTATGACTCGGTCATGGAACTTAGCTCTTATCTAACAGCCTCAGGGCTGAGCAGCCGTCCGGCAGCTGAGCGCTTGCTCAAACAGGCCGAGTACCCGGGCTTCTGGGGCAAGGTAGCTGTGCCGGTGCTCCCCTTCAGCAAACGTGACCAAAGAGAGTTTGGCGATATAAAGGATGCTTCAGCTACAACCATGCTCGGACTGGAACTGACGACTGATGCGCGCACTGGGACCATGGCGCAGGAGATGGTCAATATTCTGGCCGGCTACTTCACCAATGCAGTCGTACGCGAGCGCGTACGTGCGTGGGCTCTTGCCGGCAAGGTGGACTCAAAATCGCAAGAGAAGGGCATTCGTGCCGACATCCTGCGCGCCGAGCTCGATATCGAGCTCTTCGGTCGGCGCGCCGTTGACATGAAGGCCGTCCTGGCTCGCTATCCAGATGCGGCACGCATGGACTCCCGCCAGCTCCTCAGCGTGAACGCGACGGACAGTGGCGAGCGATACCTTTCGCCGCTGGCGCAGCTTGTGGGCGCCGAAAGCGCGATTTCGCAGCGGCGCGAGTCGATTCGCCGCTGGCAACGCGAACTCAAGCAGAAGGCCGTCCTCGCGCAGTTCTTCATGGATGCTGACGCACTGCTTGAGCGTGAGGTCGAGGTCGTCAGGTTGCTTGCAGAGCTCAAGACGTTGGCGGCCAAGACGTTTTCCCATGCGGAAGCCACAGAAGAGTGGAGCCAGGAGGCTGCGTTACGCGTCAATGGCGCTCTCGACAACTTCGAGGTGATGCGAAGTCAGTTTGGTGTCCGCAACGGAGTTCGAACCGTCGAACTCGCAAGCCGCAGCCCGCTGCGGTTGGCCAGCCTTGGCATCGCGGCCGCGTTGGCGCTGCTTGTAACACTGGCTTTCCTGCGCTCCGCCTTGCAGCGGGGGCGTGGCGGGGACGAGCCGACACCAGAGGAGTCTGAGCAGACTTGAGTGGCGATGCGTTCGGCGGGCACGCTTGCGACATGGTCAGCCGCAAGAAGCGACGGACGCCGTATCGGCGCGATACCCTCCGGCAAGGAAACTGCACGGCACACGTCATTGGTAGTGAACCGTGAATGCACGGTTGGTGGTGATTGTCGGTCCCTCTGATGGCCGCTGAAGCGATCGCGAACCCGGTTGGTCAACGGCGCCAATCAGGCCGATTTCGGCTCGGGGCCGCCTACTTCAAGCTGCTCGTTGCGTTGACGTTGGCCGTAGCGATCGCGTCCTTTGTTCGCGATCGCGGTCAACTCCTTTCAAACGTCTCAATCTGGTACTTCCTGGTTCCGTTTACCCTATCCCTCTGGCGGACGCGGGCCGGGTTTCTTGCGGCCGTGTTCCTGCTGACCACTACGCCGAGTCTGCACGAACAGTTAAACGTACTCGCTGGAACTGGGTTTCATGCATGGGCGTTCCCAGGTGTCGACTGCTGCCTCGGGTTTCTCGCGGCGTGGGCATGCAAAGGAGGGCTCCGAAACGCCGACGAGGTTCTCGATCGCTTTCCAAGCGGGTCGCTGTTACTCCTGCATGCCTGGGTGGCACTGTCGGCCGCGGTCGCCGTTGGCCGCAATATCTGGCAGAGCGCTTCGGAGTTGTCCGCGCGCGGTCTGGCCTACAACGTTTGGCTGGTGCGCGGTATCAGTTGGCACGACGACTACTACCCGCTGCAGGACGTGTTTTTCTACAGTACCGCTCTCGCCTTGCTGTTCGCTGCGTGGACCATCCATCTGCGGGACGGAACTCGGCTGCTGCGACGTCTGGTGGGCGTCGTGCTTGCTGGTGCAGTGACAAACGTTGCTTTCGCGCTGTGGCAGAAGACAACGGGCAAAGGGTGGGTACGCGGCGAGCTTGCGACGAACTGGGTGAACGGCGAACTGGTCAGAAATGTGAGTGCACTTTGGCCCGACCTGCATTCGCTCGGGGCCTTCATGGCGATGGCTTTGATCCTTGCCTATGGATTCCTAGTGACACGCACCGCGTCCTTGTCGGTCAAAGGGGTAGTTAGCCTTGCGATGTTGGTAGCGGCCGCGGGACTCTACCTGAGCGGATCGCGTTCGACCCTGCTCATCGTTTGCGTTCTGCTTATCTGCCTGGCGTTGTGGGCCGTGCTGAAGCTTCAAGGCTGGCGCCGGTTGATTCCTCTGATTGGCGCGATGTTTGTGGTTTCAGTGCTCGACCGGATTCTTGACAGTGGTTACCGCGGCGTCAGCTATGACTGGTTCAAAGATGCCCTGAAGGTCCTCAGCCCGGAGACAATCAACACGGCGCTTTCGTATCGTCCGGAAATCTGGAGCGCGGCGCTCGCCATGTACTCTGCGTTTCCTATCTTCGGACTCGGGCAGGGGGCCTTTTACCGGCTGAGCTCGATTTCCCAGTTCTCGGGAAGCGATGCGCTTGTGAGTCTAGGCGGCAGCGGGGCACATAACTACTTCCTGCAGACGTTCGTCGAGCTTGGGCCGGTCGGGCTCGGAATCGCGCTCTTCATCGCAGTGCCGTTCTCCCGCCTTGGTCGGCAGAACCTCCAGCTCGTTTCGTCATTTGCGCTGACGGGCTTCGCGGTCGGAAACATCTACGCCCATTCGCTGCTGGTGCGCGAGACCTTGATGTTGTGCGCCGTCTTCGTTGGTAGTTATGTTTGGGAGGCGCAGGCGTTTAGCGCGGACAAGTGGCGACCGCCGAGCCATTCGACGACGCGATACGCCGCGATAGGCTTGTCCGCCCTGGCGTTAACGGCGCTTGTTGAGGTCGCGATGAGTTTCGGCCGCTTCCCCTTTACCAACGGGCAGCGCTGTATCGAAGCACGCCCGCTGGCCAAGGATGGATGGACTCAGGGGAGCCTTCGAGTCCCCGTTCCGGCGGCCGCAGCACGCGTAGAACTGGTCGTGATAGCCGACCGGCCCGACCTCCGTCGACGTCCCCTCGATCTTGACCTGTCCGTCGTGAGTGGAGGAGGAGCGTCGCTACTGACGCAGCGGTACACCTTCATGCAGCGCAGCGCGGAAGAAAGGAGCATTGAGTTACTTATGCCCGGATCCCCTGACAGCAAGCGTTTCCTAGAGTTGAAGCCGTCGCATTGCTTCGTACCGCTCAATCTCGGCCTGACGTATGACCCTCGGCGCCTCGGTGTTCGCGTGAAGGAGGTGCTCTTTGTCACGGAGGCCGGGCACGAGGCCAAGTGAATCCACCCCACGGCTCCGCATGAAGTCACTGGTCTGGGATGCGCGCCGGCGTGCCGCGCTGTTCCATTGAGGTAGGTCTGAACTTGTGGAGCCCGACGATGAGAATCACGGCTAACCGTCGCGACAACAACTGCATTTGGGTGCAAGTGCAGGCGGCGCCGAAGAGCAGTGCGAATCCGCAACGATGACTTTGACCACAAGGCGACAATTGATCGGTCGACTTTGCGACTGGGAATTTCCCCGATCCTCGGGAGCCGACGGCGCGTTGGGCCGCGTCATGACCAGGCTTCCGATGGCGGCCTTGGTGATAGCCATTGTTACGGCGCTGTCGCTGCTGCTGTCGTGTTCGACGAGTTCCGTTGGCCCTGGTGACCCGCAAGTTTCGCCTGATCCGACCGCTTTTGCATTACCGCGGCGAATCGTTGTCATGGTGGCGCCTTACAACTCCGTTGACGAAGCTCTGCAGCATGAGCCGACGATTCACTGGTTGCGCGACAAGTCAGCCGCACAGGCAATCACTTTGGCGTATGCAGCCACAGAGCTTCGTGACCACCTGGCGCTCGCTGGCGTGGCGGTATCGCTATCGGTGAGCGATTCAGATCCGACGGACTCCGCAATCGTTCTCAGTGTCGTGGATCCTAAGGGGGCCGACTCGCCAGCGGGCCCCGATGGCTCACCATTTGCGTACGGCGACCTCGGTGATCAAGGCTATGCGATCACTCCGTGGCGCGGGCGCATCTACATCACTGCCGCTGACCGCATCGGCATCTTGAATGGCGTATACGGCTTCCTGGATCAGTTGGGCTTTGCGTGGTACGACCCGTACGATACCCACACGCCAAGTCCTTCCGCGTTGGCCGGTTCGATTTCGTGGCGCACCATCCGGGAGGTACCGCGCGTCAAGCTGCGCGGCTTCTGGATCTATGGTGACGCGCGGATTCCTGACGAGTTCGCCGTGTGGCTCGCCCGAAATCGACTGAACGTTGGTGGGCGTGCAAGACCGTCGCTGCATCACAAGCTCGGGCTGAAAGGTTGGGGCGGCGGTCACGATCTGTTGCAGCAGGAATTCTCACGCCCCGGCCTCTTTGCCGAGCATCCCGAATGGTTTGCACTTGTCAACGGTGTGCGGCGGCCGATTTCGGCGGATTCCGGTACTTACTTCAATCCGAACTTCTCAAGCCCGGACGCCGCAGGCTTCTTCGCCGATCGAATGATCAGCCGGCTGGAGTCGGGCGACCTCAAAGAGGTCGACATACTGAACATCTGGCCTTCGGATGACCGATTCAACAGCTTCGATCAGAGCGCGGAAGCGCTCGCAATCGGCAACGAAACAGACAATTTGTTGAACTTCTATGCGAATGTGGGCGCAACGTTTCGGGCTGCCTATGCAGACGGACGTCTGTCGCGCCCGGTGGCGCTGGCCGGGATATCGTATTTCCTAACGATGCGTCCACCGACGAACCGAGCGGTAATCACTGAGCTTGAGCGTAGTGAGTATCTCCATCTTTTCTATCTCATTGAGCGCGACTGGTGGGGGCGAATAGATATCGACCTGGCCGGCAGAGACGCCAACCGTACGATCATTCAGGATCTGTCGGCGTGGCAATCCGCGGCAGCTTTCAACTACGGCATCGTGGAATATCACAACCTCAGTACCTATGCCGGTCTGGGGCTGAGCGACTTCCCGTACTTTGCAGAGAATTTTCCTTTTTTGACGCGGAATCGCAGTGCCCTCTATGCGTACATGCACCCCCTGTTGAAGAATCCTGGGCCGCGACGGTTGACGAATCGACTGCTATCAAGACTCGCTTGGGTCGACACTGCCGCTATCACACTGCCCGATGCGGGGAAGACGCTGATTCAGGAGTACTTCGATCGTAGGTATGGAGCCCACGCAGCGGAGTGGCGCGCTATCCACGAGCTGATGAGCCAGTCAGTTGAGAACGCGAAGGAATTGTTCGGTACGAACTCTCTTTATTGGCTCTTGTTCCAGGAATTTTTTTGGGCATCTCCACCGTATACATTGGTACAGGCTGCCGAGTTCATCCCCAGGTTCCGCTCCGGTGGAGTGCAGGACCTGCCTGGCGCATTCTCCGACGTGAACGTCGTTCGCGCGACTTTTCGTGGGCTTGACGAGTCAATACGACTTCAGGAGCAGGCGGCCCGGCTATGGACCGTAGTGCTCGATGGTCCGCTCCCTGCCGCTGAACGCCGGCGAATGGAGAGTGACGTCGCGTGGTTCGTGGCGACGGCGAGTCGTTATCGCCTTATGGCTGCAACGAGTGACTATGTGGTGGCCAAGCAAAGTCAACTGGATCTCTCGGAACCTCGCTCCCGTATCGTGCGAGAGGTTGCCCTCCTGCGGGAATCGCCAGTATTGGCCGACACGATCTCGCCGGTGGATCAACGCAGCTTCCTCGACTTGCACCTGAAACTAGCCCGGTTGCGCTAGACGTAGGCGTTCGCGCGGTGCTCACGGAGGTGAAAGGTGCTGTTGGTGTCCTACCAGTGTCCGTGCTGCTGGAGACATTTGCGCTACTCGTGATGCGCCGATTGCGGCGGCAGTTGGGGCTGCAGGGACCCAGTCCCTGCCGGCGGCGATCAATTGGGCGGCAACGCAAAGATCCGGCTTGAGCCCTCGACGTTGTGGTCGAGACAACGGGCGGGAACGTTCAATTCGACTTCATGCCGCAACCGTTACCAGTGCAATTCCGCAGTCGATGCGTCAAGACTTCTGCCGCTAGACACAAGCGCCACACCATTTGGCAGCAGCGTTGAGGAATGCCTACCCGTTGAGGAATGCCTACCGTGTGGGTTTAAGAAACTGCAGGCGGGCGACCAGGTCCCAGCGACCGGATCATAGAGTTCTGCACTGTTCAGAATTAACGTTAACGTGGCCGAGTTTTACCCTCTCCACCCGTCACCAGAACCTTACCGTTCGGCATCAGGTTGCGGTGTAAGAGTCGTGCGCCGTTGAAAGGCTGCCGGTCGGCGACCAAACCCCCTTGAAGATCGACAGCGGCGTCGTCGCATTGATCGACCCAATGATTGCGCACATCGTCGTGGAGTCGAGCGCGATGCCTGCTGCCAGGCCTGCGTGGCATCGACGGTCGCCACAGCGGGGTGGCGGATGTCCAAGTGGCGAGCAGCGCCGTGATAGACGAGGTGCTTGCGTCGGCGTACGTTCCGGTCGCCTTCAGTTGAAGCGTCAGCCCAACCCCCGAGAACTCTTGGGTAGCCTTGACCTTGATCGCCGCCAGAGTCTTGTACGCAGGTGCCGACGACCCGACATCGCCGCCGCAGGACACGAGCATCGACGTGAGTGGGGCCAGCACGAAGAGCTACACCAAACCTGTGTGGCAGTCGCGCTGAATCGAAGGCCGACGTGTGCAGCGCATGGCTTCTCTTCAGCGGAACGACCCGAGTGTGGCCGCCCTTGGGCAACCCTGATCGCCAGCGCTCTGTCACTCGATCCGAACGGCAACGCCCGGCAACTTCTACCGCGGCTCAATCGAGCAATATTTTCCTGAAT
>Ga0209254_10000798_pt1 | contig 27263 bp, 27 predicted proteins | sample FrelakmetDIP11DI_FD_187148 | JGI IMG/M metagenome (GOLD analysis project Ga0209254, IMG submission 187148) | Freshwater lake sediment microbial communities from the University of Notre Dame, USA, for methane emissions studies - DIP11 DI (SPAdes)... | ecosystem: Environmental > Aquatic >...
GCCTGCTGGCGGGACAGCTGCTCGGCCCCGGCGTCGCGTGGGCCACCGTGCTCGCGGCGGCCGGCGCGGCCAATCTGCTGAACGCATTCATCCAGCCGGCGACGCATTCGTCGGTCGGCGCCTCGACCGCGGTATTCGCCACGCTCGGATTGCTCGCGGCCTATGCCTGGCGCCGTCGCCGCGACCAGGGCGACCGCTGGGCCTATCGCTGGGCGCCGCTCATCGCGGGCGTGATCCTGCTCGGCTTCACGGGCGCCGGCGGCGAGCGCACCGACGTGCTCGCGCACCTGACCGGCTTCGCCATGGGGGTCCTGGCAGGCATCGCGCACGCGGCGTGGCGCGTACCGCGCGGATCGGCGGCGCAGGCCGTCGCAGGCATTGCGTCGATCGCTGTGATCGTGGGTGCGTGGGTGCTGGCGCTGGGCGGCCGGTAGGCCGCGCGGTGCCCGCGTCCGAAGCTGCGCACGGAACGCACCCTCGCTGCAGCGCCTGAGCGGAGTCGGGTGCACCTGGCGCGGGCGTCGCGCCGCAGGGACGCGGCGCGCGAGCCTCCAGGGACGGATTTACGGCGTCCCGCGACGGGTGCACCCGACTCCGCTCAGGCGCGGCAGACGCACGCTCAGACGGAGACGCGTACTTCCCCGTCGCGTACCGATACCTTGTACGTGCGCAGCGACTTCTCCCCGCGCACGATGTTGAGCACCTGGATGCCCGGCGGGAAGTTCGCCCAGTCGATCACCTCGCCCGTGCGGATGTCGAAGCGTGCGCGGTGGAACGGACACTGCACCTTGCAGCCGTCCACGATCCTGCCCTTCGCGAGCGGCGCGAAGACGTGGGTGCAGTTCGCCTGCGTGGCGTAGAAGCCGTCCTGCAGGTGATAGACCGCGATCTTCTCGCCGGCGACGGTGAAGGCCTTCATCTGGCCCTTCTTGATCTCGTCCGTGCGGCAGACTGCGTGCTGTTTCATGGCGCACCCCCGGGCGCTGAACCCGGGACCGAGTGTAGCCGGGATCGGACGCGGGGCGCGAGCCGGCATCGGCGACATCCTGGTCAAGGTGTCCGTGTTCGGCCGAGCCCGTCGTCCACGCGGCGGCGGAACGCCTCGTACTCGTCCACGACCCGGTCGTGCACCTCGAGGTGCGGGTAGTGGCCCACGTCCTCGAGCACGACGACGTCGGGGTCCGGTACCAGTTCCCGGTAACGCTCGGCGAGGTGGCGGCCGGAGACAGGATCCGCTGCCCCGCAGATCAGTCGCCGCGGCACTCGCGACTCGACCAGCGCGCCCACCCAGCGCGCGCGGTAGCGGCGCCGCTGCTCCATGTAGTTGATGAGCCGCGCCAGCGCCTGCCGGCCGCCCTCGCGCTCGATCAGCACCCAGAGGTCCTCGATCTCCTCTCGCGTCGGCGGCGTGCGTCCGGAGATCGACAGCATCGTCGCCTCGAATCTCCCGTAGCTCATCGAGCGGGCCAGGAGCGGCCCGAGCACGGGCTTCGCGAGCAGCTTCTGGATCGGGCGGGCGCGATGTGTCTCGGGGAACAGCCCGCCGTTCAGGAACGCCATGCTCGAGAGACGCAACCGGCCCTCCCGCTCGCGGGCCAGCAGTTCCTGCGCGACCGTGTCGCCGTAGTCGTGCGCGAGCACGTGCGCACCGGTCACGCCGCAGTCGTCGAGCAGCGCCATGCACAGGTCGGCCTGCAGGGCGATGGGATAGTCGGTGTCGCGCGGCTTTTCCGAGAGGCCGAAGCCGAGCAGGTCGAGCGCATGGAGCGAGTGGCGCTCCGCGAGGCGCGGCCAGATCCGGATCCAGTCGTAGCTGGCGGTCGGGTAGCCGTGGATCAGCAGCAGCGGCGGCCGGCCCGGCTGCACGGCGGTGCGTACGAAGACGCGCCGCCCGGCGAGCCGCCGCACCTCGCCGGCCTTGATCCAGTCCTGCAGTCGCTGCGAACCTTGCACGTGACCCCGCACGCCCCCCCGCCGGACCCGCGCAGTATGCTGACTTCCTTCCCCGACCGCAGCCGCGTGCTGGTGCAGGGTGCGAGCCGCGGCATCGGCCTCGAGTTCGTCCGCCAGCTGCTCGTCGAACCCTGCTGCGACCGCGTGTTCGCCGCCTGCCGCAGGCCGGAGGAGGCCCGCGACCTCGCCGGCCTCGCGGCCGACGACCGGCGCCTGCAGGTCGTCGCGCTCGACGTCGCCGACGAGGCCAGCATCGAGGCCGCGGCATGCACGGTCGCCGGCGGGACGGACCGCCTGCACCTCGTGGTGAACTGCGCGGGCGTGCTGCACGGCGGCGCGGCGGCCCTCGCGCCGGAGAAGCGCCTCGCGGACGTCGGGGCCGCCGCGCTCGCCGCGAGCTTCGCGGTGAACGCCTCCGGCCCGCTGCTCGTCGCCAGGCACTTCGAGCGGCTGCTCGCGCGTCGCGAGCGCGCGGTGTTCGCGAGCATCTCGGCGCGCGTGGGCAGCATCGGCGACAATCGCCTCGGCGGCTGGTACGCATACCGCGGCGCCAAGGCGGCGCAGAACATGTTCACGAAGACCATGGCCATCGAGTGGGCACGATCGAGGCGTAACGTCGTCTGCGTGGCCCTGCACCCGGGCACGACCGACACCGAGCTGTCGCGCCCGTTCCAGGGGAACGTGCCGCCGGAGAAGCTGTTCCCGCCCGAGCGCACGGTCCGCCAGCTGCTGGGCGTGATCGACCGGCTCACGCCCGCGGACAGCGGGCGGTTCCTCGCCTGGGACGGCAGCGAGGTCCCCTGGTGAGCGACGGCGAGGCGTGCCTCCGCGACACACTGCCGGTGCTGTACCAGGACGACATGGTCGTCGTGGTGAACAAGCCCTCGGGGCTGCTGGTGCATCGCTCGCCGATCGACCGGCACGAGACTCGATTTGCCGTGCAGTTGCTGCGCGACCAGCTCGGGCGGCTCGTGCACCCGGTGCACCGCCTCGACAAGGGCACCTCGGGCGCGCTGGCTTTTGCGCTGGACCGTGCGACCGCCGCGACGCTGGCGGCGGCGTTCGCGAGTCGTTCGGTGGAAAAGACCTATCTCGCCATCGTCCGTGGCTGGCCCGCGGACGCGGGAGTCATCGACCATGCGCTGGACGCCGTGCAGGACGATTACGCACCCGTGGCGGCCGGCCGCAAGTCATCGGTGACGGCCTTCCGCACCGTGGCGTGCACGGAGCTGCCGGTGCGGGTGGACCGCTACCCGACCTCGCGCTACGCACTCGTAGAGCTGCACCCGGACACGGGGCGGCGCCACCAGCTGCGGCGGCACCTCGCCCACGTCTCCCACCCGATCATCGGCGACTCGACCTACGGCAAGGGACGGCACAACCGGCTGTTCGCCGAGCGCTACGGGGTGCACCGGCTGCTGCTCGCCTGCGTGCGACTCGAGTTCGCGCACCCCGCAACCGGCGCGAGGCTGCGGATCGAGGCCGACCTCGGCGAGGGCTTCGACGAACTCGCGCAACGGCTCGACTGGCAGGCGACGCCAGCCCCGCCGCCGGCCGATCTCAGTCCATCTTCGCCTTTGCCTTCGCGGTGAGCGCAGCGATCTCGGCGCGACGCCCCTTGTCCGCGACCTCGCGACCCGGCCGCGGCGCCGCCTTGGCGGCCTTGTCGAGGTACTGCAGGGCCGACGCGTACTTGCCCTCCTCGTACAGGAACTCGGCGTAGAAGTAGTTCGGGTCGATGCCGTTCGGGTTGAGCTCGAGCGCACGCCTGAGCAGCTTCTCCGCCTTGTCGTGATCGCCGAAGCCGACCGGGAAGCCGGGCACCTTGTAGTAGAGCGTGCCCAGGCTCGTGTAGGCGGAGCCGTCCAGCGCGGCGGGATTGATCTTGATCGCCTTCTCGAGGCTGCCGCGCGCCTCCTTGGCGAGCCCAAGCGCGCCGAGCCCGCCCTTCGCACCGGCGTAGCTGCTCTCGATGATGCCCTCCCAGATCAGCGCCTCCGCCCGGTCGGGATGCTGCTGCGCGAACTTCTCTGCCCGCTTCTCGAGGGCGTCGAACGCCTGCGCGCGCGCATCGCCCGCCGGCGTCTCGTAATTGACCTTGGCCCAGGCCTGCTGGATGGAGAGCAGCTCGGCGTCGAACGCGGCGTCGGCCGCGCGCGCGGGGCCGGCGAGCAGGGCAACCGCGATGGTCGCGGCGAACAGGAGTCGGGGGTGCTTCATCGGGGGCGTCCTCATCAGGGTTTGGGGGTGGCGGCGGCCGACTCGCCGGCGTAGCGGCGGATCACCGGCAGCTGCTTGCGGAGCGCGCCGTCCACCACCCGCGGCAGGATGCCGTTCACGCGCGCGAACAGCTTCTCGGGCCAGCCGAGCACGGCCTCGACACGGCCGCCGGCCAGCATGTCGCAGACGGCCTTCGCGACCAGTTCCGGCGGGTCCATGGCCACCCCGAGCTCGGCGTTCATGCGCTCGACGGCCGAGGTGTTGATGCCGGTACGCGTGGCGCGCGGCGCGAGGTAGCGGACGCTTATGTTCGTGTCCGCGAGCTCGCGGCGCAGCGCCTCGGTAAAGCCGCGCACTGCAAACTTGGTGGCCGAGTACACCGCGTAGCCCGGATAGCCGATCGCGCCGAACACGGATCCGGTATTCAGGATGCACGCCGCGGGCTGGCGCTGCAGGTGCGGCAGCAGCTCGCGGCACAGGTGGATCGGCGCCTGCAGGTTGATGGCGATCGCGAGGTCCAGCTGCTCGGGCGGCTGGTCGGCGAACATGCGGAAGTGGTTCACGCCGGCATTGTTGATCAGCACGTTGATGCCGCCGCGCCAGGCAGCCGCCTCGGCGCCGAGCCGCCGGCGGTCGTCCGCGCTCGTGAGGTCGGCTGCCAGCGTGCCGACCCGGTCGCCGTAGCGCGACAGCCGCTCCGCGGCGCGCGCGAGCGCCGCCTCGTCCCGGTCCACGAGCAGGACGGCCGCCCCGCGCGCCAGCAGTTCGGCGGCGATGGCGCCGCCGATGCCGCCGCCGCCGCCGGTGACCAGTGCGCGGATGGTGCCCGGATTCATGCCGTCTTCCTCCGGGAGTCGTCCGCCACGAGTGCGGGCGAGGCCGCATCGAGGCCGCGGAACACGTTGCCATACAGCCAGTAGATGCCCCGGGCGCAGCGGATCACCGCCTGGCGGTCCTCCGCGTCAGTGAACCGCTCGAGGATCGCCGCGAGGTCGTTGACGTGCGTCTTGTCGAGCTCGCCGTGGCTGCGCAGGTAGGTGAACGCGTTCACGGGCAGGCCCAGCGTCTGCTGGATACGGTCGGCGGCATTCAGGGCCAGTGCGACGCTGGTGCCCTCGAGCACGTGCACCATGCCGAAGAATCCGAGCGGGTTGCGGCGCATGACGGTGTCGTAGGCGTACGCGACCATCGCCTCGGTGGCCACGGCGGGCTCGGAGGCCGCCGCGGCCTCGCGATCGCCGCCGGCGCGGGCGATGTCGTTCAGGATCCATTCGTCGTGACCGGTCTCCTCCTCGAGGTAGTGCAGGACTGCGTCGCGCAGCCAGGCGTGCCGGTCGGGAACGCGCGCGCCCACCGCCATCAGCAGCGGCACGGTGTGGCGAACGTGGTGGTAGGCCTGCGTGAGGAACGCGACGTAGAGTTCGCGCGTCACGTCGCCGGCCAGGGCTCGCTGGACCGCCGGCGCGGACAGCAGGTATTCCCGGTCAGCGGCGGTCGCACGGGCCAGTTGCTCGTGGAAAGTCATCAGTCACCTCGTTCAGGATTGGGTCGCTTCGTCGTAGAGGCGCGCGAGCAGCGCGCCGTGGCGTTCCAGGATCGCGCGACGCCGCACGCGCCCGTTGGACGTGAGCAGGCCGTTGGCGAAGGAAAAGGACTCCGGCGAGCGCACCCAGCGCCGCACCTGTGCGTACTCGGGCAGCCGGCCGTTCGCCGCGGCGATGCCGCGCCCGATGTCCGCGTCGCTCGCGCCGTCCGCCGCGCTCACGATGGCGACCGCCCAGGGCCGCGCCTCGCCGTGCACCATCACGTGGCGGATGCCGGGCTGCTGCACGATCTCGCGCTCGACCCACTCCGGGGCGACGTTGCGCCCGAGGCTCGTGATGTAGATGTTGCGGAGCCGGCCGCGGACGTAGACGTAGCCGTCGGCGTCGATCTCGCCGAGGTCGCCGGTGGCCCACTCCTCGTCGGGACGGCGCGGCGGATCCCCCAGGTAGCCGAGCAGGGTCACGCCCGACACCATGATCTGGCCATCGTCGGCGACGCGCACCCGCGCGTGCGGCAGGGGCCGCCCGACGCTGCCCACGCGGCGCGCCCCGGGCTTGTTGAGGCAGACGACGGACGCGCATTCGCTCAGCCCGTAGCCCTCGAACACCGGCAGGCCGACGGCCGCGGCGCGCTCGAGGAGGTCGAGCGACACGGGCGCGCCGCCCACGGCCACGAACCGCAGCGACGGCGGCACGGGCCAGCCGCGCTCGGCCGCCGTCACCAGCAGCCGCAGCAGCTCCGGCACGAGCACCAGACTCTGCACTCGCGAGCCGGAGACGCAGGCGAGGAGTTTCGCCGCATCCGGGCCGGCGTAGCTCATCCCGGTGACGCCCGCGGGCGGCAGCAGGCAGGTCGCGCCCGCGAGCAGCGGCGCGTGGATGCCCGCGATGTTCTCGAGCAGCGTGGCGAGCGGCAGCAGGCACAGGTGCCGCTCGATGCCGAGCGAGGCGGTGGCCTCGGCGAGCGAACGCGCGACGGCCTCGATCTGGCCGGCGGAGAGGCACACGCCCTTGGGCTGGCCCGTGCTGCCCGAGGTGTAGGTGACTTTCGCCGTCCCGGGCGGCAACGACGCGCGCGCCACCGCGTCGAGCCGCCGGCGGAACAGGGCGAGCCCGGAGCGCCCGGAGACACCCGAGGTGTGCCAGCCGGGAAGCAGTCCGCGCATGCGCGCCGGGTCGTCCGTCACCACGCAGTCGATGCCGGCGTCGTCCAGCGTGTGGGTGATCTGCCCCGGCGAGAAGAACCCGGGCAGCGGCACGCAGGGCAGCTGCCGCCCGTGCAGCGCGAGGTCGGCGATGGCCCAGCCGAGCCCGTTGTCCGCGAGCAGCGCGAAGCGCTCGCCGCGGGCGGCGAGCCACGCGCCCTCCTCCTCGACCAGCGCGGGAAGCTCGTCGTAGCCGATTGCCTGCCGCCCGTCGTCGAGCGCGACCCGGCCGTGCGGCAGGCGTGCAGCCGCACCCAGCGCGCTAGCGGTCATCCGTGGCGACGCGAAAACCCGGAATCCGCCGGCTCGCGGGCAGGTAGCCCGCCAGCACCCGCGGGTCGGTCTCGTAGTAGCGGCCCCACTGGTCCGGGCCGCGCGCGACGCGCCCGCGCTCGGCCCGGGCCAGTTCGACGAGCGGCGCCCCGAAGCCCTGCAGGATGCCGCGCACGGCGCTGGTCGCCGTGAAGACGATCCACTGGTAGTCGCGCTCCAGCAGGTAGGCGGGCAGCGCCGCGACCATGCGCATCGCAGTGCGGCAGTTCGCGCCTGCGAGGTTGCCGACCTCGATCACCTGGCGGCGCTCGACCGGCTGGCCGGTGACGGCGGCGATCGCGGCCTCGACCGGCTGCTCGAGGTACTGCTCGAGGTAGAGTGCGTCGGCGGATGCACCGCGCAGGCCGATCACGCCGCGCAGGTCCGCGTGGCCGTCGCGAAAGGACAGCAGGGTCGGCATGAAGCTCGTGACCGAGGCGCCGTGCTTGCGCTCGAACGCCGCCCGGACGAAGGCCTCCAGCTCGGGTCGCTCCGCGGACCCGGCGCGGGCCTCCGCCAGCCGCAGCGTCCGGAAGGGAGGCCGGGGCCGGTCGATCGTCGGTTCGGCGGTCGCTTGGATCACGGGGGGCTCCTGACTGTCGCTGTGTCGTGCAGGGCGCGTGCCCCGTCTGCACCATTAGACGTTGGCGGCGGGAAAAACCAATCGCGGCCCGACCGGTTTCAGTTTTTATCTATACAAATCAGGCGGTTACGATCGACTGCCCGGAGCCCGCGAGGCCCGCCGATTGATTTGGCGGCGCGGCGGCGTCTTACTCATCAGTACCGGCGAGAGTACCGGCGAGCGCAAGCGTGAACGACGACTCACAACTGGTGCAACGGATGCTGGCGGGCGAGGAGCGGGCCTTCACGGCCTTCTTCGAGACCTACTTTCCGCGCATCTACCGCTTTGCTCTGCCGCGCGTGGGCCGCAACGAGGACACCGCCAAGGACGTCGTCCAGGCGACGCTGGTCAAGGCCATGCGCAAGGTCGGCGACTACCGGGGCGATGCGGCGTTGTTCACCTGGCTGTGCCAGATCTGCCGCCGCGAGATCGCCAGTCACGTGCGCTCACAGCGGCGCCACTCGGACAAGGTGGTGCTGATCGAGGACAGCGAGGAGGTGCGCGCCGCGCTCGAGTCGATCGAGGCGCCGCCGGGCGACGACCCGCTGCGCCGCTGCGACAGCGCAGAGCTCAAGGGGCTGGTGCACGCCGTGCTCGATCGCCTCCCCGGCCGCTACGGGGAGGCGCTGGAATGGAAATACGTGGAGGGGCGGTCGGTCGAGGAGATCGGCGACCGGCTGGGGATCGGCCACACCGCCGCGCAGTCGCTGCTCGCGCGGGCACGGGTGGCCTTCCGGGACGGGCTCGAGGCGGTGTTCGGCGCGTCGGCCGCCGACGTGCTCGCCGGGCTCGAGGCCTGAAGGGGGAAACACATGAACGACGAGACTCGATCGAATTCAATGGACGAGGCAGACGTCGCGGCGCTGCTGCTGGCCGCGGGCGCCCGACCCGCGCCGAGCGGCGAAGCAATGGCCGCGGTGCGCGCCGCCGTCGAGGCGGAGTGGCGCGCCGCGGTCGCCGCTCGTCGGCGCCGCCCGCGGTACACGGCCTGGGCTGCGGCCGCCGGAGTGGCTGTTGCGGCCGTCTCCGTATGGCTGGCGCGCCCGGCTCTCGAGCCCGCCCACGTGACGGTGGCGTCCGTGACCCGGGTCGTGGGCGACGTGCAGCAGAACCGCGGCGACGACCGCTGGACGCCGCTCGCGGCCGCGGACTCGATCGAGTCCGGGGCGCAGCTGCGCACCTCGTCCGGCGCGCGCGCGGCGCTCAGCCTGCCGAGCGGCGTCGAACTACGGCTCGATGGCGGCACCCTCGTCGCCCTCGACGACGCTAAGCGCGCGACGCTGTCGCAGGGCGCCGTCTACGTGGACTCCGGCGGTGCGCAGGACGGGGCCTCGGCCGCCTTCGTGCTCGATACGCCGGCGGGCAGCGTTCAGCACCTCGGCACCCAGTACGAGGCCCGGTTCCAGAACGGCGATCTGCGGGTCGGCGTGCGCGAGGGCCGCGTGCGGGTGTCAGGCGCTCACGGCGAGGCCGTGGGCGATGCCGGGGAGCGGCTGACCGTCGCCGGCGGCCGCGTGGAACGCTCGCGGCTCGCGCCGACCGCCACGGACTGGGACTGGGTCGCGAACGTCACGCCGCCCTTCAGCATCGAGGGCCGCTCGGTCGAGGCATTCCTCATCTGGGCCGCACGCGAGACGGGGCGCACCATCGTGTACGCGTCGCCCGACGCCGCGCGACAGGCGCGCACCGTGACGCTGAGCGGATCCGTCGAGGGACTGACCCCGGAGGCGGCGGTAACGGCGGTGCTGTCCACCACGTCGCTGCGGCCCGAGATCGGCGAAGAGCACATCCGGGTCCGCGCCGGGCAGCCGTGAACCACAGACCACGCCGGTAGGTAGGCCGGGCCGTTTGGCTCGGCTACTATCGGGCGGTCCGTGCCGCCTCATCGCCCCATTTCCTGCCGCACTGCCACGCTCATCCTCCCGACGACCGGGCGCGTCGCGTACGGCACGGCAGTCCTGCTCTGGAGCGCCGTGGCGTTCGGGGCGGGCCCGCCCTACCAGGGCCGGCCCGTCGACGACGTACTCCGGGACCTCGAGTCCCGCGGGCTGCACCTGATCTACAGCAGCGAGACGGTCCCCGCCTCGCTCAAGGTGCGCGCCGAGCCGGCCGGCACCACGCCCGTCGCGATCCTCGAGCAGGTGCTGGCGCCCCACGGCCTGCGTCCGGACCGGGTGGGCGCGGATACCTACGCGATCGTGCGCGCCGCGCGACCCGCGGCACCGACGGCCGCGACCTCGCAGCCGCCGGCGCCCGCGGCCGCCGGCACGCGCCTCGAGGAGATCGTCATCGCCGCGAGCCGCTACTCGCTGGCCGCGGAGGTCCCCGATGCGCACACGTTCCTGACGCAGGACGAGATCGAGGGCCTGCCGCGGCTCGCGGACGACGCGCTCAAGGCGGTCCACCGCCTGCCGGGGGCCGCGAGCAACGGCCTCTCCGGGCTCGCGAACATCCGCGGCGGCGACGGCACCGAGACACTCGTGGTGCTCGACGGGCTGCCGCTCTACGAGCCCTTCCACCTGCGGCTGCTGCTCAATCCCGTGAGCCTGCTCGACCCGCGGATCCTGAGCGGCCTCGACGTGCACGCCGGCGGGTTCACGGCGCAGTACGGCGACCGCATGAGCGCCGTGATCGACGCGCAGTCACTGCGGCCCGCGGCGGACGCCTACTACGAGCTCGGGCTCAGCCTGTTCCACGCGAACGCGCTCGCCTCGCACCGCTTCGCCGACGGCAACGGGCAGTGGCTCGCGGCGATCCGCCGCAGCAACCTCGAGGAGGTCGCGGACCTCGTGGACTCGGAACTCGGCGAGCCGACGTACCTCGACGGTTTCGCGCGTCTCGACTACGCCTGGAACGAACGCACGCGCGGCAGCGTGCAGGCGCTGCTCGCGAGCGACCGCGCCGACGTGCAGAATTCCGCCGCGACCGAGTTCGCGTCGGTGAAGTACCGCAATTCCTACGTCTGGGCGACGCTCGAGCACGAGTTCTCGCCCGCGCTCGACGCGCGCGCGATCGCCTCCTACACGGACGTCGCCTCGAAGCGCAACGCCGAAGTCCTCGACCCGGGCAATGCCAGCGGCTCGGCAGACGACGAGCGGCACTACGACGTGCTGGGCCTGAAGCTCGACGGGTCCTGGAGGTCGGAGCGCTGGGTGCACGCCTTCGGCCTGGAATTCCGGTCGTTGTCGGCCGACTACGACTACGCGACCGAGGTGCGATTCGAGCCGGGCTACCCGTTTCCCGACAGCCCGGCGCTCGAGGAGTCGTACTCGGCCGATCCGGAGCCGTCCGGGGCGCACGTGGCCGCCTACGCCACCAGCCGCGTGCTCGTGACGCCGCGCCTCGCGGCCGAGGTCGGCATTCGCTGGGACGAACAGACCTACGGCCGCGACGCGGACGACCAGTGGGGTCCGCGGATCAACCTCGCCTGGGAGGCCGGCCCGGCGACCCGGCTGCGCGCGAGCTGGGGTCGCTACCAGCAGTTCCAGGGCATCAACGAGCTGCAGGTCGAGGACGGTGTCGACGAGTTCCAGCGGGCGCAGGTCGCCGATCACGCGATCGTGGGGCTGGAACAGGACCTGCCGGCGGACTGGTCGCTGCGGGTCGAGGCCTATCGCAAGGACTACCGCCGGCCCATGGCGCGCTACGAGAGCCTGTACGACCCGCTCTCGCTCGCCCCCGACCTGCGCTGGGACCGCGTGCGCATCGCGCCGGAGGAGGCCCGCGCGGAGGGCGTCGAGTGGCTGCTCACGCGCCGGAGCGAGTCGCCCTGGAACGGCTGGCTGAGCTACGCGTGGTCGCGCGTCGTCGACAGCGAGCACGGCGTGGACACGCGGCGCAGCTGGGATCAGACCCACTCGGCCGGCGGCGGCCTCACCTGGTCGTCCGGCCCCTGGCAGGCCACCGCCGCTGCGTCCTGGCGCACCGGCTGGCCGACCACGCCGGCCCGGGCGGTGCAGCCCGAGGGGACGCCGGGGACGATCGTGATCGGGCCGCGCAACGCCGACCGGTTCACGAGCTACTCCTCGGTGGATCTGCGCGTGAGCCGCGACTTCGAGCTGTCGCACGGCAGCCTCGAGCTATACGCCGAAGTCATCAACGCGTTCAGCCGCCGCAACCCCTGCTGCGTGGATCTCTCGTACGAGTACCAGGACGGCCGGCTGGTGCTCGAGCGGGACCAGCGGCACTGGCTGCCGCTCGTGCCCTCCGTGGGCGTGCTCTGGCGATACTAGCCGACGCCGTTGCGGCGGAACCAGGCAAGGCACCGGCCCCAGGCGTCCTTCGCATCCGCCGCGCGATAGCTCGGCCGGTAGTCGGCGTTGAACCCGTGGGGCGCATCGGGGAACACGACGATCTCGGACGGCTCCTGCGCGGCTGCGAGCGCCGCGCGCATCTTCTCGACGTCGGCAAGCGGGATGCCCTGGTCCTGGCCGCCGTAGAGTCCGAGCACCGGCGCCTGCAGCTCCGCCGCGACATCGAGCGGGTACTTCGGCTGCAGCTCCGTCGGCTCGCCCGTGAGGCGGCCGTACCAGGCGACGCCGGCCTTGAGCTTCGGATTGTGCGCCGCGTAGAGCCAGGTAATGCGGCCGCCCCAGCAGAAGCCCGTCGCGCCCACGCGCGCGGCGTCGCCGATCCCCGACTTCGCGGCCCAGGCCACCGCCGCGTCGAGGTCCGACATCACCTGCGCGTCCGGCACCCTGGAGACGACCTGCGCGAAGATCTCGCGGTAATCGGTGAGCTTCGTGACGTCGCCCTGCCGCGCGTACAGCTCAGGCGCGATCGCGCAGTAGCCCTCCAGCGCGAAGCGCCGGCACAGGTCCTTGATGTGCTCGTGCACGCCGAAGATCTCCTGCACCACGAGCACCACGGCGAACGGACCGCCCCTGGCGGGCATGGCGCGATAGGCCGGGATCTCGCCGTCCGCCACCGGGACCCTCACCTCGCCGGCCACGAGGCCTTCGGTGCCGGTCGTGATGACCGTGTCGGCGCGCACGGGCAACACGGCGGCCGCGAAGCCCACGGCCAGCGTGGTCATCATCATCTCGCGGCGCGTGAGCGCGGTCTTGCCGATCAGCGAATCGAGTTCCGGTCCGGACCATTGGTCGTGCATCGTGTACTCCCGTGTCTGCGTGAATGCGTGCTTCAGCGCGGCTCGACGCCGGGCTGGAACGGCTCGGTGTCCCGGGCCAGGGCCTCGGCCACGTCGGGCGCGACCGTATACGTCGTGAACTCCGGGGGCATCCGTTTCGCCCTGCCCGTCTGCAGGTCGATGCAGACGTAGTGGATCAGCGCGCGCACCAGGGTCTGGCCGTCGGTGGCGCGCCGGACCTGGAAGCGCCGCTCGATCCGCAGCCGGCCGTCGTTGAAGACGGGCCAGGTCGCCACCTGGATGCGGTCCCCCTCGTAGGCGGCACCGAGGTAATGCACCTGCGTACGCCACACCGCCATGCCGCGGTTGAGACGGCGGCACAGCTCCGGTGGCAGGCCGCGCTCGGTGGAATGCGCCCAGGCGCAGTCGTCCATCCACGCGACGTAGACCACGTTGTTCACGTGCCCGTAGCCGTCGATCTCCGTGTGGTGGGCGACGCGTTCGTGGATGAAGGGCGACGGCAGGTCCCAGCTCACGGCGGCGCCCTCAGGCCAGGAGCCGGTCGAGCAGCGCGTCCTTCCCGGTCCACACGCCACCGAGCCAGGACTGGAAGCGCTCGCGGAAGGCCGGGTCGTTCGTGTAGTCGCCCGCCGCCAGCCACTCCTCGATGGCGCGGCGCCGCACGTCCACCCGCACGGGGCCGACGCGGCCGCAGCAGAGGTCCCACAGTGTCGGCGTGCCGGTCGGGTAGGCGATGGTCACGTCGAGCATCGAGTGCAGCATGCCGCCCATGGCGGAGAGCACGAACGACACGCCGCCGGCACGCGGCGGCAGCAGGTTCCGGTAGGGCGACTTGAGCGCCGCGTGCTTGGCCGGCGTGTAGCGGGTGCCCTCGACGAAGTTCATCACGGAGGTCGGGATGAGCCGGAACCTCTCGCAGGCGTTGCGCGTGGCCGCGAGGTCCTTGCCGCGGTCCTCGGGGTGCTTCGCGAGATGCGCGGAGGTGTAGCGGCGCATGAAGGGGAAGTCGAGCGCCCACCACGCCAGCCCAAGGAACGGCACCCAGATGAGCTGCCGCTTCAGGAAGAACTTGAGGAACGGGATGCGGCGGTTGAACACCGCCTGCAGCACGAGGATGTCCACCCACGAGCGGTGGTTCGAGACCACGAGGTACCAGTCGCGCGTCGACAGGCCCTCGAGGCCCCGGGTGTCGAGCGGCAGCGAGCCCATGAGCCGGAAGATCGAGTTGTTGGTGCCGATCCAGCCCTCGGCGAGCGCGGTCATGGCCCGGCTGGCCAGCCGGCGCCAGGCCGGGATCGGCACCAGGAACCTGGCGAGCGCCACCGTGAAGAGCACGAGGCACCACGCAATGACGTTGAGCGTCATGAGCGATAACGTGACCACGCCCTTGATCGTCGAGCCGCCGCGCTGCTGCACCGGGTAACATCCGTTCCGTCGGGGTCCCGATTATGCCCCGCGACCGTGAACGAATCCCACCTGCGGAGCGCCCGATGCCGATCGAACTCACCCCCCACGAAGCCCGCGTCATCGGCTGCCTGATCGAAAAGCAGATCGCCACGCCCGACCAGTACCCGCTGTCGCTCAATGCGCTCGTGAACGCGTGCAACCAGAAGAGCAACCGCGATCCGGTGCTCGAGCTCGAGGAGCGCGGGGTGCAGGCGATCGTGGACGGCCTGATGAAGCGGCAGCTCGTGCTCGAGAAATCCGGGTTCGGCAGCCGCGTACCGAAGTACCAGCACCTGTTCTGCAACACGCAGTTCGGCTCGCTCAAGTTCTCGCCGCAGGGCACGGCGATCGTCTGCGAGCTGCTGCTGCGCGGCCCGCAGACTCCGGGCGAGCTGCGCACCCACGCCGCCCGTCTCGCGCAGCTGCACGACGTGAGTGAGGTCGAGACCGAGCTCGAGCAACTCATGACCCGGCCGGAAGGGCCGTTCGTCGCGAAGCTGACGCGCGAGCCGGGGCGGCGCGAGTCGCGGTACATGCATCTCTTCAGCGGAGAGGCGCCGCCGTATGTCGAGGAGGAGCCGCGACCATTACGTGCCGGCAGCCCGGCGGCAGCTGGCTCGTCGGCCGAGATGGAGCGCATTGCCGCGCTCGAGGCCGCCGTCGCGGAGTTGCGCAGCGACCTCGAACGGCTCAAGTCACGCTTCGATTGCGGGACTGGCCCCTGAGCCGGGAGAGGGAGCAGCCCCGGGCTCGGACGGGGCCAGCGCCAGGCAAGGCGCCCCCCCCCGGCCTGGTGCCTCCTCAACGGTCTGGCGGCAGCACCTCAGCCATGTTTGCGATCAACGCCGGCGCGGCCGATGCATTCATCGGACGCAGTTCGAGCGGGAAGTGGTTGCTGTCCTGCTCCGAACCACCCAGGGCGATGTAGATCCGCTCCCCCGCGATGCAGTCGAAAGTCCTGGTGCTGCGCTTCCGGTTGGTCTCGCTCTCCGACAGGTCCCTGACCGACACGGCATGCTCGCCCGCAGTGAGGGCTATCCGTGCGAATGCACCGAATGGCAGCCAGCGCCACGTCGACCATAGCGCTGCGCCGTCGATCATGACGGGTACACCTCCATCGGCACTGAACAGGCCGACTTCGCTGTCCCATTCCTTGTCTGGCCAGATGAAGAGCAGGCATTCGTCTGCCTGCGGGGCGGGCGACAAGACCCGCGCGCTGGCTTCGTCCTTGACCGTGACGGCACTGCTTTCATTCTCGAACCGCTTCAGCATGCCGAACTCCACGTCACCGACCAGGCGGTAGTGATGAACGCAGATACCGCCCTTGCTGCAGTATGCTCCGCGACGTGATTCCTCGGCGTCCCGGACGAACTCTTGCCGGAGCACCTGGTCTTCGCTGTCGAACTCGAACACCCACAGGAACCGATGGGACTCGACAGGGCTCCAGCGGTTGTCGCTCCAATGGCCAAAGATCGGTTCGAGCTCCCAGGCACCGTAATCTTCGGTCCACGTGTAGATCCAGATCCGGTCACCGTCCCTGTGAAGATCCGGAGGACCGAGTCTCGCCGCGAGGCTTTCCCGTGACTGCGGCTCGCGGCCGATCGCATCGACCTGTTCCTGCGTGAACCGCGGCGCTCTTGCAGTCGTTGAAACCGGCATGGGAATGCAGCCTCCAACCGGCGAGGCCAGCAGGCCAACCATCGCGATCGTTGCGGCTGCCCGCGTCATCGTCGGGGTGCAATCGGCAGCGGCGATGGCACGAAATCTCTGCAGCCGGCATTGAGCTCGGCGATGGCGACCGCGTGATCGATCATCGCAACGTCTCGCCCGATCCAGCCCGGCCGGCACCACAGCGACTCCGCAGGCGGCGTGGGAACAGGTCCATACCGCGCTTCCAGCGCTTTCCGGGCAGCCGTCGGGCTGTTCGTGACTTCGACGCCGAGTACCATGTAAGGCTGCGGCTCGAGCACGCTTGCCGTTGGCTCCATGGCAATGATGATCGTCAGGTCACCGGCGTAGGCGGCGACCGCGTCGCCAGGCACTCGAATCAGTGCCACTGTTTCCACTCGTGTCTTCCATGCACCCATCGGAGACATGAGCACCAGGGCGTAGTATCCAGCTGGCGCCCACACGGACAGCGACCCGCCAGCCTCGAACTTCAGGCTTGGCGACCAGGCCCCTTCTGTCGGCGATCCTAGCCGGAAAAGCGAGAGCTTCGGCACCAGGTGTTCGACCAGCTCAGGATTTGCAGGCGTAGCCAAGCCGCGTGCCACCGGGAAATAGATCTCGCCGCTCTCCCCGATGACCTTGACATGGCCGAACACGAGCGCCTGCCCGGCGCGGGCCTGGATTGGCTGGCCGGGCGCAGGATACTCAGCCGTGATCGTTTCGCAACCAGCGACCAGCAGTACGGTACCGAGCGCGCCAATGGCGATCGCCAGGCGGAACGGATTGGCGCGCTTCGGTCGCAGTGGCATCGTCCAACCTCCTTTGCGACTGGCCCCGCCTATTCTTTCGGCTTGACGCCGACCTCCTTCAGGATCGGCTTCATGCCCTCAAACATTTCCCGGGGCGACTCGGACAGAAAGGGATGGTTCGTATCCTCCGTAATGGTGCCCATCACGTAGTGCGTCTCGCCGGGCCGGATTTCGAGTGCATACGGATACTGGGTCCACGAGTTCACGACCAATCGATGTTCGCCGGCCGGCAGTTGCATCGAAAAGTAGGTGCCGTTCGTCAGCTTTCCCAGCTTGACCCGGCCTTCGTAGATCGTATAACCGACGGCCGCACCCAGTAGTTGTTTTCCGCGGAAGAACACCACAGTCCCGGTGTCGACACGGGTCGAGTCGCGTCCGGTCACGCCCTCAGCGGTAACCGCGCTGCCAGTTTCAGCCGCGACCGGCAAGGGCGCGCCGTTCGCCGACCGATCCTGCGCAAGGGCGACCAACGGTGCGCAAAGCAGCAGCGCGATCGCCACGCAGCATGTCCGTCCGCATCCGATCCGAAGACGCATGGCCACGACTCCCTTGGCGGCACCGCCTTCTTCGACGCATCACCCGTGTGAGCGCAGGATGGGCCTGAGTTCCACGTGGTGGAATAGGTGAAAGCATCAGTCCTCCCGGCGCTCCAATGCCTCCTGGAAGGTCCCCGGGCGAACGCCTGCTCTTTCCTGGTCGAAAGCCGCCGATCGCGGCGCGACTGAGGCGTCCAGATTCCCCTATCGACCGGGTCGCCGGGGTGCCTTGCGCTTCGGCGCAGCCCGCTTCGCGACCTTGGTGGACGGCGGCTTCTTTACGGGGCCCGCCAGATCGAGGCCGAAGACGTCGGCCAGTCTCGACGAATCCAGGATGCGGCTCGGGCCCGGCGCCTTGCGGACCGGCGGACCGCCCTCCCCGGCCCGCGCGATGAGTTCGTTGGCGTCGACCATGCGCAGGCTGAACAGCAGGTCCGGTTGCGCATCGAGCCGTACGCCGACGCCATAGAGCGTCGCCGCCACATGCTTGCACATGGCCGCCGAATCCGGACAACTGCAGCTGAACGAGATTTCCACGGGTGACGGGAACAGACCTGTACCGGGTCGTGTGATGCGTTCCATCACCGCGGTCGACAGCTGCCCCTGCAGCAGTTCCACCAGCGAGTCGATCGATTGCGCGCAATCCCGCGCGATCCCCTGCCACACCGCCGCGGAAACGGCCGAGATCTTCACCTTGGTTCGATAGAGACTCGATCCCATGACCTGGGCGGTCACCGTCCCCGCGGCAATCCTGAGATCGATCACGGAGCCGTTGCGCAGGTAGGTCCGGCCCCGCGGCAACCGATTGGCGTAGTCGCTGTACCGCTCGAGGTTCTGACACCACGCTCTTCCCCAGAAGGTCCCGGCAATGGCACCGCGCCCCGCGGTGACCGGCGCAAGGGCACCGCCTCCGATCTTGAGCTTCGCGACCGCGCGGACGACCTTCCGGCGCCGCTGCGCCACAGGGACGTAAGGTTTCCAGCGAAAGTCCATCAGACGGTCTCCAAGCACGAAGGGGCGTCAGGTTTCAGCCTGCGCCGAGTGGATGTCGAGCGTGACGAGGTTCAGCAGTTCCTGGTCGCTGAGCTCGGTCAACTGCAATTCCGCGCCGCCTTCGAGCACGTCCTTGACGAGCGCCTGCTTCGATTCGATCAACTGGTCGATCTTGTCCTCGACCGTGCCACGGCAGACGAACTTGTGCACGAGCACGTTGCGTGACTGACCGATGCGGAACGCCCGGTCCGTAGCCTGGTTTTCGACGGCAGGGTTCCACCAGCGATCGAAGTGCACGACGTGCGAGGCGGCCGTCAGGTTGAGCCCGGACCCGCCCGCCTTGAGGGACAGCACGAAGAACGGCGTCAGATCATCCTCCTGAAACCGCCGTACCAGCTCCCTTCGCCTGGCAACCGCCGTCCCGCCATGGAGCACGAGCCCTTCGCGCCCGAAGACGCCGCCCAGGAACGCCGCGATCGGTTGCGTCGCCTCGCGGAACTGCGTGAACACCAGCATCTTCTCCTGCTTCGCTGCAACGACCTCGGCGAGCTCGCGCAATCGGACGAACTTTCCGCTGTCGCCTTCTGCCCAGGCGCCATCGCCCAGCCATTGCGAAGGATGATTGCAGATCTGCTTGAACCGCATCAGGAACGACAGGACGATCCCGCGCCGGCTCATCCGCTCGACGGAGTCGAGCGCCTCGGCGAGTTCCTCGACGGCCTGCTGGTAGAGCGCCGCCTGCGGCGGTCTCAAGTGGCAGTACGCCTTCATCTCGGTCTTGTCCGGCAGGTCCGCGATCACGGACCTGTCGGTCTTGAGTCGCCGCAGCAGGTAGGGCCGCACGAGATCCCGCAGCGGCGCGAAATTTCCCGTCGCCGACAGACGCTTTGCGTAGGACGAGAACGCCTTGTCCGACCCCAGCAGCCCCGGGTGCGTGAAATCGAAAATCGACCAGAGGTCCGCGAGACGATTTTCCACCGGTGTGCCGGTCAGTGCGATGCGGGTATCTGAGCTGAGTCTCTTCACCGCACGCGTCTGCTTCGCACCCGGGCTCCGGATCGCCTGCGCCTCGTCGAGCACGACCACTCGCCATGCCGTACTCGCAAGCCATGGGTAGCGCAGCGTTGCACCATAGCTCGTGATGACGAGATCGACGTCGGCGAGTCGCCCGGCATCCATGGCTTTCAGTGCCGCGGCATCCGTCGCCGAGGGATGGGCGACGAACACCGACAGGCGTGGTGCGAATCGCTCGATCTCACCGGCCCAGTTCGCGAGCAGCGACGCCGGCGCCACCAGCAGGCTCGGCCGTCGTCCGGCTCGATCGGCTGCGTGCTCCTTCTTGAGCACCAGCAGGAGCGAGAGTACCTGCATGGTCTTGCCCAGCCCCATGTCGTCGGCGAGACATGCGCCGAGCCCCAGACGGGTGAGGAGGTAGAGCCAGCGGACGCCGGCCTGCTGGTAGGGCCGCAGCGTCGCGTGGAGCGCGCGACCCGGATCCACCCGTGCCAGGCCCTCGGGACTGCGCAGGCCCTGCAGCGTCTCGGCGAGCCAGGGGCCCGCGACGACAGCGGACCACTCCGGATCGGGCACCTCCATGCCCTCCTCCGCGACGGCCACTCCGGCCATCAGGCGCATGGCTTCCGCGAACGGCACACCGCCGGAGGCGGCCAGCTTCGCCACCCGCTGGAATCGCTCGAGCAGCTGCGAGAGCTTCCGGCGATCTACCTCGACCCAGCGGCCGCGCAGGAATTGCAGGCCGTCGGAGCCGGCCAGCAGTGAGCGGATCTCGTCGGTCGTGAGGCGTTCATCGCCGAGAGTGAGCTCGACGCTGAAATCGAGCAGCGCAGCCTTCCCCAGCACCGAGGGGACACGCCCGCCGAGCGTCGCCCTCACCTTCGGACGCGCCGGTCGCCCGGAGGCCCAACCGCTCGGCATACGCACGACGATGCCGGCCGCTTCCAGTGCCGGGACGTCCGTCAGGAACTGCAACGCCTCGGCCGGCGTCCATCGCAAGGGATGGAAAATCTCGCCCGCCTCGACCATCACGCGCAGCCACCCGCACTGCGCGGCCCCGCGTTGGACGGGCTGCAGCAGCGAGAGCAGCCGCGCCTTGTTGCTGGCACCCGCGTACTCGCGCAGCGCCTCGGCGAGCGGCAGGTGCTGCGCGCGGCCCTGGGCCGAGATCTGCGTCGTATAGGTCGCGATGAAGGCGAAGGGCGCTTCCTCGTCGCTGCGGTTCTCGGCGAGATTGAAGTGCACACGCCCGACGAGATGCCAGGCCGGATTGCGTGCCGCGAGATAGTCCTGCAGCGATTGCTTCGACTCGGCCCGCTCCGCGCGACAGGCGCGATCGACTTGCTCCCACAAGGACTCGAGCACCTCGGGCGTGAGGTACTCGCCCCCGCCCATCGGGGGCGCCGCCGCCACGAGCGCGTCGAGCTCGTCCTGCGAGGGCGCCGCGATCGTGTTGAGAGCCTTGTCGGTCGCTGAGGCCTCCGAGGACGTGCACAGCATCGTGACGTAGCGGGCGCCGAAGTCGCGCCAGAACGCGAACACGGATGGCAGCGCCGTGCCGACCTCACGCAGCCCCAGGTCCAGAATCCCGTGCGCTGCGCCGCGCTCGAACGTCCGCTCGAGCCGCTGATGCAATTCCCGCGGCAACGTTGGAGTATCGCCTGACGGCACGAGCACGAGGTGGCCGTGTGGAGTCAGGGCGAGACTGGGCGCGGCGGCGACCATGTCGGTGAGTGCGGTTTCCTGCTCGCCGGCGCAACGCAGGCGCGGCCCGGCTAGTACCCCTTCGCCACGTCCACCACCGACAGCATCTTCTCCCCAGCGACGTAGCGGCGCAGGTTCTCGACGCCGATGGCCATGCGCGCCTCGTCGCCGAGGTCCGACCCGGCCGAGACGTGCGGCGTCAGGATCACGTTCTGCATCTGCCACAACGGGCTGTCCGCCGGCAGCGGCTCGGGATCCGTGACGTCGAGGCCGGCGCCCCCGAGGCGGCCGCTGCGCAGGGCAGCGATCAGCTCCGGCTGCACGACGCTCTGCCCGCGGCCCACGTTGACGAAGAACGCGCCGGGCTTTACCGCCGCGAAGAACTTCGCGTCGAACATGTTGATGGTGGCAGGTGTGAGCGGTGTCGTGTTGACGATGAAGTCCGCCTCCGCGGCGAGCTTCAGGAGCTCGTCCGGCAGGCCCACGTGGCTCACGAACGGCGGGCCTTCGCGGCCGCTGTTGCGGGTGGCGACCACGCGCATGCCGAGCGCGTGCGTCCGCCGCGCGACCTCGACGCCGATGCCGCCGAGCCCCACCACCAGCACCGTCTTGCCCTCGAGCGTCAGCATCCGCCCGGGGGCGGGCATCTCCCGCGTCCAGCGGCCGGCCATCCGCTCGGGGATGTAGAAATGCAGGCCGCGCGCCCAGGCAAGCATCATGGCGACGACGTGCTCGGCCATCGCGGGGCCGGCGACGCGCTGCATGTTGGTGAGCAGGATGCCCCGCTCGCGCAGCGCCGGGACGGCGACGCAGCGCTCGACGCCGGCGGAATAGCTCTGGATCCAGCGGATGTCCCGGCCCGCCGCGAGCAGCTCAGCCGAGCACAGGCCGAGCACGGCATCGGCATCCTGCGCGAGCGCCACGGCCTCCGCCATGTCCTTCGCGAGCAGCAGTTCGACGCCCGGGGCGGCCGCCTGCAGCCGGGGCACGAGCTGCGGCTGCACGTTCCACACCAGCACCTTCCGCGGCTTGCGCCATCCCGGCAATTCCCGCACCGGCGTGGCGGACTCCTCGAGACCGAGGCGCTCGATCAGCGTGCCGACCTGGGCGGTTCCAGTCCCGCCGCCGTCCGCCGCCGCGACCTGCGCCGCCGTCAGCAGCAGCAGCAGCGCGGCACTGCGGGCAACCAGCCCCCTGGAGCGCTTGATCGTCATCGGGTTCTCCTGCGGCGAGCGACGGGAGGCCGACCCTAAACCAACGGACGCGCCGGAGCCACCCCCCGGGGGCGCGAGCGAAATCCCGGGCTCTTGCCAGGCGGGCTCAACCGAGCCCGGCGCGGGCCATGCGGCGGCGCAGGAACGCGATCTGGTTCTGCAGCGGCAGGTCCTTCGGGCAGACGTCGTGGCAGCCGAGCAGGGTCATGCAGCCGAACACGCCGTCGTCGGTGCCCACGAGCTCGTAGTAGTCCGCGTCGGTGCGCGCATCGCGCGGGTCGAGCGCGAAGCGGGCGATCTTGTTGAGTCCCACGGCGCCCACGAAGTCCTCGCGCATGCGCGCGGTGCCGCAGGCCGCCACGCAGCAACCGCACTCCACGCAGCGGTCGAGCTCGTAGATGCGGTCGGCGAGTTCGGGATCCATCGGCGCCTCGATGCGGCGCAGGTCGAGGTCCTGCTCCACCGAGTGCACCCACGTCTCGAGCCGCTCGCTCATGCCGCGCATCCACTTGCCGGTGTTCACGGACAGGTCGGCGATCAGTTCGAACGACGGCAGCGGTGCCAGCGTGATCTCGGCGGGCAGGTCCTGCGTGAGGGTACGGCAGGCGAGGCCCGGTCGGCCGTTGATCACCATGCCGCAGCTGCCGCAGATGCCGGCACGGCAGACGAAATCGAACGCGAGCGAGGCGTCGAGCTGCTCGCGGATCTCGTTCAGCGCGATGAACAGCGTCATGCCGGCGGCTTCCTCGAGCTCGAAGACCTCCGTGTGCGGGATGCTGCCCGGGTCGCGCGGGTCGTGCCGCAGGACGTGGAAGCGCAGCTTGCGCGGCGGGCCCGAGGCAGCGGCAGCGGCGGCCGGGACGGGCGTCTTGTCGCTCATGGCATCCTCTCGTCGATGCGCTCGTTGCGGCCGCGGAAGCGCTGCGGCAGCAGGTGTTCGTAGGGCATGATCCCGGCCTGCACCGCGTGCCGGTCGGCGCCCTGCAGGCGCTCGCGCAGTCGCCCGAGCTCCTCGGCGCGCCGCGGCGTGTCGGGGTGGTCCACGTAATCCTTGTTGCCATAGCCGCGCCAGCCCGGCGGCAGTTCCATGGACAGCACGTCGAGCGGCTCGTAGGCGAGGCAGGGCAGCGTGTCGGATGGGTCCTTCCAGGTCGCGAGGGTCCGCTTCAGCCAGTGCGAGTCGTCACGGCGCGGGAAGTCCTCGCGGAAATGCGCGCCGCGGCTCTCGGTGCGGGTGAGCGCACCGGTCGCGATGCACAGCGCCACCTTGAGCATCTTCTGCGTGCGGTACGCGGTGACCAGCTCGGGATTGGGCCCGTCGGCGTGGTGGCGCAGGCCGATGCTGCGGCTGCGCACCAGCAGCCCCTGCAGGCGGTGCACGGCTTCCTCGAGGTCGGCGCCGCCGCGGAAAATACCGACCTTGTCGGTCATGGTCTGCTGCATCTCGATCCTGAGCGCATCGGCCCGCTCGGCGCCGCCGCCCTTGAGCAGCACGTCGAGCCGGGAGCGCTCCGCAGCGACCGCCTCGCGGATCAGCGCGGTCGGGATGTCGAGGTCGCTCTTCGGGCTGTCGCAGAAGTCGGCGATGAACTCGCCCACGATCATGCCCGCCACGACGGTCTCGGCCACAGAGTTGCCGCCGAGGCGGTTGAAGCCGTGCATGTCCCAGCAGGCGGCCTCGCCGGCCGCGAACAGGCCGCGCAGGGTCGGACACTCGCCGGTGTACTTCGTGCGCACGCCGCCCATGGTGTAGTGCTGCGCCGGCCGAACCGCGATCCACTGCTCCGCGGGATCGATCCCGAGGAAGTACCGGCAGATCTCCTGCACCTCGCGCAGGTTGTGCTCGATGTGCCTGCGGCCGAGCAGCGTGATGTCGAGCCACAGGTGCTCGCCGAAGCGCGACTTCGCGCCGTTGCCCTTGCGGATGTGCTCCTCCATGCGCCGCGAGACCACGTCGCGCGAGGCGAGCTCCTTCTTCTCGGGCTCGTAGTCGGGCATGAAGCGGTGGCCGTTCGCGTCGCGCAGCAGGCCACCGTCGCCGCGGCAGCCCTCGGTGACGAGGATGCCCGCCGGGAAGATGCCGGTCGGGTGGAACTGCACGGCTTCCATGTTGCCGAGCGCGGCCACACCGGTCTCGAGCGCCAGTGCCGCGCCGATGCCCTCGCAGATCACGGCGTTGGTCGTCACCCGGTACACCCGCCCCGCGCCGCCGGTGGCGATCGCGGTCGCCTTGGCCACGTAGGCCGTCAGTTCCCCGGTGATCAGGTCGCGGACCACCGCGCCGTAGCAGCGCGAGCCGTCGTGGATCAGCGCGATGGCTTCCTTGCGCTCGTGCACGGGTACGCCCTGGGCGATCGCCTGGTCACCCACCGCGAACAGCATGGCGTGGCCGGTGCCGTCGGAGACGTAGCAGGTACGCCACTTCCTGGTGCCGCCGAAATCGCGCTGCGCCACCAGGCCGTGGGCCTCCGGGCGCTCGGTGATCGTGACCTTCTGCCCGTTGATGATCACCTCGCGGTCGCCCTGGCGCACCCGGCTCCAGGGCACGCCCCAGGCGGCGAGTTCGCGCACGGCCTTGGGCGCCGTGTTGACGAACATGCGCACGACCTGCTGGTCGGCGCCCCAGTCGCTGCCCTTGACGGTGTCCTCGAAGTGCACGTCCTCGTTGTCGCCCTGGCCCTTGGCCACGTTGCCGAGGCTCGCCTGCATGCCGCCCTGCGCCGCCGCGGAATGCGAGCGCTTGGGCGGTACCAGCGACAGCACGATGGCGTCGTGGCCACGGCGCCGCGCGCCGATCGCGATCCTGAGGCCCGCGAGCCCGCCGCCGATCACCAGCACGTCGGTGTAGATGACTTTCACGGCGCGCCCTCCCGCAGGAAGGTGGGCACGTAGTGCTCGCCGTAGTTCGGCGCATGCTCGATACCGATCTTCATGTAGGCCGCCAGTGTCGCGAGGCCGAGCAGCAGGAAGAATGCGGTCAGCGCCCACTTGAACGTGCGCAGTCGGCGGCGCGTGGCGAGCGGGTCGGGGCCGGCGAACCAGCCCCACTTCAGCGCCAGACGGTACAGGCCGATGCCGCCGTGGAACTCGACCGCGAACAGCATGACCAGATAGAGCGGCCACATCAGGTCGCTCCAGACCCGGTCGGCCGACTCGAAGGGCCCGATGCGGTCCGGGCGCGTCAGCATGATGTAGAGGTGCACGGAGGCCATGAAGAACAGGCCGAAGCCCGTCACCACCTGCCAGTACCAGAGCGTCGTGTCCTCGTGCTTCATGCCCTGCATGTGCTCCCGGTAGGTGCGGTACTGGCGGTAGCTTGCCGGGAACTTGCGCAGCGCGAGCGCCGCGTGGGTGATGAAGAGGGCGAAGATCGTCGCGACCAGCACGGAGACCAGCCACGGCAGGGGCTTGCCGAAGACGTGGTAGCCTTCGAAGAAGCGGGCCACGGTCCACATCGCGTCCTTGCCGAGCAGGATGCTCGAGACGAAGAACATGTGGACCCACATGAACAGGCCGAGCGCCAGTCCCGTGCCGCTCTGCAGCAGGTCCAGTCGCGCAGGCCAGCGCAGCGCCTCGAGTCGGGTGCTCACGTGCGGCTCCACAGGTGACGCGGACGATGTTGCAGATTTGGATAGAAGCGCTGCGCTGCGGACATAAGTGTTTTCCGCAGGCCCCGCCAATGTGTTCGCTGCCTATAGTCCCGCCCACGGTCAATCGAAGGCTGCAATGAACCCGTACGGCGCGTTTCTCGTCTATCTGCTCGCGATCCTGGGGTTCGTGGCCCTCACGCTGTGGCTGAACAAGGTCGTCGGGCCGAAGCCGGCGCCCACGGCCCTGAAGCTCGAGCCGTTCGAGTGCGGCGCCACCCCGGTGGAACAGGTCAACGTCAAGGCGGTCCCGGTCAAGTACTACGCGATCGCCATCGTCTTCATCCTGTTCGACCTCGAGACCGTGTTCCTCTTCCTCTGGGCGCTGGGGGCCCAGCCGCTCACGGGCGCGCTGCTCGTGGCCTTCGGCGTCTTCATGCTGCTGCTGGTCGTCATCATGCTGTACGTGTGGCGGACCGGGCTGCTCGAGGAGGTGACGCGGTGACCACCCCGCCGGCCCGCCCGGCGCCCTCGGGCGCGTTCGAGTACCTGACCACCAAGAAGGACGAGTTCGTCGGCTGGGCGCGCAAGTTCTCGCTGTTCCCGTATCCGTTCGTAACTGCCTGTTGCGCGATGGAATTCATGTCGGTCAGCTCCACGCTGTACGACACCGACCGCTTCGGCGCCGCCCTGCCCCGCTTCACGCCCCGCCAGTCCGACCTGCTGATGGTCGTGGGCACCGTGGCGCACAAGCAGGCGCCGATCCTGAAGAAGGTCTACGAGCAGATGTGCGAACCCAAGTGGGTCATCGCCTTCGGCGTGTGCGCGACGAGCGGCGGCTTCTACCAGAACTACGCCGCCCTGCCCGGCATCGACAAGATCATCCCGGTGGACCTCTACATCCCCGGCTGCCCGCCGCGGCCCGAAATGGTCATCGACGGCATCATGAAGCTGCAGGACCGCATCGCCCGCGACCGGCACCCGATCATCAACGAGCAGTTCTGACCGTGAACGACGCCGTCTTCGAACAGGTCCGCGAGCACCTCGCCGGGGTGGCCCGGGAAGCCGCCGTGGCGCACGGGGTGCTGGTGCTCCCGATCGAGCCGGCGCAGCTGCTCGGGGTGGTCCGCACGCTCAGGGAGCCGTTCGGCTTCGACATGTTCCTCGACGTCACGGCCGTGGACTGGCCCGAGCGCGAGCCGCGCTTCGACGTCGTCTGGCACTTCTACTCGACCCGCCACTTCGTCCGCGTGCGCGTCAAGACCCGCGTGCCGCTCGCGGACCCGACGGTCGACACGCTGGTGCCGCTGTACGGCTCGGCCCGCT
>Ga0209254_10000799_pt1 | contig 27259 bp, 20 predicted proteins | sample FrelakmetDIP11DI_FD_187148 | JGI IMG/M metagenome (GOLD analysis project Ga0209254, IMG submission 187148) | Freshwater lake sediment microbial communities from the University of Notre Dame, USA, for methane emissions studies - DIP11 DI (SPAdes)... | ecosystem: Environmental > Aquatic >...
GGTAAAATCAGTATAAAGGGAAAGGTCTCCGTCATAGAAACTTCTTGTCTCTATCCCCGGGATGGGTACTCCGCAGATGGGCATATTGAATATTGCGAGGTTAAGGAAATCGATGCTATCCCTGTGCTTCACGGTAAATTCAAGGGTCTTCCGGGCCCCGGCCTCTTTCTCCGCCGGTGTGCCGAAGATGAGATAAACATAGGTACTAATCCCCGCTGCCTTCAGATTCCTCAGGACGATAGATGCCTTCTCAACATTGATACCTTTCTGCAGTCTGTCGAGCACATCCTGGTCCCCGGATTCGATACCGAGCTTGAGCATGACGCATCCAGCCCGTTTTAGTGAAATACAGAAATCGGGATCAGTAAGGCGGGGGCTGATGCGCGTGAACCCGTACCATGGGACACCGATGTTTTCTGCGGAAAGGGCATCGAGGAGAGCAGGACTGATTGCGTTGTCGAGAAGATGAATTAACACAGGAGCTGTCTCTTCTGCAAGGCTCTTCAATTCCGCGATAACCTGCTGCGCTGGGATGGGGACATAAGGATTACCCTCGGCCTTCTCAGGACAGAACTCACACTTGCTCCAGTAGCACCCTGTTGATGCGCTGTAGGGCAAAATAAAGCCGGGTGAAAAGTAATTGTCCCGTGGCAAAGATAGATAATCCGGCATTTGTGTTTCTTTTTTCATCGCATCCAGACCGAGGAGCGAGAGGAGTTGATATTCGCCTGGCCCGGCCACGAGATGATCTACAAGCCCGGAGAAGGGATTCTTCCACCGGGGGTTCTTTAACCACGAGGTGACAAGCCCTCCCCCCAGAATGATTTTCAGCCCCGGAAACTCTTTCCTTATGAAACCGGCTATCGAAAAGGCACATAATGCCTGGCTCAGATAATTCACGGAGATACCTACGAACGATGGTTCCTTCTCGCGGAAGAGTCCTTCTATTCTCGATCGGAAATATGGATAAAAAGGGACCAGTTCAGGCAGTTCTGCAACAGTCAGAAGGTCGCTGCTCTTTAAGGGAGAAAGGTTTTCATGTTCATAATTTGCCAATCCCACTGTGGTGCCGGTCGGGGAAACTTGGGCCGTGATACGACTTATATCCCTGACTGTCCTCTTGTAACGGTCGATGTTTCGGTATAGGACAAGATCTTTCATGGAAGAGAGGTTGTGCGCACGATTGCGGAAGGCCCTCTTCGACCACGTATCATTCAGCTTTTCCGGAGGGACCGGCCTATGGAGGAGATGGAGAATCCCCTCTATGTTCGCATCCAGAAGACGGTGTCCAACTCCATGACTGCCGAGCATGCCTGATAGTCGAGCAATGCCTGCAGGTGGTTCGCATGGTTTTGCAACAGGAGGATAAATAAGAAGTATCAAGGTGTTCTGTTGTTATGAACGTTTTGCCGATTGCTTGCCTCAGCAAGCTAATTTCATCCCTATTTCCTCTTGTTCGCTTCGAGTATCTTCTTCCTCAACCTGACGGATTCGGGTGTGACCTCGACAATCTCGTCTTCCTTGATAAATTCTATCGCCTGCTCAAGACTCATAATTTTGGGTGGTATTAACTGAAGCGCATCGTCTGCATTGGAGGCACGCATGTTGGTAAGCTTCTTTTCCTTGATAACATTCACGTCAAGGTCATTCGCCCTTGAATTCTCACCGATGACCATGCCCTCATACACAGGGGTATTTTCCCTGATAAAAAGTGTCCCCCTCGGCTGAAGGTGAAAAAGTGCATAGGTCGTTGATTTCCCCTGTCTGTCAGCCACAAGCGCACCTGTCTGCCTCTTTGAGAGTGGGCCATGCCATGGCTCATATCCGTCAAAGAGATGATTCAATAATCCCGTTCCCCGTGTATCCGTAAGAAATTGTGACCTGAAACCGATCAGGCCCCTTGAGGGAATTCTGAACTCAAGCCTTACCCTGCCAAAGCCATTGTTCTGCATCTTCTGCATTTTGCCTTTTCTCATGCCGACCTGCTGGGTAACAACACCCGTATATTCTTCAGGGACGTCAATGACAAGGACTTCCATGGGTTCATGCAGAACATCCTCAATGGTTTTTGTTATTGTCTCCGGCATAGCAACGGAAAGTTCATACCCTTCACGCCTCATCATCTCGATCAGTATTGCCAGCTGAAGTTCGCCGCGTCCCATAACCTTCAAGGAATCCGTTTCATCAAAGTCTACTTTGATTGCTACATTATAGAGAAGTTCTTTTTCGAGCCTTTCCCTCAAATGTCTGGAAGTTACATACGTGCCTTCCCTTCCTGAAAAAGGGGAAGTGTTGACAGAAAATACCATTGAAATGGTTGGCTCATCAACCTTTATCCTCGGAAGAGGCTTTGGATTTTCTGCGTCTGTGATGGTATCTCCTATGGTTATCCCTTCAACACCTGCAAGGGCAATAATCTCTCCGGAAAATGCTTCGCTGGCTGTAATCCTGTCAAGTCCTTCGAATGTATAGAGAAATGATATCTTTGTCTTTGACATTCCACCGTTTCCCTTTATGATGGCAACGGTATCACCTGCTTTTACTGTTCCCGAGAATATACGGCCTATCGCGAGTCTCCCAACATAGTTATCGTAGTCTATGTTGGTAACCAGTATCTGCAGGCAACCGTTTCTTTCGGCTGCGGGAGGGGGGATGGTCTTCATTATCGTATCGAAAAGCGGCTGAAGATTATCTGACTCTTCCTCCATGCTCAATGTTGCATAGCCCTGCTTTGCATTGGTATAAAGAATGGGGAATTCAAGCTGATCTTCTGTTGCATCAAGGTCGATAAAAAGGTCGTATACCTCATTTAACACAGCCTGTATCCTTGCATCAGGCCTGTCAATCTTATTGATAACAAGTATCGGCGGGAGTTTGCGCTCGAGGGCTTTTTGCAGCACAAACCTGGTCTGTGGTAGCGGGCCTTCAGAGGCATCGACAAGCAATAAGACCCCGTCAACCATTTTCAGCGTCCTCTCAACCTCACCGCCAAAGTCTGCGTGACCCGGAGTATCCACAATATTTATCTTTGTGCCGTTATATCTTACAGCGGCATTCTTTGCCATGATGGTTATGCCGCGTTCTCTCTCAAGATCAATATTGTCCATGATCCGTTCCTGAACCGTTTCATTGGAGCGGAAGATACCGGACTGTTTCATCATCCCGTCAACGAGTGTTGTTTTGCCATGATCAACATGGGCGATGATGGCGATATTTCTTAAATCTTCATATTTCATAAACGCTGAACCTCTTTTCCTCATGCAAGAAGCTAATACGCTTGACCGCAGGAATATTCGCAGACAAATTAGGTTATTGCATGTGTTTGTTATGATTTTACCGGCAATGTCTATGGTGGGACACAGCTATAACTGTTATTATGTTACGTTAAGTGATATAAGAAAAGCCAGTCGCGAAGACAGAATTGTATTCCCAGAGAATTGAACATGATAGTAAGCTGCTCAAAGCAGCACAGAGAATTGCTGCATTTACCGGTGCAGGATAGTTTTATGGATTACCCTGATTAAGGTATAGTAAAAAAGTGAGATTTGAAGAACTGCATATTCCTGCAAAGGTTTTTCAAGGAATCAGGGCAGCGGGATTCACTGAGTGTACGCCGGTACAGGCTCTGACTCTGCCTGAGGCGTTGCAGGGCAGAGACATCGCAGCCCAGGCTCAGACAGGTACGGGCAAGACCGCTGCGTTTCTGATTGCATTATTCTCACGCATGCTTGCGGTGCGTTCGTTGGGACGGGGACCCTCACCACGGGCCCTTATTATCGCGCCAACCCGGGAACTGGTAATCCAGATAGATGCCGAGGCAAAACTGCTTGGCGGTCCCGCAGGCTTCAGGATCGTTCCTGTATATGGGGGCATCGACTATCTGAAGCAGCGCGAGGAGATCTCAAAGAGTGTTGACGTGCTCATCGGAACGCCTGGCCGGCTCATCGATTATCTTAAGCAGAAAGTATACAACCTGAGAAATACTCAGTTCCTTGTGATCGATGAAGCTGACCGTCTTTTCGACATGGGTTTTATCAGCGACCTCCGGTACCTCCTCAGGAAAATGTCTCCTTACAACAGACGGCAGTCCATGCTCTTTTCTGCAACCCTGTCTAACCGAGTACTTGAACTCTGCTACGAGCATATGAATAATCCCGAGCGCTTTGCGGTAACACCCGAAAAGGTTACGGTGGAACAGGTTGAACAGGAAATCTATCACGTTGGGACCACCGAAAAATTTGGTGTTTTGCTCGGAATCCTCAGACGTGAGCCTGGCGGTCGTTATCTCATTTTCTGCAATACCCGGGCTGCAGCCGAACGGCTTGAAGTTATCCTGAATGCGAATGGTTATGCTGCTGCTGCAATCACCGGAGACCTTGATCAGAAAATACGGCTGAAGGTACTCTCCCGTTTCAGGAGCGGAACATTACCAATTCTTGTGGCTACGGATGTGGCGAGCCGGGGGCTCCATATCGAAGGGGTGACGCATGTGATCAACTACGACCTTCCCCACGATTCGGAAGACTATGTGCACCGGATTGGCAGAACAGCCCGTGCTGGAGCAGGTGGCAGGGCGATAAGCCTTGCCTGCGAGGCATACGTCCACTCCCTTCCGGACATCGAGGAATTAATCAGACAGAAGATACCGGTTATGCCACTGACGGAGGAAATGATCGTAACCGGTTATCGCAAGAAGCCGAGGCATGAGATAAAGAAATTGGCACAGCCACAGAGAAAAGAATATCGGGAAATACACCGGAAAGAAAAACCATCTCGTACGGGCAGTATCCTGCATGATTCTGAAAAGGCAGGTCGCCGTCGCCAGGAGCGAAAGAAATCGTAAAAGGGCAGCATAGAGGGAGATGTCCGGGAAGTAATGCAGAATAAAAAGGTCCTGCTTAAAACGGATGTCGTCATCATTGGAGCGGGGGCTGCCGGGCTTATGTGCGCAATAGAAGCTGGGAAGAGGAAACGCTCGGTTCTTGTCCTTGAGCATATGGACAAGATAGGGAAAAAGATCAGGGTTTCAGGGGGCGGATCCTGTAATTTTACCAATATACATCTGAGGCCTGACCATTATCTCTCCGCAAATCCCCATTTCTGCAAATCCGCACTCGCTCGTTTTAGTCCTCATGATTTTATCGCCATGCTGGAAAGTTACGGGATAACATATTACGAAAAGGAGAAAGGACAGCTTTTCTGCCGCGGTACGTCAGTGGACATTGTCAGGATGTTCCATGAGGAATGCAATAAGGCCGGTATAGAAATACACGTAAATTGCAGAACAGGAAGTGTTAGAACGAAAGCAGGTCTTTTTTTCGTTTCAACGCATTTTGGCTGTATAGAAGCGCGGGCGCTCGTAATCGCAACAGGTGGTTTATCCTATCCTGAACTTGGGGCAACGGACATCGGATTTCGCATTGCTGCGAGATTTGGCCTGAAGATCACCCAGTTGAAACCGGCTTTGGTCCCTCTCATATTCGAAAGGCATGATCTGCAAAAATTCAATGCATTAAGCGGTGTTTCCTTTAATGCTGCGGTTAGCTGCAGAGGAAGACAGTTCCGGGGAAAAGTTCTTTTTACCCACAGGGGTCTCAGTGGTCCTGCAATTCTCCAAGCCTCTCTGTACTGGGATCGCGGGGATGAAATCACTATCGATTTGATGCCTGACAGGGATGCTTATGAACTTTTATCATCAAAGCGCAAGAGCAGGATAGAGCTGAGCAACCTTCTCTCAGAATATCTCCCGAGGAGATTCAGCCACCTGTGGGCTGCATTACATGCACCGTCAAAGCCATTATGCCGATATACAGAAAAGGAGCTTAAGGATATAGCGCAACAGGTACATCAATGGACACTGCGTCCTGAAGATACCGAGGGTTATAGAAAGGCAGAGATAACCGCCGGTGGAATCGATACCGATGAACTGTCATCCAGAACCATGGAGGCAAAGAAGGTGCCAGGCCTCTATTTTGTAGGTGAGGTCGTTGATGTTGCAGGACAGCTCGGAGGATATAACCTTCAATGGGCATGGTCCTCGGGTTTTATTGCGGGCCAATATGTCTAATATAAGGACAATTATCCTTGCATCAGGTTCTTCAAGAAGGAGGGAAATACTCGAAAAAACCGGTTTGAAATTCAAGGTTGATAAGAGTAATTACCAAGAGAAATTGGACCCTGGACTGAAGCCTCACGCTCTTGCCAGATTCCTTTCAGGCGAAAAGGCGAGGAACGTTGCTCACAGGTATAGGAATGCTCTCGTTATAGCGGCTGACACTATTGTAGTATTGAAAGGCAGGCTTTTCGGTAAGCCCCGCAACAAGGAACAGGCAAAGGAGATGTTGAAGATCCTGAGCGGAAAAGCCCATTCAGTAATCACGGGATTTACGATAATAGATACAGCTACGAAAAAAGAATTAACGACATCGATTGAGTCAAAGGTCTTTTTCAAGAGGCTGAGTGTGAATGAGATAGAGGCATATGTCAGATCAGGTGAGCCTTTAGACAAGGCCGGTGCCTATGCAGTTCAGGGGCTCGGTGCCGTGCTCATCAAAAGGATAGAAGGCGATTTCTTTAATGTGATGGGACTTCCCGTGCACGCTCTGACCAGGAGCCTGAAGAAGTTCGATATAAAGGTATTAAACCATTTGTCAGGCAGCGGTTAGCTCTTTTCTCAACCTACCAAATTTAATCCTTACAAGGTTGGGTAAAATTTTCTGCTATACTTTTTCTATGAAGAATCAGGAGATTGTAAAAATCTTTAATGATATTGCAGACCTCCTCGAGATAAAAGGCGAGAACCCTTTCAGAATAAGAGCATACCGGCGTGCTGCATTGAATATCGAGAGTCTCTCAACGGATATAGCCTCGACTCCGAAGGATGAACTCATGGAAATTCCCGGTATTGGGCAGGATCTCGCAGGAAAGATTCTGGAGTATATCCAGACAGGAAAAATGCATGATTACGAAGACCTCAAGAAGGAAGTGCCCGAAGGGCTCAGCGGCCTTCTTTCAGTCCCAAGCCTTGGCCCGAAGACCGCAAAACTGCTTTTCGAGAAATTACAGGTGAAGGATTTGGATGACCTTGCACGTCTGGCACGGGAACACAAACTCATCGGTCTGCCCGGCATAAAAGAAAAGACTGAAGAAAATATCATCAAGGGGATCGAGATGCTGAAGCGCGGGATGGAGAGGCAACCGCTGGGGAAGGTACTGCCCGTAGCAAAGGATGTCGTGGGATATCTGGAAACGCATGCCCCTGTCGATCAAATCAAGATCGCGGGAAGCATCCGGAGATGGAAGGATACCATTAAGGATATAGACATATTGGCAACATCACGCGATCCGAAGGCTGTCATGAATGCCTTTGTTCATCTTCCCCACGTACAAGATATCCTTATGCACGGACCGACAAAATCGAGTGTTATCATCCATGAAGGGCTTCAGGTTGACCTGCGCGTTGTTGAAGAGGACAGTTTTGGTGCGGCGCTGGCATATTTTACCGGCAGCAAGGCACATAATATACGGTTGCGGGAGATGGCGGTCAAAGCAGGTCTCAAGATCAATGAATACGGCATATTCAGGGAAAAGGATGATAAAAAACTTGGCGGTAAAAGAGAGGAAGATGTGTACAGGATACTCAGTCTTCCCTTTATCGCCCCTGAATTGCGCGAGGATTTGGGTGAGATAGAAGCAGCGATTGAAGGACGGCTGCCTCGTCTTATAGATTCCTCTGATATCAGGGGTGACCTTCATGTCCATACGAGGCGGAGTGACGGCAGTCATGATTTTGACGAGCTGATCAGGGAGGCCAAAAAACGGGGATATGCATATATTGCCATAACGGATCATTCGAAAGGTCTCGGGATTGCAAGGGGCCTGAATGAGGAGAGGCTTCTTGAGGAGAAGGCGGAAATAGAAGCGCTCAATAAAAAATTGAAGGGGTTCAAGCTGCTTGCAGGAGTTGAAGTAGATATACGGAGTGACGGGCGCATGGATTTTACTGATGAAATCCTGAGGCAGATGGATATTGTCGTGGCCTCGATTCACTCAGGCTTCAGGCAGAGCAGGGAGCAGATTACCCGAAGGCTCACTTCTGCCATGAGAAATCCCTGCGTTTCCATCATTGCCCATCCCACCGGCCGATTGATCGGGGAAAGGGACCCGTATGATGTCGATATGCATGAGGTTCTCAAGGTTGCGAAGGAAACAGGGACTGCAATAGAGATTAATGCGTATCCACTCAGGCTTGACTTGAATGATGCATATGCAAAGATGGCTAAGGAGATGGGGATAAGGCTTGCAATCAGCACGGATACCCATATCACGAATCAGTTTGATTTTATGGAATACGGGGTTGCGATTGCGCGGAGGGGCTGGCTCGAGAAAAGAGATGTTTTAAATGCTCTGGATTACTCTTCGCTTCTGAAGGCATTGAAAAAATGATACGGGTGGATATCCTCCAGTTTACCTTTTCGACATTTCCCATAAATTTTGCTATAGTTTGAACCATGGAAAGAACAATACTCGTATATGAAAAAGACAAGGATGTCGTAAAATTCCTCAAATCCTTTTTTGAAGAAAGAAAGCATTATTCAGTCCACTATGTCAAAAAAGGCAAGCATACCCTGGGGAAAGAGATTCTTGTAAAAAAGCCTGATGCCCTGATTGTCAGCAGTCCCGATGGCCTCGGAGAATTGCAACCTTCAGAAATTCCCTGTCCGATCATGGCCATTATCTCCAAGGATGAAACAAAAGGCATACATTCTGCCATTAAATCCGATGTTGAGTGTTATCTGATCAGTCCGTTTTACAAGGAAGAGCTTGACCAAAAGCTGAAAACACTCATAGACAAAAGCAGTCTGATCGAAAGTCTGTATAGAGATAGAATAGATTTGGAAGCTCTCCTGGAGCTTACCTCTCTTGCCTCGTCGACACTCAATCCGAAAGAAGTGCTCTATCTTATCGTGAAGAAAATTTCGGAGATTCTCAAAGTAACGAGATGCTCGATGATCAGTATTAATGCGGAAGATCAGCGATATGCGCAGGTTCTCTCAACGTTCGAGGACCCTTCGATTACCAATATCCGATTAGACCTTGAGAAATACCCCGAAATCAGAAATGCTTTATCCAGCAGAAAGCCTGTTATTATCAAAGATGCCCAGAAGGATCCACTGATGAAAGAGGTGAAGGATGTTATAGCACCGCTCGGCATCCGGTCAATTCTTGTTATCCCAATATTCTTTCGTGAGGAGATTATCGGGACTATGTTACTGAGGACTTCACGGGCTAATCATGCCTTTACGAAAAGGGAAATACAACTTTGTGTTGCGCTTGCGAAGGCATCGTCGCATGCCCTTTATAATGCATTCCTGTTTCAAAAACTTTACCGGGAAAAGGCAAAGCTCGAGAAGCTCGCCATAACGGATTATCTAACCGGAATCTATAATATCCGGTATTTCTACTCCCGCCTTGAAGAGGAATTCAGCAGGGCAGAACGGTATCAGATGCCATTAAGTTGTATCATGCTCGATATTGACCATTTCAAAAAAATCAACGATTCCTACGGACACAGAATCGGAGATTTTATCCTCAGGGAGTTTGCCCAGATTGTCAAGCGGTATACAAGGAAATCAGATCTTTTAGCACGGTACGGAGGCGAGGAATTTATCCTGCTTCTCCCTCAGACATCTCTGAAAGGGGCGCTTATCGAGGCCCGGAGACTCCAGAAGGTGGTGAGGGAAATCCGGTTCAGGCAGCTCAGGGAAGGCCAGGGGATTACGGTAAGTTTCGGGATATCCTGTTTCCCTGATAAAGGGGTTAAAAAATCTGATGACCTCATCAACTTTGCCGACAATGCCCTGTATAAGGCCAAGGAAAAGGGACGTGACCTGATTGTCTCGCATGCCTCGCTGTAAGCATTCATCCTTCATTTGTATCTGGTAAAATAGGCTGTGGATATTATCACCTCCCACTTAAACGCTGATTTTGATTCCCTTGCATCCATGATAGCTGCAAAAAAGTTGTATCCGGATGCAGAGATAGTCTTTCCCGGTTCCCAGGAGAAGAAACTCAGGGACTTCATTGAAGCTTTCCAGCCGTTGGAAATAAAACGCATCAAAGAAGTTGATCTCGCGAAGGTCACCCGGTTGATTATCGTTGATACCAAGGTACCAGGCAGGATCGGCCCCTTTGCAGAGCTGCTCACGGGCAGGAACATCAGGATTCACATCTATGATCACCATCCGTTTCATAAAGGGGACATAAGGGGAGAGCTGGAAAAGATTGAAACTGTCGGGGCAACCGCAACAATCTTTACAGAGATACTGAAAAACAGGAAAATCCATCCGTCGCCGATGGAGGCAACGATTCTTGCCCTCGGCATTTACGAAGAAACAGGGTGTCTTCTTTTCCCCTCAACCACGGAAAGAGACCTCCTCGCTGTTTCGTATCTTCTCAAGAGAGGGGCAAACCTGAATATCGTTTCAAGCTTCATCAAAATGGAACTGAGCATGGAGGAATTTGACCTGCTTAATGAGCTCATCCAGTCATCACAGGAAATGGTTGTTGGCGGAATACGGATAAAAGTTGCGAAGGCAGCCCGTGAACAGTATTTCGGTGATGCAGCACACCTTGCCCACAGGATGATTGACATGGAAGATATTGATGCGGTGATTGCCCTCCTCAGCATGGAAGGGAAAATATTGCTTGTCGCCCGGAGCAAGGTTCCGGAGTTTGATGTCTCCAGGGTGATGAGAGAATTTGGGGGAGGCGGGCATCCGACAGCTGCATCTGCGACCATCAAGGGAGAGGCACTCGAAATAGTCGAGGAACGTTTGCTGGAGCTCATCAGAGTCAATGTTAAGCCGGAAAAGGTTGCATCTGATATCATGACCCGGCCTGTCATCAGCATTCAGTCGGATGTCCCGATCAAGGAAGCAGAGGCGATGATGACCCGGTACGGAGTGAACGTGCTCCCTATCTTAAGGGAAGATATATATGTCAGCCTTATATCCCGCGAAATCGTGGAAAAAGCCCTGTTCCTCGGGTTTGGAAAGAGCAAATCTGCGGACTTTGCAACGACCGACGCAATAACCGTGGGACCGCTTACCCCCATACGTGGAATCGAAACATTGATGATAGAACAAAACCAGCGGTTCATGCCTGTTGTTGAAAACGAAAGAATTATTGGCGCTATAACGAGGACGGATCTCCTGCGCACGCTCTATGAGGAATTCCTCAGGCGCAGGAAGATAGAGGAAACGGTTACCAGGGAACGGCTGACCATGGGAAGAAACCTGTCCTCCTGGCTGAAGGAGAAGTTTCCCGCGGAGATCTTTGCCCTCCTCAAACTATCTGGTGAGGTGGCGGAAGCACTCGGTTTCCAGGCGTATCTTGTCGGGGGATCCGTGAGAGACCTCTTGCGCGGGGAAGAGAATCTTGATCTTGATATCGTTATCGAAGGGGATGGGATTCTCTTCGCACGGACGATCGGGGAACGACTGCATGCGAAAGTCAGGACACACCAGAAGTTCGGGACTGCACAGATCTTCCCTCACCCATTCAAGCTTGATGTGGCAACAGCACGAACAGAATACTATGAGTCTCCTGCAGCACTCCCGAAAGTTGAGACATCATCCATTAAGAAGGATTTGTACCGAAGGGACTTCACGATCAACACCCTTACGGTCAAATTGAACCCAAAGGATTTCGGCATCCTGATTGATTTTTTCGGCGGGCAGAGGGATCTCAGAGAAAAGGCAATCAGGGTGCTTCATAATCTCAGTTTCGTCGAAGACCCCACACGGGCATTCCGGGCGGTCAGATTCTCAGAGCGGTTCGGATTCAAGATCAGCAAACATACCGAAAACCTGATCAAGTCGACCATAGAAATGAATTTATTTGACAAACTGTCCGGGCCGAGACTCTATGAAGAATTGCTCCTGTCCTTTAAAGAAACTGATCCGATCAGGACACTCAAGCGAGTTTCAGAATTCGGCCTCCTCAAAGTCATCCAGTCAAACCTTGTCTTCACCGAAGAACTTGAAGCAACGCTCGGCTCAATGCATGAAACGCTCTCGTGGTTTAATCTCCTCTTCCTGGAAGAGAAACCGGAAACGGGTGTTTTGTATCTTATGGCATTACTCTCCGGGTTGAAGGAAGAGGATATCAAAACTGTAATAGAACGGTTGTCCCCATCACCGAGAGTAAAGGATATGATCATTAAGGGGATTGTAACTGCGAGAGATGTTGTGAGGAAACTCCCTGTCCGTGATCCTGTGGAGATTTATAAGTTTTTACATGCCCTGAAACTCGAGGTCATTCTGTTTTCGATGGCACTCAGCCTGGACCGGCAGAAGAAGAAGGTGATATCCCGTTATCTTACAGAGCTGAGAAATATCAAGACAGTACTCACAGGCGATGATCTGAAGAAAATGGGTATACAACCGGGACCGGTCTATGCGAAGATTCTCAGGGAACTCCTCGACGAAAAGATGAGAGGCCGAGTGAAATCACGGGAAGATGAAGAGAAATTCGTGAAGCACGGTATTCAGGCGTAACCCTGTCTTCAAGTTTTTTCATGAGCTTATCCATGGTCGGCGCCCCTATTTTTTCAGAGATTTCCCTATCCTTCGTTCTATCGATTTTACTTTCTCCTCTATTCTGTTCGGTTTCCCCTTTCTGTCGTCGACCGATATTGTTGTCACACTTCTCTCACCGGTCTTCATGACAGTTTTGTGACATTTTTTTATGAGCTTCATTACCTCATCCCATTCACCTTCGATTACTGTCCCCATCGGATTGACCTTATAGGGAAGACCACTTGCATCAACAATCTTCAATACATCTGCAAGGTGAGCCCCAAGGCTGCTTCCGACACCAATCGGTATTATGCTGAATTCAACAAGCATCAATCCCTCCCTTTTTATTGTTTCTCAGCGCATATGTGGTGCATGGCTTTATAGAGGAAAAAGGGGCAAACAGAGATTTGCCCCTTTTAATATCTTGAGTTTATTTCACTGCATCTTTGAGCGACTTGCCGGAAGTAAACTTCGGGACCTTGGCGGCAGGAATGGTAATAACATCACCGGTCCTTGGATTACGGCCCTTTCTCGATTTCCTTTTCACGACCGAAAAGGTTCCAAACCCAACGAGCGTAACCTTCTGCCCTTTCTTTAAAGCTGACCTGACGGCATTTAGTGTAGAATCCAGTGCCCTCGATGCATCTGTCTTGCTGAGCCCTGTGCCGGAAGCAATTTTGTCGATTAATTCTGCTTTAGTCATCTATATTTCCCCCCTTTCATAAAAAAGAATTAGTTAGAAAAAATGAATAAAGATGAAATAACAGTATCAAGGAAGAAATCCTTTTGTCAAGGCAAAAATGAATCACTGAATCAAAGAAAAACTCATGCCAGTCAACGGGTTCACGGGATTATGATTTTGACTGATTTACGGAAAAGCGGACATCATTCTTGCCGGCGCCGAGAACTTTCGGGAAGATGATATGTAAAAGAAAAAAGAGTCGGTGGTTAAGTATCCATGTATGAGGATGAACTGTCTGAATAAGAAAATAATCAATGCATCTGATATCTTGTTTTTCAGTTCACTTGTTTTTTTCGTTTTTCGTGATCCTTTTCTCAATCCAAATAGGAATGATGGACTTGCAATGCTTATAAACAATATATAGTAGTATGTTGTCCGGGTTTGTACATAATATGGGGAATGGTATTTTTTTCTTGACAATCGTTTTCCCCCACACTAATATGTTGTGGTAGAAAGTGGTAAAAAGTGGAGGGAACGTGCCAGCTTTCTCAGGAAAATATTATTACACCGTTGACCCGAAAGGAAGAATTATCATCCCGGCTCCTTTCAGGGATATTATAACGAGTAATTATAGCACAAAACTTTACATCACCAATGCCCCGGTTGACCAATGTCTTCGCATATATCCGGCGGAGGAATGGAACAGACTCCATGACAAGGTTAGGACAAAGCCAAGTTCTGATAAACATATGAAGTTTTTTCTGAGAAGGGTTATCGGTTCAGCAGTCGAAACAGATATTGATAAACAGGGGAGAGTTCTCGTCCCTGTTGCCCTCAGGGAAGACGCGAATATCAACAGCAATGTCGTAATAGTCGGTCAGGTAGACAGGATCGAGCTCTGGGACAGAGATGAGTGGGATAAACTTGTTGACCTTTCACAGATAGACAGGGAATCGATGGAAGAAGGCCTTGCGGCGCTTGGTTTTTAGGGGTAACCGCGTCGATTGACAGCAGAGATCAACCATCTTCCGGTTATGCGGGAAAAGGCGGTGGAGATGCTCAACGTAAGGCAGAACGGGATCTATGTCGATGCAACGACCGGACTCGGGGGACATGCAGAAGCAGTATTACAAGGGATCGGCTCTGATGGCAGGCTCATCGGGATAGACAGGGACGATGAGGCACTGCAGAGAGTAAAAAAGAGGCTTTCAGATTCAAGGGTGACGCTGATGCAAGGAAACTTTTCTGACATGCAACATCTGCTCTGCACAGACGGTATTACCGCAGTGGACGGTGTTCTGTTTGACCTCGGGGTATCAAGCATGCAATTAAGGAGTCCGGGGAGGGGGTTCAGTTTCGCATCCGATGCACTCCTTGATATGAGAATGGACAGGAACCAAAAATTATCTGCATTCGATGTGGTGAACAGATATCCCGAAAATGAACTCGAGAAAATATTACGTGAGTTCGGTGAAGAGCGCCTCGCAAGGAAGATAGCAAAGGCGATTGCACAATCGAGGGAGAGAAAGCCGATCGAAACATGTTCCGAATTATCAAAGATTGTTGAAAAAGTATATAGAGTGAGGGGAAGGATTCACCCTGCAACGAGGACCTTTCAGGCATTGAGAATCGCTGTCAACCAGGAGCTCGTGCAGCTCAAGAAAGGACTGGATGCTTCACTGAATCTTCTGAAGCAAAGCGGAAGACTATGCGTTATTTCGTACCATTCACTTGAGGACAGGATAGTCAAACATTTTATAGCAGATAACGCAAAAAAGGGGTTGCTCAGAATTATGACAAAAAAACCCATAACTCCTGCACCCGAAGAGCTGAGAATAAACCCCTCTTCAAGGAGTGCAAAATTACGAGTGGCGGAGAAGATATAATGCGGAAAGCAAGCATGCATCTTGTATCGTTTATGCTGAAGCCTTTCTTGATAATCCTTTTACTGGTCGGCGTGTTCGGTTTGGTTTACCTGAGGTCAAATTTCCTGAAATTGGAGTACAACCTCGGTGAACTTGAAAAAAAGAAGATGCATTGCCTGAGGGACCGAAAAATGTTATTCGCTGAAAAGACGAGTCTGTTGTCGTTTGCGCGGTTGGAGTCATCCCCGAGTGATCAGGAGGGTTTTGTCCTGCCCGACAGGCTCAAGGTAGTTCATATCGGTAAACAGGTGAGGTCTTTACCGCATCAGGCATCGCTGAAGCAAAAGCAATTGGCTGAACCTTAAAACGTTTAGAGGTGGGGGGATGAGTAAAAAGAGGGCGGTTATTCTTCATACTGCTATCATCTTCAGTTTTATTCTCGTGTCCTTGCGTCTTGCCGACCTCATGATCATCGACCATAAACGTCTTACAGAGAAGGCTCAGCAGCAGCACATCAAAGTTGAAGATATTCAGGTCAGAAGGGGGACCATCTTTGACAGGAAGGGGCGCGAGCTCGCGTTGAACCTTGAACTCGAATCACTCTACTGCGATCCGGAAGCCCTCACTGCTGATAAAGAAGACATTAAAAAGCTTGCATCGTTAGTTAAAAAAGAACCCAGGAGAATCCTTGCGAAAATACCTGACGAAGGGAGATTTGTATGGATCAAGAGAAAACTCGCTCCTGAAATTGCAGATAAGGTTAGAGACCTTGAAATTGAGGGCCTGGGATTTGTGACTGAAGCAAAGAGGGTTTATCCCAAGGGAGAACTGGCTTCTCACATTATCGGGTTTGTCGGCATAGACAATCAGGCGCTTGAAGGCGTTGAACTCAAGTTCGACAAGTACCTGACGGCGAAAGGCGGGAAGGTGCTGCTGGAGAGAGATGCGAGCGGAAAAACCCTTTCATCAGGAGTAAATATGGAAGCGAAAGGGAACAATATCGTGCTGACGATTGATGAAGTCCTGCAGCGTCTGGTCGAGAAGGAGCTTGACAAAGCGATGGAGCAGTGGAAAGCTGCTGCAGCGTCAGCAATCATGATGGATCCCTATACCGGTGAAATCCTTGCTCTCGCGAACAGACCGGCTTACGATACAAACAGGGGCGGAAGCGTATCTGGATTTGAGAAAAGGAACAGGGCCATAACTGACTGCTATGAACCCGGCTCAACCTTTAAGATTGTCATTGGAGCAGGTTCTCTCGAAGAGAAGCTGGTAACGCCGAACTCTTTGTTCGATGTCAGTAAGGGAGGGATCCAGGTTGGCGGCAAGACAATTCGAGATGTTCATAAATACGGGGTTCTTACCTTCAAAGAGGTCATACAGAAATCATCCAATGTCGGCTCGATTATGGCCGGCATAAAACTCGGGAAGGAAAACATCTATCGATACTCGAAACTGTTCGGGATTGGTGATAAAACAGGTATTGACCTGCCAGGTGAAGTTTCCGGCTGGATCCATAAGCCGGAGCGGTGGTCGGGAACATCACTCGGGGCAATATCAATCGGGCAGGAAGTAGCGGTGACGCCGGTTCAGATGCTCAGGGCGTATTCTGCAATCGCAAACGGAGGAATCCTCGTAAGGCCTCATGTCGTTTCGGAAATAATCTCTCCGGACAACAGAATTGTTGCTTCATTCAGAGACAACGATGTCCAGCGTATTATCTCTGCAAAGACAGCAGAGACCTTCAAGGATATCCTGAAAAGCGTAACAGAAGAGGGAGGTACTGCCAAAAGCGCATCAGTTGATGGCAACCTGGTTGCCGGAAAGACAGGAACTGCGCAGATGATTGATCCGGCCACGAAAAGGTATTCAAGGGATAAATATGTCAGTTCATTTGTCGGATTTGTTCCGGCAGATAAACCGAGGCTGGCTATGATCGTTATCGTTTATGAACCAAAGGGACAGATTTATGGTGGTGTGGTTGCCGCCCCGGTGTTCAGGGAAATTACACGACAGGCATTATCGTACCTCAATGTGCCGAGGGAAGATAATCTTGGACAGCATGCCTTACTGGTCCTGAGATGATGTTGCGAACAATACTGGAGGGCTGCGATTACATGCAACGGATGCAGAAAGACGAGATATTTGACATGGATATCGCAGGGATTGCATATGATTCACGGCAGGTGAAAGACAACTATCTCTTTGTGGCAATCAGGGGCGAAACGTTTGACGGTCATGCATTTATTCGAGATGCGAAGAATAAGGGTGCGATCGTGATTGCTGCAGAAAAAGAGTTCAGCGCCGCGGAAAACGGATATATCCTTGTTAAGGATAGCAGGAAGGCACTTGCCTGTATTGCGAATAATTTTTATGAAAGACCGTCCGAAGAGCTGATCCTTACCGGGGTAACCGGCACAAACGGGAAAACAACAACGACCTATATCCTGAAGTCAATTCTTGAGTCATGGGGAAAGGATGTCGGTCTGATCGGTACCATTCATTATATGATAAAGGACAAACTCTATCCCGCACCGCATACCACACCTGAATCACTTGAGTTTCAGGGTCTGTTGCGTGAGATGCTGCTGTCCCGCTGCACCCATGCTGTCGCAGAGATATCTTCCCATGCTCTTGCACAAGACAGGGTTGACAAGACTGTTTTACGTACTGCGGTCTTTATGAATCTTACCAGAGATCACCTTGATTTTCACAAGACCATGGAAGACTATTTTAGGGCAAAAGAACGGTTGTTTACCGAACTCCTTGACAGGAACGGTACAGCCGTCATCAATATCGATGACCAGTACGGTAAAAGATTGGCTTCTCAGCTCAGAACAGTATCTCCTGAACTTACGATAGTGACCTGCGGGCTTAAAAACGGCGCTGATATGGTCGCACACAACATACAGGTCTCTTTCCGGGGGATACGGTTTACCCTATCATACCGGGATAGCAGATATGACGTTTCGTCCCCTCTTCTTGGTCTGCCGAATGTCTATAATATTATGTCCGCCGCCGCCGCCGCTCTGTCGCTGGGAGTCCCGTGGCAGATGATTCTGCAGGGTATAAGACAAACAGGGACCGTTACAGGAAGATTCCAAAAGGTGGATGCCGGCCAGGGATTTCTCTGCATTATTGATTATGCACATACAGAGGATGCGCTTGAACGGCTGATCCTTACAGCGAAAAAACTTATTTCACTCCCTCATCCCTCCCTGAAAAAAGGGGGATATCAGGAAAAGCCCCGCATCATAACTGTTTTTGGATGCGGAGGAGACCGGGACAAGGGCAAGAGACCGAAGATGGGCGAGGTCTCAACGAAACTGAGCGATTTCGTGATCATAACCTCCGACAATCCACGATCGGAAGATCCTGCCGAGATTATCAAACACATCGAGGAAGGAACGGTTCACAAAAATTATCTCATCGAATCTGACAGGGCGAAAGCAATTCAAAAAGCGGTCGATCTGGCCGAGGAGGGAGATATTGTGCTCGTTGCGGGTAAGGGTCATGAAGATTATCAGGAGATACAAGGAATCAGGTATTTATTCAGTGACAGGGAAATTCTGAATGAAGCGATAAAGAATAAACGCTGCTTGTCCGATATTCGATGAACAATGTTGCATGTTACGAAAGAGAGGATATGGCTGTTCTGACCATCGAGGATATCATTGCAGCTACAGGGGGAACGATTATTCGCAGGAACGCCGGTTCTTTTGCAGGGGTGTCAATAGATTCACGGAACATACAGGAAGGTGAATTGTTTTTCGCACTGAAAGGCGGGCGGTTTGACGGCCACGATTTTCTCCCCCAGGCACTGGAAAAAGGAAGCGGTGCAATTGTCCATGCGCCGCAAACAGCACCTCGAGAAGACAAAACTATCATACAGGTCCCGGATACCCTGAAGGCCCTTCAGGATATTGCACGCTTTTCCCGGATAAAAAAGGATATCCCGGTTGTCGCGGTGACAGGCTCAAACGGAAAGACAACAACAAAGGAACTGACCGCTTCAATCCTTGGCACTCAATACAGGATTCTCAAAAACACCGGTAATCTCAATAACCATATCGGACTGCCCTTAAGCCTCACAAAGATCAGCGACGAGGATCAAATCATTGTTCTGGAGATGGGCGCAAGCGCTCCCGGGGAAATCAGGGAACTCTGTGGCATTGCGGTTCCGGATTACGGGATTCTTACGAATATCAGCCGTGCCCATCTTGAGGGATTTCACGACATGCAGACGGTGAGAAAGACCAAGCTCGAGCTTCTCGAAACCGTCAGAGTTGTTGTGGTGAATGCAGATGACCGTTTTCTCATGGAGGGAATTCACCTTTCAGGGTTCCAGGGTGCAATCATGAGATACGGGATAGAAACACCTGCCGATATCCGTGCAACGAATATAACCCTGTGCGAACAGGGGTCGGCATTTCAACTGCACTTTGGAGAAAATCAGTTCGTAGAAGTCAGTGCACACATATCAGGAATGTTCAATATCTACAATCTTCTCGCAGCAGCATCGATCGGGTATCTTTTTCATATTGATCCTGAGAACATAAAAAAAGCAATCGATTCCTTTACCGGACTTCCCATGAGACTGGAGTTCAGGGAATTCAACGGCATAAAGATTATCAGTGATATGTATAACGCGAATCCGGCATCCATGGAAGTGGCGATCAAAGAGCTGGCAAGAATCAGGAAAGGACGGTCGATTGCAGTCCTGGGAGATATGCTTGAGCTCGGGTCATATGAAGAGGAAGCACACAGGGAACTCGGCAGATGCATGTCAGAACTCTCCATTGATATTTTCATTGCAGTGGGACCGCGTATGGCCTTCGCTGCATCTGCATTTCGCGGCAGCGTATATATACTAAACAATCCTGAAGAGGCAGGGAGATTCCTCAGGAATATATGGGGAACCGGTGACACGGTTCTGATAAAAGGATCGAGAGGAATGCATATGGAGAGGGTTCTGGAGGGATAATGTTATACAGCCTCATCTACGGCATGCATGAATGGTTTTCTCCCCTGAATGTTTTCCGTTATATAACATTCAGGACCTCTCTTGCTGTGCTTACGGCCATGTTTTTTTCACTGGTGCTGGGGCCATGGATTATCCGTAAACTCAAGCGGTTAAGCGTAACCCAGCAGATACGGGAAGACGGGCCAAAGGCTCACATGGGCAAGGCAGGAACACCGACAATGGGGGGCATCCTTATTATCCTCTGTATACTCCTCGCGATTTTGATGTGGGGAGACCTCGGGAATATGTATATATGGACACTGATTGTTTCGCTTGTCGGTTTTGGTGGTATCGGCCTCCTCGATGACTATATGAAGCTTGCACGGCAAAGTCACAAAGGACTCAGAGCGTATCAGAAATTCGGCATGCAGATACTCCTTGCTTTTCTTATCGGAATTTTCCTTTACATAAACCCCGGAGATCCGTATGCAGATGTTCTGAGCATTCCTTTTTTCAAAAAATGGCTTCTTGATCTTGGACTCGTATACATACCTTTTTCCGTAATAGTCATCGTCGGTTCGTCCAACGCTGTTAACCTGACTGATGGAATAGACGGACTTGCAATCGGACTCGTTGCAGTCGCCATGTTTGCAAACGGTGTCCTCGTTTATATATCAGGACACAAGGGATTGTCTCAATACCTGCAGGTCCTGTTTCTGCCCGGCACCGGTGAACTGACTGTTTTCTGCGGTGCGATGTTTGGCGCTGCCCTCGGGTTCCTGTGGTTCAACTCGTATCCGGCAGAGGTTTTCATGGGTGACGTGGGTTCCCTTGGACTCGGAGGAGCGCTCGGCACGCTCGCCGTCATTACAAAACATGAGATAGTGCTTGCTGTTGTGGGCGGCATTTTTGTTATCGAGACAATCTCTGTCATGATGCAGGTGGCATCGTTCAAGATGACGGGCAAACGGGTGTTCAAGATGGCTCCTATACATCACCATTTTGAATTGAAAGGATGGCCTGAACCAAAAGTTATCGTCAGGTTCTGGATAGTCGGCATCATGCTTGCCCTGCTGAGCCTGGCAACGCTCAAAGTGAGATAACTATGACCAGCAGACAGTATTTAGCAGATAGGAAACAGGGGAAAATGCATAAATATAATCTATTAAAATTTTTTGTACTGTTTACTGTCTGCTGTCTCCTATCTACTTTTTCAGAGGCTGATACTGTCCATTCCCGGGCCGCTGTTGTCATGGATGCGTCGACCGGAAACCTTCTCTATGCAAAAAATCCTGACTTGAGATGTCCGCCGGCAAGCACAACAAAACTGATGACGGCTATTCTGGCAATAGAGAATTTATACCTTAATAATGTTGTGACGATAAGCAGAAATGCATCACAAGTCTCCCCGCACAAGGCAGGGTTCAAAGAGGGGGACAAGGTCACCGTTGAGGAACTCCTTTACGCAGCATTGCTCGGTTCTGCAAATGATGCAGCCGTTGCTCTTGCGGAGGCTGTGGCCGGGACGGAAGAAAGATTTGCAGCCCTCATGAACAAAAAGGCTTTCCTTATCGGCGCCCGTGATACGCAGTTTATTAATGCAAATGGTCTTCCCGGGCCCGGACAATATATTACTGCATCGGATTTGTCAAAGATTATGAATTACGCCCTGAATTATCCAAAACTGAAACAGATTATCAATACCCGCATGACAGAGATTTCAACCGAAAAAGGGCGGTCTATATTCCTGAGGAACACAAACAGGCTTTTATGGTCCGAGGAAGGGCTGGTAGGGGGAAAGACAGGATATACCCGGACCGCGAGGCATTGTTTCGTCTGTGTCGCTGAGCGTGAAAATGACACCGTTGTGGTTGCCCTTCTCGGGAGCCCGAGCAGGAGCGACCTCTGGAGGGAATCCGGGCTTCTTATCGGCAAGGGGTTCGATATACTGAGCAACGGGGAAGAGCCTGTCATATATCTTGCGAACGCAGATGACATGCCCTCTTTAGGACATGTGAAACAAAAAAAGAGCAAACGGATAAAGAAAAAAAGTTCGCAAACAAAAAAGAGATATGCCTTAGCGGCAGACAATTCAAAACAGCAGAAAAATACTGCATTAGCGAAGAAAAAAGGCAGCACAAAGATGCTGGCCAAATATAAAGTGAAAAAGAAGAAATATCGGATTGCGAAGAAGGGGAGCATTGAGAGAAATAAAGGGTAAACACGTGACAGTTGTCGGCATGGCACGGAGTGGCATAGGTTCGGCGAATCTGCTGGCTGAACTCGGAGCGGATGTTGTGATTACCGACATGAAGCGAAAAGACGAGCTGGGGAATTTCATACAAGAGCTGAACCCCGCTGTCAGGCTTGTCTTCGGATCACATCCCGAGGAAATTTTCGTGAATGCCGATATGGTGATACTCAGCCCGGGTGTCCCCTCTGATATGCCACAGGTGTTGCGTGCTCAGGGAATGGGTATCCCGGTGCTTGGCGAATTTGAGCTTGCATACCAGTTTGCAACCTACGGATCAGGTAATCCGCATATCCTCCCGCTGATAAGGGAGGGACATGGCGGATTTCTTGCTGTTACAGGAACAAACGGAAAATCAACTGCGACAGCCCTTCTTGATTGCATGATGCGGAAGAGCGGGTTCCAGACAATACTCGGGGGAAATATAGGAAATGCTCTGACCGGAGAAATGCTGGGAAGAGTGAGGCATCAGCAGCCTGTTGACTATATTGTTGCCGAGATATCAAGTTTCCAGCTTGAGACCATCAGGGATTTTAAGCCACGTGGTGCTGCGATCATGAATATTACCCCCGACCACCTCGATCGATATCACGCAATGGATGGATACACAGATGCAAAGGCAAGAATTTTCGAGAATCAGGGGGAAGGGGATTTCCTCATTTTGAACCATGATGACCCGGAGACTATGAATCTCTACAGTAAACAATTGGTCAGGCAAAGAGTATCAATGCCGGGCGTTTATTTTTTCAGCAGGAAAGAAAAGGTTAACGGTCTTTACACCCGTGATGGTGTCGTTTACTGTAATTTTCAAAATAGGGGACCGGATACTCAGAACGGCGAACTTATTATGGCTGAAGAGATAAGGATTAAAGGCGTTCATAACCTGGAGAATGCCATGGCTGCTTCAGCCATGGCTCTCCTTGCAGGGTGTTCCGTAAAAGCGGTTCAGGATTCACTGAGAGAATTCCCAGGCCTGGAGCACAGGCTCGAATTTGTCCGGGAGCTGCAGGGTGTTCAGTATTTTAACGATTCAAAGGGGACAAATGTCGGCGCAGTTGTGAAATCACTGGAAAGTTTCTCGAGCCCTATAGTCCTTATAGCCGGCGGAAGAGACAAGTCGGGTGATTTTTCCCAGTTGAGGGAATTGGTTCGCACACGGGTGAAGGCTCTTGTATTGATTGGAGAGGCACAAGAGAAGATCAAACGGGGACTCGGGGATATAACCGACACAATCATGGCAGATGATTTGAAAAACGCTGTAGAGATATCCCGGAGGAAAGCCGCTATAGGCGATGTTGTTCTGCTTTCACCGGCGTGTGCAAGCTTTGACATGTTTGCTCATTTCGAAGACAGGGGACAGCAGTTTAAAAAGATTGTGATGGGAATGGAATAATGGGAAAATACGACAGGGTGATACTCCTTGCCGCCGTAGCTCTGGTAAGTTTCGGGGCACTGATGATATACAGTTCCACCTCTGTTATAACCCCGGTGCTTGCGAAGAAAAACGTTACGGAGTTTTACTATTTCAAAAGGCATATTTTTACCATTATCATCGGATTCATTTTTCTGTTCCTGACCTCCGCTAAACTGAGACTCTCTTTTGTGCAGAAGTATGCTACCACCCTTCTGATCATCTCTTTCGTTCTGTTAGTCCTTGTCTTCATCCCCGGCATCGGAGTTACCGCCGGAGGTGCGACACGATGGATACGGTTATGGCCTTCAACCTTTCAGCCTTCGGAGCTTGTAAAACTCTCCATGGTTATATTCCTCGCCTACTATCTGTCGAAACCCGAGTACAGGACAGACAGCTTCACATCATTTCTCAAACCGGTCGGCATTATGATGATATTCGAGGTCGTGATCCTCAAACAACCTGATTTCGGAGCAGCCATGAGCCTTGCATTTCTCACCTTTGCGATGCTCTTTATTTCAGGTACACGCCTCAGGTACCTTGCCTCCCTTGCACTCTTTGCTGCCCCTGTTGTTATTATGCTCGCCCTGAAGCCGTATCGCCTTAAGAGAATAACCTGTTTTCTTGACCCCTGGAAGGAGCCGCAGGGTTGCGGTTTTCAGCTCGTCCAATCCTTTATTGCCCTGGGAAGCGGCGGGGTGACCGGGGTGGGGCTCGGGAGTTCCAAGCAGAAATTAGCGTATCTGCCGGAGTCTCATACGGATTTCATTTTTTCCATTATCGGTGAAGAATTCGGTCTCGTCGGCGTATCATGCGTCGTTATCCTTTTTTTAATTATATTTCTCAAGGGTATTGCTGTTGCTAACCGGGCAAAGGAAGGATTTGTGTACTATCTTGCAACAGGTCTCACGCTCATGATCTCGCTGCAGGCGCTTATCAATTTTGCGGTCGCCATAGGGCTTGTACCGACAAAGGGATTGCCGCTGCCGTTCATCAGTTATGGCGGTTCGTCTCTTCTTGTGAATATGGCTGCAGTCGGTATCCTGTTAACCATATCAAAGGGTGAAGACCTGTCATCTGCGTGCAGTAACCGCGAATTGCTGATGAGAAAAAAGGCGAGACGAAATGTATACAGAAGATATTCGGCGTCAGGTTCATGATCTGCGATCAACAACTGACGACCGGAGGAAGGGAACGAGGGTTTCATGCGGGTAATGATAGCAGGCGGAGGAACAGGAGGCCATCTCTTCCCGGGGCTTGCGGTGGCTGAAGAATTCAAGAGCAGGGATGCCTCAACAGAAGTGATATTTGTCGGGACGGAATCCGGGATAGAGGCACGGATTGTCCCGAGAGAAGGTTATCCAATCAGGTTTTTACGGGCGGAGGGTCTGGTTGGCGTGACGTTCATAAAAAAGATTAAAGCGATTATAAAGGCAATTTTTTCCATGATCGATTCATACAGGATTATTCAGACGGTAAGGCCGGATATCGTGATTGGTGTTGGCGGATATGCATCGGGTGCGGTTATGCTCCTTGCATACCTCATGTCAATACCGACAATGATCCTTGAGCAGAATTCTGTCCCCGGCCTGACGAATAAGATTCTTGGAAAACTTGTCAATACCGTTTGCATTACCTATCAGGAGAGCATCTCTTTTTTCCCGAAAGCAAAGACCTTTCTGACAGGCAATCCGGTGAGGGTACATATTTTCAAGGGGAATGCCGAAACCGGATACCGTCTTTTTTCTCTTGAGAAGGGTCTTTTTACGGTATTTGCTTTTGGCGGAAGTTCAGGTGCACGGAGCATTAACAGATCTCTTGCTGAGGCTCTTCATTTTCTCCAGGACCTCAAAGGCAAGATCCAGTTTCTCCATCAGACAGGCGAGAAAGACTATGAAAATATCAGGAATGCATACCGTGAGAGCGGTTTCCAGGGAACGATCGCTCCTTTTGTTTACCAGATGGGCGAGGCATATGCTGTTGCTGATCTGGTAATCTCGCGGGCGGGGGCTACAACCCTTGCTGAACTGACTGCCCTTGGTAAACCCGCGATACTCATTCCCTATCCTTTTGCAGCCGGCAATCACCAGGAGTTGCATGCGCGGAAACTCCAGGAGATTGGCGCTGCGAAGATGATCCTTGACCGCGAACTTCGCGGGGAGACCCTTGCCAGGAGCATAAAAGACCTTTTCATTAATGAAACGATGAGGGAGGAGATGCAGAAAAACAGCAGGTCTGTCGGCCGGCCGGATGCATGTACGAAGGTTGTAGATAGAGCGATGAGCTTAATGAAGCAGTCATCTGCATCGGGAGCAGGGTCTGCGGCGAGAAGCAGAGGGACCGGTAATGTTTGAGAGATACCGGGGCATACACTTTGTGGGGATCGGTGGTATAGGCATGTCAGGGATTGCAGAGGTTCTGCATAATCTCGGCTATACGGTCACAGGTTCTGATCTCAAAGATTCAGAGACAACAGCAAGATTGAGGAAAGCAGGGATACAGGTTTTTATCGGTCATAAGGCAGAAAATGTGGATGATGCGCACGTCCTGGTAATTTCCTCTGCGGTTTCCATGGATAATCCGGAGGTCATCGAAGCACAAGAAAGGTCCATCCCGGTTATCCCACGAGCGGAAATGCTTGCTGAACTGGCGAGACTGAAATACGGAGTTCTTGTTGCAGGTGCTCATGGAAAGACCACGACGACGTCCCTTGTCTCGACTATCCTGGCACACGGCGGCTTTGATCCCACGGTTGTCATCGGCGGAAGATTAAAGGCAACGGGAAGCAACGCGCGGCTTGGCCAGGGAGATTTCCTTGTTGCCGAGGCAGATGAAAGCGATGGCTCATTCCTCAAACTTTCTCCAACGATTGCTGTTGTCACGAATATCGACAGAGAGCATATGGATTTTTTTAAAACCATGGATATACTGAAAGACGCATTTCTTTCATTCATCAATAAGGTGCCTTTTTACGGAGCATCAATAATCTGTATCGAGAATGAACATATTCGGGAGCTTTTGCCCTCTGTTCACCGGCGGTATATCACCTACGGACTTTCACCCGAAGCACAGCTCTATGCAGATCATATCAGGAAAGGGTTCATGTCCGTAACCTTTGAAGTTGTATATAAAGGGAGGATGATCGGTGTTTTCGATATCCCGGTGCCTGGTATCCATAATGTCCTGAACAGTCTGGCTGCGATCGGGGTGGCATTAATTCTCAAAGTAGATGCAGCCGTCATCCGGGATGCGCTGAGAGGGTTCAGCGGTATCCAGAGAAGGTTAGAGTTCAAAGGCGAAGCCGAGGGGGTAAGGATTTTTGATGACTACGGACACCATCCATCGGAGATACGGGCAACCCTGAGGGCAATAAAGGAAGGGCATGAGGCGGGCGGTCAAAGAGCCGGCAGGTTAGTTGTTCTCTTCCAGCCTCACCGCTACACCCGGACAAGAGATCTGATCAAGGAATTTTCAGTTTCCTTTACCGATGCAGATATGCTCATCGT
>Ga0209254_10000800_pt1 | contig 27256 bp, 25 predicted proteins | sample FrelakmetDIP11DI_FD_187148 | JGI IMG/M metagenome (GOLD analysis project Ga0209254, IMG submission 187148) | Freshwater lake sediment microbial communities from the University of Notre Dame, USA, for methane emissions studies - DIP11 DI (SPAdes)... | ecosystem: Environmental > Aquatic >...
CCCTTTTAATGCACTTAAATCCACTCCTGGGGAACAGGATGTAATTATTCCTGTCTTAAGGCCCATAGCTTTTGCGGTCAAGGCAGAATATGTTACTCCGCCTCCCAGCATCACACCTTGCGGAGTAATATCCTCGGTTACATGACCAACCACTAGATAGTCCAAAACCATCTTATTGTCAGCGTGAATTTCAGAATTCATAATAGCCTCGATCAGAAAATGATCTATCCCCAGATTTGCTTAAATATTTTCGGGTGATTCTTCTTCAGCTTTTTCAACAAAGTTCAAAATGGGAGCGGGTGTTTCACAATACGGACATACATCCCAAACCAATTCCAGGAGGCGATTGCATGTCTGGCAATGCGTTTTTAAAAGGGTATGGCAGCTTGGACAGATTGACCAGTCCTCGTCTATTTGCCGGCTGCATCCAGGACATACCGCCCTATCTTCAATGGTTTGCAGGAGGGTTTCATCCTCCAGTGTCCGCTGGTACTCATCTTCAATTGTCCGCCTCGGGCGAAGGATCAGGTAAACAATTATTCCCGGCAGGAAGAAGACTAATGTAATCAGGGTTGCCAGAATCCTTAGCAGCGGATCTTTCGTCCTGGATTTAATATCCCTATAGGTCCAAAAAATTAAACTGAGCCAGAGAGCGGCAACAAATGCCCCTGCAAATGCAGTACCAACCATGATAAAACTACTGAGCGTTGCGGGATCAATTCTCATATAGGGCTCCAATAATCGATTATAGCATGATCAACCCTTTCCAATAATTGGTCATACCTGTATATGGAAATAATTGCCTGTATGGATTTGAAAAAAATATAAAATATAGGTAATTCAATTCCAATTGTTTTCTATTCAGGTTTTTAGGAGCGTATTTTGATGAAATTTGGAGTTTATTTGCCGCCGTTTGGAAAATATGCAGACCCGCACAGACTGGCAGACCTGGCAGTCGAGGCTGAAAAAGCCGGCTGGGATGGTTTTTTTATCTGGGATCATATCCTTTACAATGACAAATTTCTTCCGGGAGCTGATCCGTGGGTTGCGCTTGCAGTGATTGCCGCCCGCACGGATAAGCTAAGGATTGGACCGCTGGTGACTCCACTGGCCAGGCGCCGGCCCTGGAAGCTTGCCCGGGAAACCGTTACCCTGGATCACCTGTCCAACGGGCGTCTGACAATTGGGGTAGGATTGGGCACCACCCGCAAATGGGATTCCGGCGTTTTTGGTGATGAGATGGACCTGGCGGAGAGGGCAAAACTGTTGGATGAAGGCCTGGATATTCTGGCAGGATTCTGGAGCGGCCAGCCTTTCCAGTACCACGGCAGCCGGTATGATGTAGAGGAAGTGCAGTTTCTGCCAACTCCATTGCAACAGCCCAGAATTCCAGTATGGGTGGGAGGTAAATGGCCAAATAAAGCCCCGATGCGCCGGGCAACCAGGTGGGATGGTGCCTGCCCGGAAAAAGTGGAAGGGGAGCTGACGCCTGATGATTGGAGGGATATCATCCAATTCATCAAAAGCCAGCGCGATAGCACAAAGACGTTTGATTTTGTCCACTTAAACAAGGTGTCTGACGTGAAATTGTTCACGAATACTGGTCGGACAAAGCCTTACGAAGATGCCGGGGTAACCTGGTGGTTGGAACATTTCCATCCAGGACACCCGGATTTTCCAGCCTGGGAGCAGCGAAACGAGAGGGATGATTTCATCCTGAGAGGAATCAAGGAAGGACCACCCCGGTAGCCAGCCTGATCATCGAGGTATTCATATGACCACTTACCGTATACGGGATTTGTATGAGTCAGAGCGGCCAAGGGAACGTCTGGCCAATGCGGGCGTTGAAAGCCTGAGCGAATTTGAATTGCTGGCAATTTTGCTGCGCACGGGAATAAAAGGGGAAAATGCCATCCAGATGGCCAACAGACTGTTAATCACCTTTAATGGTCTGCGCGGGTTGTATGCGGCAAGTTATGAACAACTGCGAGACCAGAAGGGCATGGGTTCTGCAAAGGCAGCCCAAATTAAGGCTGCCCTGGAACTTGGTAAAAGGCTGCAATCCATCCCTTCCGGAATTGAACCGGATAATCTCAACAGCCCTAAAAAGGCCGCTGACATGGTGATGTATGAAATGAGTACCCTGGCCCAGGAAGAGTTGTGGGTCATCGTGCTGAACACGCGCAACCAGGCATTAAAAATCCTGCACCAGTATAAGGGTACAGTAAACCAATCCAATGTGCGGATTGGGGAACTGTTCAAAGAAGCAATACAAATCAACGGTGTCTCCATCATCCTCGCACATAATCACCCCAGTGGGGATCCCCAACCCAGTTCTGAAGATATTATTCTCACCCGGGATGTAATCCGCGCAGGGAAATTATTGAACATTGAACTGCTTGACCACCTGATTATCGGAAATTTCACATTTATTTCCCTTAAAGAAAAAGGACTGGGTTTCAATCAGGCGATATAATCCGGGTGGCACCTTTTGAGTTTGACAGAAAATCCTGATCATAGTAAAATCCGTGATCGTTAGGCGAGGTAGCTCAGTGGAAGAGCAGGGGACTCATAAGCCCTTGGTCGTGAGTTCAAATCTCACTCTCGCCACTTTGTTTTTAACTCAAATTGGTCGTGAGTTTACTGGAAAAGCATCCAGCACTACGCACTGAAGAAAGCATTCAGCACTACGCACTGAAGAAAGCATTCAGCACTTCGCACTGAAGAAAGCATTCAGCACTTCGCACTGAAGAAAGCATTCAGCACTTCGCACTGAAGAAAGCATTCAGCACTTCGCAAATCTCACTATTGCCACAATAGAAAATGGAAGATTGCCAGTCGACCCCCTATAATGTACCAACCCTTCCCGCAAGGATTCCGGGAAATGGTGAACTGGATAAAGGCATCGGTCTGCATGTTACCGGTAGATATAAAATTATATCTCTTGATACCTATCGGCTCAAAGTTGTTGGCAACATAGATAATCAGCTCGAATTAACCTACGACCAAATCCGCTGCCTTCCTAGGGTAACAGCCAATCCCCTGCTGGTCTGTCCCGGGCTTTTCAAAGACTCTGCCTCCTGGACGGGAGTGACAATTCAATCGATCCTGGATTTATCCGGTGTTTCAGACAGGGCAGAGGATTTAGTCCTTATCAGTGCAGAGGGATACCGGGTGAGAGTACCTCTCCTCAATATACTACAAAAGGACGGTCTCCTGGCTTACGAAGTCAATGGGCAGATATTGCCGATTCTGCATGGATTTCCATTGAGAGCTGTATTGCCGGATATTACAGGGATGAAATGGGTTAAATGGCTTGTAGAAATTCAAGTGAAATAACTCTCACATCATGCTTCCATAAATATTAATCATTTTTGGTTGAACTTTTTTAACAAATCCCATTAGTGAAAATCAGATATATTATTTCGGTTCATTCCCTAACCCCCTCCAAGTTTGCTCATTATTTTCAAAAACCAGGCGCCCATTTTTCCAAGGTATGTCCAGTGTCAAGTCCTTTGCGTAGGTGCAACATGTGCAATTTTTGCATATCGCGCAGATTGGCACCTGGTTACACCAGATAGTTGAATCCATTTTCAACTCTGCCTGTAATAAAATTTGCAGGAATTTAAAAACATTGCTTCATCCGTCCATCCCCCGTATAATATAAAGATGAAAAGTATGATATTTGTTGTATTAATTCTAATAATTCTGCCTGCGTGTACCGTGGTTTCCAACCAATCTCCGCAGGTACGTCCAATTGCATCCGTTAACCCATCCTTACAAGACAATTCGACCTTGTTGCCCAGCTCAACACCGCAAACGAGTCCAACCCTATCTGTCAGTCCAATCCCTCAAGGAGTAGTTATCGAAAATTGCCAGCCGATGGCATATACGTTACCAACACTCCCGGCGTTCATTCCGGGGTATGCCGAACTGGACGAAAGCATCGGTCTGCATGTCACGGGCAGCTATAAAGTAATTGATCTTGGAACCTACCGGCTTAAGGTCAATGGCAAGGTTAAAAAACCGCTGGAACTCACCTATGACCAAATCCTCTGCCTTCCCAAGGTGACGGCCAAAGCTCTACTGGTTTGTCCTGGTTATTTCGAAGATACTGCCTCCTGGACAGGGGTGACATTAAAATCCATTTTAGACCTGGCAGGGGTGCAAGCTGGTGTAAATGATTTGGTACTTGTTAGCGCGGACGGATACAAGGTTAATATACCTCTCGTTGAGGCACTGGAACAGGAAAGTTTATTAGCTTACGAGGTCAATGGGCAGACCCTCCCCATTCTACATGGATTTCCTTTAAGAATGGTATTTCCGGGCCGGTCGGGTGACGAATGGATCAAATGGCTGGTTGAAATTCAAGTTAAATAAATCTTTCAGCAACCTTTCCAAAATTTCTAGTATCATTGACCGGTAAGCCAAAGCCAGTACCCCGAAGCTAAAAACGAGGTAGATGCGCATTTAAATCCAGATGTGTTTATGAAAGAAGTGGGTGGTCAACTTATTCCTAAACTGTAAACAATCCAAATCCAAAAATGTTTCGTTCACAGGAGTGGATCGGTTTACTATTGTTTTGTGATAAATTAATATTGCTAATCTATAAAATTATTCAGGATCCATCGGAACGAGTTTTATGAATAATATGCTGAAATTTCCCAATAATAATATTGGCTACTTGTGCTCTGACATGCAGGTAGAACTCGGGCGGGGAAACAAGGTGGCTTTCAAATGGATTTCAGAATCCATGGAAAATCACGACTATACCTATGCAGATTTGAAGGAATCCAGCAACCGAACCGCAAATATCCTATCCCGCTACGGATTAAAAAGCAGGGATAACATCATGTTCCTGCTGCCGAGACTGCCAAACTTGTTCTTTTTCTTCCTGGGTGCATTGAAGGTAGGAGCCAACAGCTGTATATTGTTTACCAGCATCGGAGATGAATCCTTAAAAGACAGAATCATCGAAACACAAACACATTTCATTGTCACCACTACAAAATTCCTTTTCAAATTAGAAAATCTCTTTGATGATTCACTATATATATTAAACATAATTGTGATTGACGATAACCAAAAGACAAAGAATCGGATTGGAATTTTAGATGAGTTACTTTCTGCCGGGGTAGACTTCAAAACAACTCCCACATGTATGGATCATAACTCACATTTTCATTTCACCTCCGGTTCTACCGGCAAGCCAAAAGCTGTTCAACACGTTCATGGTAGTGCGGAAAATCATCTCAGCAGCTTCCTGGAAGTAATTCAACCTTCGGAGGATGAGGTTTATTGGTGTACAGCTGATCCGGGGTGGGTAACTGGCGTATCATACGGAATTATTGCACCCTGTCTTTATGGGCTTACCCAGATCCAATTTTCCGGAAACTTCAATAGTTCCAAATGGATGCAAATCATAGAAAATTTCAATGTCAATATCATCTATTCCGCCCCAACGGTATTTCGTATAATGATGCAGTATGAAGATTCTTTTTTTTCTCCATACAATCTCACAAATTTAAAACGAATTTATAGTGTCGGCGAGCCATTAAATCCAGTGATTATCGAGTGGGGGAAAAGAATTTTTGGGAAGGAAATTTTAGATACCTGGTTCCAAACAGAAACCGGCAGCATAATGATTGCCATGAGACCTGGACTGGAGATACGATATGGCTCCATGGGAAAGCCATTAAGTAATGTGTCTGCACAAATCCTGGATGATAATGGACAGGTTATTATCAATAACCAAAAAGGGCTGCTTTGCATAAAGAAAACCTGGCCATCCATGTTTACTTCTTATATTAATCATCCGGACATCTATAAGAATAAATTTTTGGGAGAGTATTACTCATCAGGGGATATTGCCTACAAAGATGATGATGGTTATTTCTGGTTTGTTGGTCGAAATGATGACGTAATTAATACAGCCGGGCATTTAATCAGTCCCTTTGAAGTCGAGTCGGCTTTATTAGAAATTCCGGAAATCACCGATGCTGGTGTTGTGGGAGTCCCTGACGATCTTCTGTATGAAAAAGTTGTTGCATATATCGTACTTCGTGGTGACATAAAAATGACGTCAACCTTAAACTTAAAGATAAAGCTATATATTGCACAGAAAATTTCTTCAATAGCCAGTCCTAGAGAAATAAGAACTACAACAAGCATTCCAAAAACAAAAAGCGGAAAAATTATGCGCCGGTTATTGAAAAATCAGTATTTGCAATTGGATTTTGGGGATATTTCAACATTGGAGATTGAAAATGGCTGATTTATGGGAAGAGTTAACCTCGGTTTTTCGCATGGTTTTTGATAATCCTAAAATTGTAATTGATGAGAAAACGGTAGCCAGTGATATTGTGGGTTGGGATTCCTTCTCTCACATGAACCTGATCGCTGCGATTGAGCAACATTTCAACGTTGAATTTTCTCTGTCAGAGGCAGTAAACTTCCAGGATGTCGGTGAATTAATGGAGACTTTGCAGAAGAAAAGAACTAGCTAATTCAATCATCTAAAAATATTTCTCTAAACCTTTATGTGCTTTCCTTTTTATACCCTATAGATATGCAATCCCAGCAACACGTTAGGACATTGATTTTCCCTAAGTCTTATATCTTCATTCCCAAAGAGAAATGGTGACCCGGTGACCCTCCAGGCGGTAAAGGATGTTGCATTTTAATTCTGCAAGAAGTTGTGTTTTGATTTTTCTCCTCAAGATTTGAAAAGAAATTTTGCAAACACAATAGAATAGGGGGGAAATATTTGACTGGATTCAATTTTCGATTGATCATACTTCCACTTACAAGGCGCAAAATCATCTTAGGGTAACCCAAGACTTTATAACCTATTCTGAATAATTGTCAGGATTACACACGATTTAGATAAATTTGATCATATGTTTTTGAACTTCGTGGTAAGTTTAATTGTGAACAAAATGGGTGGTATCATCTTTCTAAATGAATGCCCTGCAAATAATTCAGGGTATCAGATTTCCTTATCAACGAGGGAAAAATGAAAGAAGCCTTATTTTACATAACTTTACCCGATAAGGTTGTTCGCTGTAATCTATGTGCTCACCGCTGCATAATTCCTGAGGGGAAAAAGGGTATCTGCAGGGTGCGGGAAAATCGGGGCGGCATTCTAAACACCCTCGTATATGGCAAATTAATAGCTGCTCACGCCGATCCGATTGAAAAAAAACCGCTCTACCACTTTTATCCCGGCTCCAGTTCCTACTCGATTGCCACACCGGGATGCAATTTTCAATGCAGGTGGTGCCAGAATTTTGAAATTTCCCAGTTACCCAGAATGACAAATATATTCAGCCCCGGGATTACCTCTGCAGACGATGTTGTCAACGATGCCATTCAGAGTCGCAGCCAGAGTATTTCCTACACCTATACGGAACCAACCATCTTTTTTGAATACGCCAATGATATTGCCCGCCTGGCACAAGGGAAAGGACTGAAGAACGTGTTTGTCTCTAACGGGTATATGACACACGAATTGCTTGATTTTTTTCATCCATACCTGGATGCTATCAATGTGGATTTAAAATCTATGAGTGAAGATGTTTATCACCGTTCTATTGGGGCTAAACTCCAGCCGGTTTTGGATAACCTGGTCCATTTAAAAAAACAGGGGGTATGGATCGAAGTAACTACCCTGGTCATTCCTGGTGTAAACGACAAAATGGAAGAAATTAAGGGAATAGCCAGCTTTATCCTGAATGAGCTTGGTAAGGATACCCCCTGGCATATCAGCCGGTTTTTCCCAAACTACCAGATGCAGGATACCCCTCCTACAGATGTCCTATTACTGCAATCTGCCAGGGAGACCGGTCTTGCCCAGGGGTTGGAAAATGTTTACATGGGCAACGTTGGAGAGGAGACGAATACATTTTGTCCTATCTGCAAAAAGCCTGTCATCCGCAGGCAAGGTTACTGGATTGTTGAAAACAATGTCCGGAATGGAAAGTGCCGGTTTTGCGAGAATCCAATTGCAGGTGTTGGATTGGGGTGACTCTGTAATGGTTAAGCAGATTCAGAAAATCGCAATGAAAAACCTATTCGCATAGCCATTTAGATAAAGGAATCGACTCTGGTTGTTTAGATGAATGCCATCCGCACTGTTTAGGCTGGCATAGTATAAAATTCAATGATGAGACCAACCCTATTTGCAAGGGTATACTACTGGGCTGCCAACCGGTTATATGATGAATTCGCCTGGGCATATGATTGGACCAGCTGGCTGGTCAGCTTTGGTAAATGGGATGCTCACCGAAGCCAGGTTCTGGATTATATTCAAGGGATCCGCATTCTGGAAATTGGATTTGGCACAGGGGAAATCCTCCTGAAACTGAGCGGGGAGAATTATTTTGTAACCGGAGTGGACTGCTCCATTCCGATGCACAGGATTACAAAAAGGAAATTTAATCAGCGGGACATTCCGTGTAAAACGGTTCTTGGTCGAACACAAAGCCTGCCATTTTCGAGCAAATCGTTTGATTGCATCATCTCCACATTTCCCGCTGAATTTATTTGTGATTTGAATACATTCCTTGAATTTAAGCGGATCCTATCACAAGAGGACGATAAAAGGGGTCAATTTCCCGGCCGGGTGGTTGTATGCGGAGCTATTTTCCGGAGGGATGATGGAATAATTAACCGGTTATTCCGATTTTTATTTGGAGAACCCGATAAGCAGGCAGAAGAATTGTTTTCCGAATTGGCCGGAAAAGCCGGTTTCCGTTTTTCCATAATCCAATCAAAAGACGATAAAATACAACTGCCTGTAATGCTCTTTGAAGCAAATTCAACAGGAAATGGGAAATCAAAATAAATTATGTTAGAAATTCAATATTCGTCGATTATAAATCGTTCCTCAACCCGGCGATACGATAAAAATCCACTAAGTACGGAGGATATTAATAGGCTTGAATCCATTCAGGATGAATTAAATAGCCTGGTCCCAGAAAATATATTTCATTTTCAGGTGCATCACTTTAATGGCAAGTTCTCCCCAATGGGGATCATGGGCGGTTATGGGGTCATTCTTAATCCTCCCCATTTTATCCTTCCATCCATCATCGGGGACAAACATCAACTTACTGATCTAGGTTTCCGCCTGGAACAGGTAGTTTTATGGCTGCAAGAAAACGGGATTGCAAGCTGTTATGTGGGCGCCCTTGGGCGTGAAAAAAAATTAATTAATCAATTTCACCTACCCGAAGGATCCCGGATAGGCTCACTGATTGTGTTAGGCAATCCACCTCATAAAGGCTCCGAAGAGAATACCAACCACTTTATCCGCCAGACGGCGGGGGGAAAAAAAAGGAAATCTGTGGATTCGATTTACTTCACCGATGATTTTAATCAACCAGGGATACCGCCTAAATGGCTGTTACCCATCATTGAGGCTGGCAGATTCTCTCCTTCTGCTGTAAATGCCCAGCCCTGGCGGTTTTTATTCGATGGAAAATTCCTGTTTCTGTATATCACACGAAATAATCTGAAATATGGATTGGGTTTGCACGAAGAGTACTGCTTTTTTGACGGAGGGATTGCAATGGCAAATATCCTCCATGCCGTCCATAACCAGGGTTTAAACGGTTCGTGGTCCATGCTGGATTCTGCAGAGGAAACCTACCGAAACCATAAACCCCCAAAAAATATCCAGTTACTGGCGAAAATGGACATTGATTATTCTTAATTACCAAAATACAGAGAAGACAGGATTATGAAACCACTAAGATTAATATCCTGGAATGTTAATGGCATCCGTGCAGTGCAGAGAAAGGGTTCCTTAAAGGAGCTTTTTGATCTGAATGCAGATATTTATTGTTTACAAGAAACAAAAATTAATGCAGAAACCCTCACGGAGGAAATATCAACGATTAATGGCTACAATTCCTATTTTTCTTATGCCGATAAGAAGGGCTACAGCGGAGTAGCAATTTATTCCAGAAATGCGCCAAATTCCATCAAGAAGGGATTCGGGATCGACATTTTTGATAATGAGGGTCGAATCATCATGGCTGATTACGGTGCATTCCATCTGCTGAATATCTATTATCCAAATGGAAAAGCATCTGCAGAACGTCTCCAGTACAAAATGGATTTTTATGAAGCCTTCCTGGAATATGTTGAGACACTTAAAAAAGAGGGAAAACCCATCATAATTTGTGGGGATGTCAATACTGCACACCAGGAGATAGATATCGCCCGGCCAAAAGAGAATGCTAAAGTCTCCGGATTTCTTCCAATAGAGAGGTCCTGGATGGATAAATTTGTAAAACACGGATATATTGATACATTCCGTTATTTATACCCGGATGAGGAAATATATACCTGGTGGGATCAAGTAACCCGGGCAAGGGAAAGGAACGTTGGCTGGCGGATTGATTATTTTTATATTAACGAGGAATATAAAGATCGACTGGTTGATGCATTAATTATGAATGAACTGATGGGCTCTGACCACTGTCCAATAGGTATTGATATTCTTGTGGATGCTTGAGGATTACTCTTGTGTTAGAGCCATATATCAATAATGATGGCTATGGTCTGATGCTTGTTTAGACCAATTGTGATCGAGAGGAAGACATTTTGTCCTGTGAAGAGATTTTTTTAAAAGAGCTTCGGGCAAGGGGGTACAGGTTAACCCCTCAGCGGGAAATTGTTCTGGCTGTTATGCACCACATGGATAGGCCGGCCACAGTTGAAGAGATCTTTCAGAAGGTTCAGGAGAGAAGCAGCTCCCTCGATATTTCCACTGTGTACCGTACATTGGATTTACTGCAGGAATTCGGGCTGGTCATGGCTTTGGATAAGGGTGAGCGGCAGATATTTTATGAATATGTTGGTATCCACAAACCACATGTCCATCTGACCTGCAAATCCTGCGGGGAAATCATCGGGGTGGAATTAGAACCTTTTACAGAGGCAATCCAAAAGGTACGGACAGATTACCAGTTTGATATCCTCCTGGACAATATGACAATTCCGGGGATATGTCAGAATTGCAGGTTGAAATTCGAATCGGTCTGAAATTAAGCCTCATTTAAGACAGGATTGATTAAATCCCCAATATTCTCAATTGAGATTTTTACCAGATCACCAGTTTTCAGAAAAACAGGTGGTTTGCGTACATGACCAACCCCCGCAGGCGTGCCGGTTGATATGATATCACCGGGTTCCAGGGTGAGGATTTGGCTAAGATATGAAACCAGGAAAGGAATTGAGAAGATCAAATTTTTTGTGTTTGAGTTCTGCATAATCTGACCATTAAGGGATAATGTTATTTCCAAATTCCCTGGATTGGTAATTTCGTCTGTAGTCACCAAGGCAGGTCCCATAGGTGCAAAAGTATCAAAAATTTTCCCACTTGTCCATTGGGTAGTCCGGCTCTGATAGTCTCGAGCGCTAACATCGTTCAAAGCGGTGTAACCAGCAATACATTTTATCGCTTCGGATTCTGTCACATGTCTTGTCTTTTTACCAATAACAACAGCCAGTTCCACCTCATAATCGATAGCCTGGCTTACTCTTGGGATGCGAATCGGCTCAAACGGTCCAATTATACAATTTGCATACTTTGGAAAGATGGTTGGGTAATCGGGAAGCGGTTTATTGGTTTCTGCTGCGTGATCCCTGTAATTTAAACCAAGGCAAAGAATTTTTCCAGGATCAACGATAGGAGCTGATAAGGTGACATCCTCTAATGGAATCAATGAACCCGGTTCATAGGACTCAACTGCCATCTTTGCCAGAGCCATTCCGGTTTCCCCTAACTGCAGGAACACCTTCATATCTGTTGGGAGGTTCGGGTTTTGAAGGTTAAAATCGAAGATAAATGATCTGGAATCGATCCCGACCAGACAACCGATGTGATTGGATTCATTCTTCTTATAGCTAACAAGCTTCATTTTCTATTCCTTTTAAATATTATTATGAGTATGTTTAACCGCCTCCGGTTGGACGGAAAAGGTGAATCTCGCAATCTACTGCAAGAGGATTGTCATAATTTTCAATAATCTGGTTATTTATTGAGATATTGATAGGGGGATCGATCATCAGGTAGTCCAATACATCCTGTATAGAACTGTTTTCTGGCATATCCAGGGTTAATCTACCTTTAGTTTCCTTCGCCAGTTTATACCTTAATAAAGAATACAGGACAATCCTGATCTGCAACTTATTTTTTCCTTAGAATCCGTTATTTTCAAACCAATAAAATTGATTTTACCATTTACATTCACCACTGCCCTGGACTTTAATTGCCTTTCATGGCTGTTTTACCTGTTAAGACTTTCCTGTAAACACTTAATCCACTTCAACTGCGTATCAGACATTGGTGGATTTGTCATCAACAGGACGGGGACCCTACCAACATTATCAGGTAAACCGAGAATTGGAATAATGCGAACTGCATCAGTTACCAAACTCAGAGGAATTGGACCAATGGCACGGGGTTGTTGAGAGATGATTTGTGCAAGAGCAGCCGGGTCAGGAGCGATCTTTATGGATGGATTCGTGAGGCGCTGGGTGAATAAATAAGTAAGGAATACCGTGCCAACATCACTGCCATCAGGATATGCCCATGGCTGAATTTCCCCGGAAAAATCCATATCAGTCATCTTAGACGTATTATTAATGTATAAGTTCATCAGCTGGTTGTGATCTAGTTTTTGAATTGGATTATCCGGGTGAACAACCATAACAAGACTGTCTTCTTTTATCACTGAGGCGGCGCTGTTTTTAAGGGGAGGCGGACCCCATCGCAGCACAAAATCAGCTTCCTGCAAGGATAGGGCCTGGGCGGGGATTTCAAATGAAAGCAAAGCAACCGAATCCAATGTGTTTGTACAGCGATTCAAAAATGGCCCAAAGTGAGCAGTTGCCGGAGAAAATTGGATCTGCCATATCTCAGAGGTTGTAATTGGAGGGGAACCCGGATGGGTGCATGCTGTAAGCAAAACAAGCACCAATACCAAAATGGATGGATTACGAAGCATAGCTGAAGATGATCACCGTGAAACTAAGGATGATGCAGTAAATTCCAAATGGAATCAAGGAACGATGCGACAAATACTTCAAAAGCCAGCGGATAACCAAATATCCGACGATTGCTGAGGTGAAAAATCCAACAAGGAGCACCGGCAAGAAATCTTGAAAGTCTGGAATTTCGAACAAGTCAAATAGTCCGAAAATACCGGCAGCAATAAATATTGGAACAGAGATTAAAAAGGAAAACCTGGCTGAATCAGGACGATTAACATTGCGAAATATTCCGGCTGAAATGGTGGATCCAGAGCGTGAAATACCCGGGAAAACAGCCAATGCCTGTGCGCAGCCTATCGATAAAGCGTCTTTCCAAGTAAAGGAATCAAGATCCCGGTTTTTCTTCCCAATTCTTTCGGAGGTAATCAGCAAGGCGGCTGTTACTAATAAAAATAATGCTGTGACTACCGGGCTGTGGAAAGCATCTTCGATGATATCGCTAAACAAGATGCCAAAAATCCCGGCAGGAATTGTGGCAAGAATGATCCACCATCCCAGGCGTTGGTTAGCGGTTTCTCCGATTTTCCGGGATTTCAATTGCCCAAGAAACTCAACCACAATCTGTAAGAGATCATCCCAGAAATAAAAGATGACGGATACCAAAGTGCCCAGTTGAACCAATACATCATATGGAAAAATTAGCTCTTCAGGAATGGACCAACCCAATAAATATGGAGTCAATACGAGGTGAGCAGAACTAGAAATGGGTAAAAATTCTGTAATTCCCTGGATAATTCCAAGAATAATTGACTGGAATATGGTCATAATCGCCTTTCTAAAATCGAAGCTTTTGTTTTGATCTGTCAATCATGTTTTCAGAAAATGATTTTGCATAATCAGAAAATCGGTTTTCGATAATTGCCAGTCGACAGAGACCTGTAATTTTTTGGAGCGTGTACAAATTGTGAATCGATAATAGTGTACCCGCCAGTAATTCCCGGGCTGTAATTAAATGCCGGATGTAGGAGCGGCTGAAATTTGTACATGTATAACAACCGCATTCTCTATCAATTGGGGAAGAATCCCTGGTATGGACAGCATTCATCATGTTGATTCTTCCTGTAAGCGTCATAGCTGAATGATGGCGCGCCAACCTGGTTGGCAGAACACAATCAAAAATGTCAATCCCACGCAATATTCCTTCGATTATATCCCTTTGTGTTCCTACTCCCATCAAGTATCGTGGTTTATGGACCGGCAGGATTGGCATGGAAATGTTCAACATTTCCAGCATTTCCTGTTTGGTTTCTCCTACAGATAATCCACCAATAGCTATTCCATCAAAAGGAAGAGATGAAATAAATTGGGTTGATTGGATTCTTAAATCAGGAAAAATACCACCCTGGGTAATTCCAAAAATCGCCTGGTCATTTCTGCTCTTTACATTTAAGCATCTTTCAGCCCAGGAATGGGTCCTCTCCATAGCAGTTTCAATATAGCTGCGTTGATATGGATCAGCGCACTCATCAAATGCCATGATAATGTCAGCACCCAGCTTTTCTTGAATCTGGATCGAAGACTCTGGTGTTAAACGCTTTAATGATCCATCTATATGGCTCCGAAAGGTTACTCCATCCTGATCCACTTTTCTAATTTTTGCCAGAGAGTAAACCTGGAATCCCCCCGAATCCGTTAGGATTGATGAATCCCAGGAAGCAAATTGATGTAATCCCCCCATATCGGCAATCACATCTGCACCAGGCCGCAAAAATAGGTGATAGGTATTAGCCAAAATCATTTTGGCTCCTAATTCAGTCACCTGGTTTGGCGTTAATGATTTAACGCAGGCCTGGGTCCCGACCGGTGCAAATATTGGCGTTTCGAATATTCCATGTGGAGTACAAACAATACCTGCCCGGGCTTGTTTATCCTGGTGGATTAATTCGAAAGTGAAAGAATTTTGACCTGCGAAATATTTACTCAAGTTTAAAGTCCCCAAAATAATCTCAACCCAATCATAATGACCAGGAAAATAATTATTGTCAGAGGGATCCCCAATACTAAATAATCCCTGACAGTATAACCACCCGGGCTCATAACCATGACATTCACAGGGTGTCCAAATGGAGTAGGAAATGCAAGGCTGCAACCCAGGGCTACAGCCATCCCCATGCTGCGAGGATCAACTCCCAAGGTTTGAGCGGCAGAAAGGGCAATTGGCGCCAGTACAAGAGCGGATACCTGCCCGCTCATCGCTTGTGTCATGATGAAAGTAAGGATGATGAGCACTCCGGCAAAAATTAGCGGTGCGGAAGTATTAAACAAGATAAATAATTGCTGAACGATAAGATCCGACAATCCTGAAGTGCGTATAGCAATGCTGAGAGGCCACATTCCGGCAATTAGAAAAATTGCCTTCCATTCCATTTTCTCATATACATCATTCATGGAGAGGCATCCCGTTAGCAATAAAAGAATGGCTCCAGTCATGACTACCAGGGCAATTGGCAAGTAGCCTAAGGCCGCAATAAAAAGGGAGATGACAGTGATCGAAATTGCGATTTTTTGCTTATGAGGATTAAGAACAGCATCTGGATCCTCTTCAAGCAAGACCAAATCTGGTACGTTTCTGATCAGGCGAATCTGTTTTGCTTTTCCCTGGATCAGGAGCGCATCACCACCTTGAAGCGGTAAATCAGAGAGATCTGATTTTATTGCGTCACTACCTCTCCAAATTGCCAGTACGTTTAATTGAAATTTATCCCGAAATTTTATCTCCCTAAGTGTTTTTCCAATGAAACCAGAGTGCGGACCAATTACTACTTCAGCAATACCTGTATTGAGGCTTCCCGTATAACCAAGGTCCGTTTCCTGTGGAATAATTGAAATGTGATAGAAATCAAATGTTTCCACGTCATACTCGCCATGGACGAATAAACGGTCTCCCGCCTGCAGTACGAGGTCTCCGCTTACTTCTGAGATTAACTCTTTGTTGCGTTTTATACCGAGAATATTGACACCCACTATCTGACGCCAATTGCAGTCTCCGACTGATTTTGTTACAAAAGGGCTATCCTCCAAAATTTCAATCTCAAACAGGTTTGTGTCCAATTTATAGATAGAAAATAGTTCGAGACTATCCTTAATCTGATTCTCTTGCATGGAAATGGGTGGTCGTGAGTCTAAATATGACTTCCCAACTGTAACCATGTAGATTACTCCTGCCAAGATGATAGGAATACCGATTGGCAGAAAATCCAGAAGACCGTATGGTTTAAACCCGGCATTTACCAAAGAACTGCTCATAATGATATTGGATGTGGTTAACAGGGTTGCCATACCACCCAAAATTGACCCGAAGGCGAGAGGCATCATCAATTTAGAGGGGCGTATCTGAGTTTTTCGAGAAAGGGTCATAACTGCAGGGAGCAAAACGCCTACGGCGGCTATGTTGTTCATAAAAAGGGACAATGCAGCGGAGAAGATCATTACCCAAAACGAAATCCGCCGTTCACTTTTTCTACCAATCTTATGAATAATCATTCCCATTCGATTAGCGGTTCCAGTCTGGTAAAGGCTGGCGGAAATGATAGAAATTCCAAGGATCGTGATGACAGGTGAACCGCTGAATCCGCTAAAAGCTTGCTCCGCCGGAACGAGCCCGGTGAGACCAAGGGCAACCATCACCATCAAGGCAACAAGATCGGGACGTAATTTCTCACTGATGAGCAGTATGGTGGCGATGATCGTGATTATAAGTGTCAGTAGGGCTGGAATATTCATGGATTTGTAGAATTATACCCACTCTTTAAAATTGTTTGAAATTCGGATGCCTTCCTATACAGGAAAAGAAAAGAATTTGAAATAATCCTTGAAGGATGGGCGTAGAGGGGATATACTAATTTCCAATGGAAAAAGATCAAAGTTCGACCTGGTTGGAAATAGACCTTGGGGCTGTAAAACATAACATCCGTGAGTTACAGCGCATTTCCGAAACCCAAGTGATGCCAATAATAAAGGCTAATGCTTACGGGCATGGATTAATCGGTGTAGCCAGGGCAATTGAGGAGTCCGGGGCAACCTGGTGCGGGGTTGCCAGACTGGAAGAAGCCGTTAAGCTTCGCAAAGAAGGGATCCGTACCAATATCCTGGTTCTCGGGTATACAGACTATCTTCGTGTTGGTGAGGCAGTTGCAAATCATGTCAGCCTGACATTGCATAATCCTGAAATGGCACAACAATTTTCGGAGCAGTCACATGCCAACGGATCTCGCTTAAGGGTTCATGTTAAATTTGATACAGGCATGGGCAGGTTGGGATTATCCCCGAAGGATGGAATCGAATTTGTCCGGTGGTTAAGCCTGCAAAAAGGTATTAATGTAGAAGGGGTTTTTACCCATTTTGCCTGTGCCGATGAACCGGAAAAAGACACGACCCTTAATCAAATCAAAGAGTTCAATCTACTTATAGACGGTTTGAAGAACAGCGGAATCCGACCTAAATACGTCCACGCTGCTAACTCAGCTGGTGCTCTCTATTTCCCGGAATCGAGATATGATCTTATCCGACCAGGGATAGCAATTTTTGGCTTACATCCTTCCCCCAAGGCACTTTTACCGGACTCCTTCAAACGTGCCCTTTCCTGGAAAACGCGCCTGATTTCTCTAAAGGATCTACCTCCAGGGCACGGTGTAAGTTATGGATACCGATATATCACAACAAAAAATGAACATATTGGGGTGATTCCGGTTGGCTATGCCGATGGATACCGAAGGATAGATAATAATTATGTACTGGTCCACGGCAAGCGCGTTCCGGTAATAGGAAATGTTTGTATGGATCAATGTATACTGCAAATGGATTGTGTCCCTGAGGCAAAAATTAAAGATGAGGTGATATTGATTGGGTCTCAAGGAAAGGAGGAAATTACCGCTGAGGAGCTTGCGCAATCATGGGGGACGATTAATTACGAAGTAATTTGCGGGTTAGCCCGCCGGCTCCCCAGATTTTACAGCCAATAATTTTATACTCTAAAGGAATAAAATTAACTCCAATGCCTATTCAGAAAAAATGGGAAATTGCACCACTAATCCCTGCCGATGTCGACGAGTCTCTCAAAGAGTATCCACCCATTCTACGCCAATTGCTGTTCAACCGAAATATTACAGATGCGGCGAGAGCGAATCGATACCTGGGGAAAATACAATACATTTATGATCCTTATCAATTAAACAGCATGAATGTTGCGGTAGATCGATTATTAAGTGCCATTGACCAACATAAAAAAATTGTGGTTTATGGAGATTATGATGTTGACGGGGTAGCCTCATGCGCATTAATGGTCAGTCTGATCCGAGGGTATGGGGGTGATGTACGCCACTACATTCCAGATCGATTTGAGGAAGGATATGGTCTCAATAAAGAGGCGATAATTTCCCTGGGAAAATCCGGAGTTGATCTGATCCTTACCGTTGATTGTGGTATACGTTCCCCGGAAGAAGTGTCCCTTGCCCTTGAACTAGGGATTCAAGTGATCATCAGTGATCATCATGAACCTGATAAAAATCTTCCTGATGAAGCTGCGGTAATCAGCCCGAGAATGATTGGGAGTGAGTATCCGGAAAAAAATTTAGCCGGTGTGGGATTGGCGTATAAAATTGCACAGGCAACAATGAAAGAGAGAACTCTTCCCCACCTAATCGTTGAGGACTTTCTTGATCTGGTGGCAATTGGTACAGTAGCAGATTTGGTACCTTTAACTGGTGAAAACCGGACACTTGTCCGGGATGGTTTGGAACATATTAGGCATAAGCCCAGACAAGGCGTGTTCTCTTTGGCTCGAGCATGCGGGCTGACCATTGAAGCGATCACTGCGAGAAACATAGGTTTTATTCTTGGTCCACGATTAAATGCAGCCGGACGCCTGGAAACAGCACAAGAATCTTATCAATTATTGATGGCAACGGATGTGCTGGAGGCGGGCGAAAGAGCACAGAAATTAGATGACTTTAACAAGGAACGGCAGAAACAAACACGCGAGTTGGTTGAAAAGGCACTCTCCCAGATTGCAGAGGATGACGGTGCAAATTTACATTTTGCGATGATGGATGATGGGATAAATTCTGAAACAGATTCAAAATCAAAAATTGGGATCCTCGGTCTGGTTGCCTCAAGGGTTACTGAATCCTATTACAGGCCTTCCATTATTGCATGTAATGATAAAGATGTTGTCCGGGCATCATGCCGAAGTATACCTGAATTTCATATTACAAAAGCCCTCGATAAATGTGCTGACCTGCTCATAAAGCATGGCGGGCATGCCATGGCCGCTGGATTTACCGTTAACAAAGAATGTCTACCAGAATTAAAGGCTCGTATGCTTAAGATAGCAGCGAATGAACTCCAAACTATTGACCTGAATCCTGTGATTCATATAGATTTGGAAATTGCTCTAAAAGATTTACGACCAGAGATATTAAACCAACAGGATCAGCTAGAACCAACAGGCATGGATAATCCGGAAGCAATTTACGTCAGCCGAAACTTGAAAATAAGGCATTCCAAGATGGTTGGGTCTGAAAAGAACCATCTTAGAATGACGCTATCAGACGGCACTATCACCTATGATGCCATCGCATTTAATCTGGCATACATGATTGATACACTACCAGATTATGTGGACGTTGTTTATAAATTTGAAAGAAATAATTTCCAGGACAGGACTACCCTGCAATTAAATATTTTAGACATGAAACCGGCATGTTCTGGATAAACCGGAAGTCCTGGTTATCTTTTTCTGCTTAAATATATCGCCGTTTCTTTTTCCTGTTGATTATGAATCATGCTCCAGATGATGGGAAGCACACTTAATATGCCAGTAATCAATGAGATTGCTATCAATAGAACTCCAATAATTGGGAGAGGGGGAAGGATGCTGCCCAAGGTTATTGCTAGAATACCCGAAATAAACAAAAGGAAAGCAATTATGCCGCCTATCCCAGCCAGGATGAGTGCTTTGCGGGTTGAGGCAAATCTTGATCCATGGATCTGTCCGGTCTGCCCGTTTATATAAACCGGTATCTTTTCCCCCGTGTCATTTAGATAATAGGATGCAATGTATGGGAGTAGAAGCAATGTCCAATTTTGGTTGGAGTATTCTGCAGAAATAGAAAAACCACGAATATGCTGTGCGTCGCTGGCGTGTTCACATTCATTTTCAACTGCTTTATCCAACTGAGCTTTTGCCTGATCCCAGACTTTTTGCGGATTTAAATCAGGGGCGACAACCATTTCCTGTAGGTCAACATCTGATATTGGCGCAGCATATTTTAGATCAAAATCTCCGATCATCTGTATAAGTTTTCCGTGTTGGTCCAACGCTGGCAGATTAATGTTTTGATACAAACGGTGAACCTCACCTATGCGTGATTCCCAGCGGGTTTTTACATCGATTTCATCTATGGAATCCCATGTCTGATTTCTGAAGGATTCTACACTGCTTTTAACCTTATAATCGAACCCCATCTCTGCCTTCCAAAATCCATCTACCTGGGCATCCATAAGCCACATTATCCAATAATTAAAGGATGCCCGAGACATAAGGTTGGCGGGGTTCAGGTCTTTTGGATTAATCCAAAAATTTACCGGAAATTGATTAAAAATACCCTCAACTTTTTCAAGATTAATTCGAAATGGCAGAATTAATTCCGGTTTTTCTAAAAAAGTTAAAATAGGATGGAATTCAAACCCTTTTTCAAAACAAAAAGGGCAGGACTGGTCGAGAAGTCCCGGTTTCATAAAGAAGGACTGGTTACAATGGGAGCAGAAAGCAGGGATTAGCTCTCCACACCATTTATTACTTGATGCACTAACGATAACAAACTCTTCAGGATCAGTGATTTTCACGACTCTGGCTCCGATTCTGCTGCCTGTTGGTATATACCAAAACCAATAACAGCCGCAATAATCATAAGAGAAAAACCCAGAAGAATTGGAAATACTCCTATTCCACCAAGCAGGGTCAAGGGAATTCCGGCTAATCCAATCAGCAGCCCTGGAATAAACAGAAGGGCGATTACCATCCAAACCTTTGGCCAATCGACTGGTTTATGTCCAGAAACCGTGCCGGAAATTCCGTTTACCATCAACTGGTAAATCTTTTCCTCGTATCGATATGAAGACATAAAAACCGGCAACAGGACATATCTCCATTTCTCTTCAGAAAAATCGGCCACCATTGAAAAATTTCGCACCCTGGGGGATTTAATTTGGGCATTGCAAGCCTCTTTGGCGGATGCTCTCATACTATTCTTGGCATCGTTCCAGGCATCTGGTAAAACAATATCAAAGGAATGAGCCTGCCAGCCTGCCAGATAAACTGTATCGTAATTTACCAGGTTCTTCATATCAAATGGAAGTAATTTTTCCAGTATCTTTTTATTGGTATGGCTGCTGCCAATAATGGTTAAATCATCAACGGATAATTCTGTCCGGTTACTTTCCCAACGCCAATCAATTTCTACCCTTGTTTTCCATTCCCTGCTACCGCTATCAAAATACTTCTTTTGACGCTCATAACCAACTTCAGCTTTCCAGGATGCATGGATATTTGAATCAAAAGTCCAAAAAGGCAGGTAAATCCCAACAATTCGGTCGATGAAAGCGCGGGTTGATAATTCTTTGGGGTGGTACCATCCTTTTCCCAGCCAGGATTTTGATAGATTTTTAGCATTTTCTGGATTAATTTGAAAAGGCATGAGAAATTTCGGTCTGAGGTCGGCCTGGGTGGATGTGCGGATATTAACCTGGTTGGAGGCACAAAAAGGACAGGTACTGGTTATGGCTACATCCGGGATGGAGATCACCGCGCCGCATTGGGAGCAGAATAATTCTTTACGGATAATCCCCCACCCTTTTTCTGCCTCGTTCCAGGTGTCTAATTTAAACTCCTGCTCGGGAGCGTCCTGGCCTACCGGTAAGCCTAATTCCGACCTGGTATATCCGCAGTATTCGCAGGCAACGCCCCTGGCGGTTACATCATAAGCCACAGATGCTCCACAATTTGGACAAAGATACGTTTGGGGTTCTGCTTGTTCTGGCACTTCCGGAGCTGGAGCATACACAATAATCCCTTCAATGTTAGAAGGGACGGTTTGGTAGTTTTCTGGTATTTTCAAAATTTCCTCCACAGGATTATTTATGGAACCCTAGTATTCTTGTGAGAGGGATTGGTAGAGAATGATTAATAATTCTATGAATACTGATAAATCAATCTACAAACCGGTATTTAATGAGCGCCCACAATGCTTCGAATGCATCCTTTAACTTGATTTTTTTCCCTTCCGAATAATCCCTGGGATTAAATGCGATTGGCACTTCGTATATACGGATTTTCTTCTTTAATATTTTTGCTGTAAATTCAGGTTCAAAGTTAAACCGTTCCGATTTTATTTTGATACCTTCAATTGCCGTTCGCTTGAATACTTTATAGCCAGTTTCCATATCACTAAGAATATTGTTATAGAGAATATTGGTAATGAGGGTTAATATTTTGTTTGCCACCATATTCCAGAATAAAATAGGTCTCCTGGGAGCACCCAGAAACCTGGAACCATAAACAACATCTGCTATATCTTCTTCGATTGGCCTTAGCAGGTTTGGATATTCACGCGGATCATATTCCAAATCAGCGTCCTGGATTAATACAACGTCACCAGATACGAGATTAAACCCGCTACTTAGGGCAGCGCCTTTACCCTTATTTTTTTCATGGAGGATTACCCGGATTTCGTCCCCGGTGGATAATTCCTTAAGAACTTCTCTTGTACCATCCTTTGAACCATCATCAATGATGAGAATCTCCGAGGCAAGTCCGGTCTTCTGCACCCGATGGACGATCTCTCGAATTGTTTTCACTTCGTTATAAACTGGGATGATTACTGAAAGTTTCATGAAAGGTATTATATGAGCGTGCGGTCTTTTTGGCAAGAATTATTTGACCGGTTTTCCCGTGCTATAATTTGTCGAACCCATGATTCGGCTCCAATTCCGGATTCATTCGGAAGGGGGGAATGACGGTGACCTGTTTATCTGGATTGGATTATCAGGTTGGCACCATCATGGTGATGATATTTATTGATCGCCCCTTAGATTTGAACCAGGAAAATCCTATAATATCAACAATGTCCAATCTAAACAATTCTCGTCATCCAATCATCATGGCACACCGTGGTGCCTCTGCAGTAGCTCCGGAGAATACCCTTGCGGCATTTAATGCTGCTGTGAATATGGGGGCTGATGCAGTGGAATTGGATGTAAAACTGACTATTGATAAAGAAGTAATCATTATCCATGATAGGAGGGTAGACCGGACAACTAACGGTAGTGGTGATGTTAAGTGCTGGACATTCAAGGATATAAGAATGCTGGATGCGGGGAGTAAATTTGCATCAAGTTATTCCGGTGAGAAAATTCCCAGTTTACGGGAAATTTGTGAGACACTAAAAGGCAAACTACTGGTAAATATCGAATTGACAAATTATTGGACTCTCCTGGATGCACTTCCAATAAAAGTAGCAGAGATAGTTTCAGAATATGATATGCAAGGGGAGGTACTCATTTCTTCTTTCAACGTATTTAATCTAATCCGTTTTCACCAATACATGCCTGCAGTCGAATTGGCGTTGTTAGTTGGTCCTGAATCGCGGTCAAGAATAATTAGTGCCGTTTTCGGGGGAAGATTTTCCATAAATTCCATCCATCCCCATTTTTCTACCCTATTTCCGGGAATCCCGGAAGGATTTCGAAAAAGGTATGCACGCATCCACCCCTGGACAGTAAACAAAATTGAGGATATGCGCGCCTTAATTGCTTTAAGGGTGGATGGGATTATTACGGATTATCCGGATATTGGCAGAAGCCTTAACTATCCTGATGAAAAATTCGCTTCGATCAATACTCCCTGATATGATTATTTTTATGATTTAATAATACTACATAGCAATTATTTCCGATTTCTACGCGAAGGATGATATTGATGGGATGGAGTATGTTAAGATGGGATCATTCACGGTATGCCTATTTTCTGGTGTGCCTTCAATTGATTGCATTAATGATTCCAAATGGTGTATCACTTGTCAATGCCATGCAGGAAGAAGTGAACCCCAAGCAGAAGGCAATTGATCTCCTTGCCCAGATGACCCCGGAAGAGCGTGTTGGTCAATTAATGCTCATTTCTCTTGATGGAAGGGATATTTCTCCCAATACCCAGATATATGATTTGATCGTAAATCACCATATCAGCGGAATCGTCTTAAGCGCAGATAATGATAATTTTATTGGGCCAGATAATACGATAACGGAGAGTCACCAACTGATCGATGGACTCCAGAATATCGAGTTTTCCGGTATACCGAATAAATCAGAAAACTCGTCTGGTCAAAGCACACCCACCCCAAAATATATACCCCTCTTTATAGGCGTCTCCCAGGAAGGTGACAGCTATCCATACGATCAAATAATCAATGGGATGACACCCCTTCCCAACCTGATGACCATAGGTGCCACCTGGAATCCAGAGATCAGTAAATCGGTAGGATCGATTTTAGGGGATGAACTGGAAGCAATTGGGTTTAACATGCTGCTTGGACCATCCCTGGATGTTCTGGATATTGCCGGTTCGGAGAATTCAGAAGCTTTAGGTACTCGGACATTCGGGGGAGACCCATACTGGGTTGGTCTGATGGGAAAGTCATATATAGAAGGAATTCATACTGGAAGTGAAAACCGGGTAGCTGTAATCGCCAAGCATTTTCCGGGCAGGGGTGGATCAGACCGCCAACCAGATGAAGAAGTTGCCACAGTTCGCAAATCGCTGGAACAATTAAAGCAAATTGAACTTGCTCCATTCTTTGCCGTAACCGGAAAAGCAGAATATCTAAAAACCATGACCGATGGATTGTTGATTTCCCACACACGCTACCAGGGTTTTCAAGGAAATATCCGTGCGACCACGCGACCCGTTAGCTTCGATCAATCTGCACTCGATTTGTTAATGAGCCAGCCCCCTTTGCAAAGCTGGTACCAGGAGACAGGTGTCCTGGTAAGTGATGACCTTGGAAGTCTTGCCGTACGAAGATTTTATGATCCAACCGGGATGTCATTTAATGGACGGCAAGTTGCTCGGGATGCTTATCTTGCCGGGAATGACTTGCTTTATTTAAATGATTTTATTGAAACAGGGGATCCTGACGCTTACACAACCATCCTGAGGACGCTTGATTTCTTCACTCAAAAATATCGTGAAGACCCGGTTTTTTCTAAAAAGGTTGATAAATCGGTCGAAAGAGTCCTCACATTGAAATATACCCTGTATCCCGAATTTGATCTTAATAAGGTTGTCCAGGATGAGGAATCATTATTACAAATTGGTCAATCTGGTTTTAATATCCAGGAAGTTGCACAGGATGCAGTAACTTTAATCAGTCCGGACCATGAAGAGCTACGTACCAATATTCCAGTACCACCGGCGATTAAAGACCAGATTATCTTTATCACAGATGAACTATCTGCAAGGCAATGTTCACAATGCACTTTACAGGAAATCCTACCGGTAGATGGATTGGAACAGGCTGTCTTTCGTTTATATGGACCAACCTCGGGAGGTCAGGTTGTGAATTACAAGCTCTCCTCCTATTCGGCTAAGGATTTACTTGCGTATTTGAACAGCAGCTCAGAAATGCCATCAACCATTGCAGCGGATCTATCTTCACCTGGCTGGCTTGTATTTGGAATACGGAGCATTACTAATGACCGCCCGGAATCCCAAGCGTTTAAGAGATTTTTGAATGAACGCCCTGACCTATTATTAAACAAACAAATAATAGCATTTGCTTTCAATGCACCATATTTCTTTGATGCGACTGATATTTCAAAATTTACTGCATATTATTGTTTATACAGCCAGGGTGGGGAATTTGTTGATGTTGCAGCCAGGCTGCTTTTTCAAGAGTTTGTGGCAAGCGGAGCTTTACCGGTTAATGTAGCTGGTGTCGGATATGATTTAATAACTGCCACTTCTCCGAACCCTGATCAAGTGATCCCATTATCCGTGGAGCTTCCATCGGGGGGAATTGTCTCCGAAGTGGGGCCAATGGAGATCCCGACAGAAGAACCAATACAAATCCCAACACTCAGCGCTGGTGAAATGATCCAAGTCAGTACAGGAACCATTTATGACCATAATAACAATCCGGTTCCAGATGGAACGGTAGTCAGATTTTTATTCTCATATCTTGGTGAAGAAGTTGAAAATCAAAGCCTGGACGCAATAACTCTGAATGGGGCTGCCAAAATAAGCTATGAGATTCGCCCGTATGGTTTGCTTGAAATCAAGGCAATAAGTGATCCTGCCATAATTTCCGAGTTAATACAATTGAACATTTCATCTGGCGAGGTAGTGAGCCTTACAGAATTGCCACCACCACCACCGGTGACAGCGACTCCAGAACCAACGCTCACTGTAACAGTTCCAATTGTCATTACAGCTACGGAAGTACCCCAGAGGACCCAAAGTTCTTCAGCTTCGTTGGGATTCTGGTTTTTATCAAATTTCCTGACTTGGGGAGCTGCCGGGTGTATTTTTGTTTTGGCGCGGAAAAAGGTTTCTTCACGCTGGGGAGTTCGTTTGTCCTTATTATCTGCTCTTGGGGGGATTATTGCCTATTTATTGATCGGAATATTAACTCCAAATCAATCCGATATTCTTGATAATTCGGGGAGCGGGGGAAACCTTATTTATATTCTGTTGGGAGTAACGCTGGGATCATTATGCGGTTGGATATGGTACAGATGGCATTACCGGCGCCCATCTTAGAATGCTAATTTAATAGGGTAGTTAAAAAACTTAATATGGTCAGACTGATGGCAATCCACCATAAAACATTCTCGGGCGGATTCATTATGATTTCTCGAGGTGTTAATGGGCGGGTTATTGAACGGGGGAAATCCCGCCGATTCCCGGTTAAAAATTTAATAAACTCTTCAATCGAAGACGGTCTTTCATCCGGATGAAGCATCATCGCGTATAGGATTGCTTCTTCCGTATGAAGACTGATATCCCGATTGATCTGGCGTGGTGGGAGCAATGATTCAGGGGATAAAAACCTTAATCTGGCATCGGGCGGGGGAGTATTGGTTAATAAGTGATAAAGGGTTGCCCCGAAAGAAAAAACATCACTGCGAACATCGGTAT
>Ga0209254_10000801_pt1 | contig 27232 bp, 24 predicted proteins | sample FrelakmetDIP11DI_FD_187148 | JGI IMG/M metagenome (GOLD analysis project Ga0209254, IMG submission 187148) | Freshwater lake sediment microbial communities from the University of Notre Dame, USA, for methane emissions studies - DIP11 DI (SPAdes)... | ecosystem: Environmental > Aquatic >...
GGCCGACTCCGAAGTTGATGGCGGGCCCGTCCGGGTTGCCGACGTTGACCGTCATCCCGTCGGTGATGTCGACCGACGGGATCCGGCGGCCGTTGACGAACATGCCGTTGAGCGAACCGTTGTCGATCGCCATCCACCGGCCGTGGTCGAAGCGCAGCACCAGGTGGGCGCGCGAGATCAGGGGGTGCGCGATGCGCACGTCGGCACGAAGGTCGCGGCCAACCACGACGTCGTGTCCTGCGGCGAAAGTGCGCTCTGAGCCGTCGTTCCGAACGGTCAGCGCAGGCGCGGCTGGTCGACTCATCGTCACCAACTGTATCGGTAGCGCGGCGGCTCGCCTGTCAAGCCGGAGCGCCGGTCTCCACGCAGAGCGTGCGCGAGTAGATCGTCGGCATGCATTTGTTGCAGTGCGTGCACAGCGACTTCACCGAGTGTGCCTCGCCGTCGGCCTTGATGCGGTTGATCAGGTCCGGCTCGGCCAGCAGGGCGCGACCCATCGCCACGAATTCGAACCCCTCGGCCATCGCCGTATCCATGGTCTCGCGGTTGGTGATGCCGCCGAGCAGGATCAGCGGCAGCGTGAGTTCCTTGCGGAATTGCTGCGCGTCGCGCAGCAGGTAGGTGTCCCGGTAGGGGTATTCGCGCAGGAACTTTTTACCGGTCATCAACATGCCCCAGCGCAGCGGCGGGGAGAAGGTGGCGGCGAACTCTTTGAGCGGGGCGTCACCGCGGAACAGGTACATCGGGTTGAGCAGCGAACTGCCTGCGGTGAGTTCGAGGGCGTCCAGGCCGCCGTCGTCCTGCAGCCACTTCGCGGTCTGCAGCGACTCCTCGATGCTGATGCCGCCACGCACGCCGTCGGCCATGTTGAGCTTGGCGGTCACCGCGATCGGCGCCGGGCCCAGTCGCTCGACCTCCCGGCGGACCGCCAGCACGATGCCGCGGGCCACCTTGGCGCGGTTTTCCAGCGACCCGCCGAACTCGTCGGTGCGGCGGTTGACCAGCGGGGACAGGAAGGAGCTGGCCAGGTAGTTGTGGCCGAGGTGGATCTCCACCGCGTCGAAGCCGGAGTCGATGGCGAACCGGGCGGCCGACGCGTGCGCGGCGATCACGTCGTTGATGTCATGGCGGTCGGCGTGCTTGGCGAACCGCATCGCGATCGGGTTGAAGAACCGCACCGGCGCCAGCGCGGTGGCCTTGTTGGACCGCGCGTCGGCGACCGGCCCGGCATGGCCGATCTGCGCGCTGACCGCCGCGCCCTCGGCGTGGACGGCCTCGGTGAGGCGCTGCAGGCCCGGGACGGCCTCCGGTCGCATCCAGACCTGCTTGCCGTCGGTGCGTCCACCCGGGCTGACGGCGCAGTAGGCGACGGTCGTCATACCGACACCGCCGGCGGCCATGGCCCGGTGGAAGGCGATCAGGTCGTCGGTCACCAGGGCGTTGGGGGTACGTCCCTCGAAGGTCGCGGCCTTGATGGTGCGGTTGCGCAGTGTGATGGGGCCGAGCTCGGCTGGACTGAACACATCTGGCGCACTGTTCATAGCCGCAGCCCACCACGCGGCGCTCGGTGCTGTCAACGAGCGGGGTGGAACAATACAGCGCGTGGTCGCTATCACTATGGACGGCAAGCTCACCCGCGACGAGATCTTCGTCGCCCTCAAGGAGCGCGTCGCGGCGCTGACCGCGGCGGGCCGCACCCCGGGCCTGGGCACCGTCCTGGTCGGCGACGACCCCGGCTCGCACGCCTATGTGCGCGGCAAGCATTCCGACTGCGCCAAGGTCGGCATCACCTCGATCCGCCGCGACCTGCCCGCCGACGTCAGCCAGGCTCAGCTCGACGACACGCTCGATGAGCTCAACGCCAACCCGGACTGCACCGGCTACATCGTGCAGCTGCCGCTGCCGCGTCACCTCGACGAGAACGCCGCCCTGGAGCGGGTCGACCCGGGTAAGGACGCCGACGGACTGCACCCGACCAACCTGGGCCGGCTGGTGCTGGGCTACGGAAATGGCCCAGCGGCCCCGCTGCCGTGCACGCCGCGCGGCATCGTGCACCTGCTGCGCCGCTACGACTTGCCGATCGCCGGTGCGCACGTGGTGGTGATCGGCCGCGGCGTCACCGTGGGCCGCCCGCTCGGCCTGCTGCTGACCCGGCGCACCGAGAATGCGACAGTCACGTTGTGCCACACCGGAACTCGCGATCTTCCCGCGTTGACCCGACAGGCTGACATCATCGTCGCCGCGGTTGGTGTGCCGCACATGCTGACCGCCGCCATGGTCCGGCCCGGTGCGGCGGTGGTCGACGTCGGGGTAAGCCGGGTGGACGGGGCGCTCACCGGGGACGTGCACCCCGACGTGTGGGAGGTCGCCGGGCACATCTCACCCAACCCGGGCGGGGTCGGTCCGCTGACCCGGGCCTTCTTGCTGACCAACGTCGTCGAACTGGCCGAAGGGGCGCTGTGACCGCTCGGGCACGGCGCCGACTGCCGACCCGCGAGCAGGCGGTGGCCTTCATCCGCCGGGTGGTGCGGGCGCAGTGGCCGATCCTGAGCGTCTTCGCGATTTTCCTGCTGGCGCTGGTGTTGGTGGCCGCGGGCTTCTGGCGGCGGGGTTCGCTGTTGATCGGCATCGGTGCCGGCGTGGCGGCCGCCTACCGGCTGCTGCTGTCCGAAGAGCGGGCCGGCCTTCTGGTCGTGCGCTCCCGCGGAATCGACTTCGCCAGCATGACGACCGTGTCCGTGGTGATGATGTACGTCGCCTCCACCATCGACCCGCTGGGCACCAGCTAGGGCTCAGCTCGCCAGCGTCGCCCGGATGCACACCGTGATGTACGGCAGCGCCAGTCCGCTTGAGTTGGCCAGCGCGGGATGGGTGGCCAGCAGCTCGCGCACCTGATCGAGAGTGCGGGTACGCACCTCGGCGGGGGAGGTGATGCAGTAGCTACGCGAGGCGACCAGATCGATGAGTGCTTGCGGCGTAAGGTAATTCGTCCACTCGACGTGACGACGATCCACGTCGGTGAACGGCCCGGGCAGGCTCACCTCTTCGGAGAATGGGTCGTTCTCATGACCGATGATGCGGCCCAGATCCTTGACCCAGCCCAGGCGTTCGTCGCGGGTGTTCCACACCAGCCCGAGCCGCCCACCCGGCCGCAGTACGCGGGCCACCTCGGCGACGGCCCGCTCCGGGTCGAACCAGTGCCAGGCCTGCGCCACCAGCACCGCGTCGACGTGAGAGTCGGGCAGCGGAATCTGCTCGGCGGTGCCCAGCAGTGCCGGGGTGTCGGGCAGGGCGGAACTGAGCAGTTCGAGCATCTCGGCGATCGGGTCGACGGCCACCACGTCGAGACCGCGCTCGACCAGCCGGGTGGTCAGCTTGCCGGTCCCGGCGCCCAGGTCGAGCACGTCACGGGCACCCGGCGGCAGCAGCCAGTCGATCGCCTCGGGCGGATACGACGGGCGGCCGCGCTCGTAGGCGGCGGCTTCGGAGCCGAACGACAGTGAACGATCGCGCTGTGACTCGGTCACAGCCGGCGTGCCTCGTCGCCGTCGGCCAGATCGAGGGTCAGCCGGATCAGCTGGCCGACCGCCTCGGTCTCGACCAGGAATCCGTCATGACCGTAGATCGACTCGACGACGTTCAGATCGGCGCAGCCGGGCAGCAGGTCGGCCAGTTCCCGCTGCAGCCGCAGCGGGTAGAGCCGGTCGGAGGTGATCCCGCCGACCACGGCCGGCACCGGGCAGGAACGCAGCGCCGCATGCACCCCGCCGCGTCCGCGACCGACATCGTGGTTGGACAGGGTCTCGGTCAGCGCCACGTAGCTGCCCGCGTCGAACCGCCTGACCAGCTTGGCGCCCTGGTACTCCAGGTAGCTCTGCACGGCGTACCGGCCGCCGGTCAGCGGATCCTCCTCATCTTGGGCGTCGTTGCCGAACCGGGTGTCCAGCTCGACCTCGCCGCGGTAGGTGAGGTGTGCGAAGCGACGGGCCAGTTCCAGACCGGTCTCGGGGCTGCGGCCGGTGCCGTGGTAGTCCCCGCCCTGCCAGTCCGGGTCGGATTTGATCGCCGCGATCTGGGTGCTCTGCGTGCCGATCTGGTCGGCGGTGGCCCGTGCGCCGACGGCCAGCACCAGCCCGGCCCGCACCCGCTCGGGGTAGCCGACCATCCACTCCAGGGCACGGGCGCCGCCCATCGACCCACCGATGACCGCGGCGACCTCGGTGATGCCCAGCGCAGCCAGCGCCGCGATGTCGGCGGCCACCTGGTCGCGCACCGTGATCAGCGGGAAGCGCGAGCCCCACGGCTTGCCGTCGCGGGTCAGCGAGCTCGGTCCGGTGGAGCCGCGACAGCCACCGAGCACGTTGGTCGCCACCGCACACCAGCGGTTGGTGTCGATCGGTGCGCCCGGGCCTGCCACCCCGTCCCACCAGCCCGGTGTGGGATGGCCGGGTCCGGCGGGACCGGTGATGTGCGAGTCGCCGGTGAGCGCATGCAACACCATCACCACGTTGTCGCGGGTGGGGGACAGCTCGCCCCACCGCTGCACCGCGATCGAGACGTCGTCGAGCACCGCGCCGTTCTCGAGGGTCAGCGGGCCGATGTCGACGACGCCGACCTCGCCCTCGGCGGGCAGGGTCAGCGTTCGCTCGTCGGAGAGTGTCACGTCCGGCTCCGTCAAAAGGCCGCCACGGCCCGAGGGTCCGAAGCGTCCGCGCCGGCCAGCGACGTGGCGGCGGCGAAACCGCGCTCCAGGTCCGCCAGGATGTCGTCGATTCCCTCGAGCCCCACGGCCAGCCGGACCAGGCCCGGCGTCACGCCGGTGGCCAGCTGCTCCTCGGCGGACAGCTGCTGGTGGGTGGTCGAGGCCGGGTGGATCACCAGCGAGCGCACGTCGCCGATGTTGGCCACGTGGCTGTGCAGCTTGAGCGCGTTGACGAACGCCTTGCCCGCTTCGATGCCGCCGGAGAGCTCGAAGGACAGCACCGCGCCGGTTCCCTTGGGCGCCAGCTTCTTCGCCCGCTCGTGCCACGGCGAGCTGGGCAGCCCGGCGTAGTTGACCGACACCACGTCGTCGTGGCCTTCGAGGTACTCGGCCACCTTCTGGGCGTTGGCGACGTGGCGTTCGATCCGCAGGCTCAGCGTCTCCAGGCCTTGGGCGACCAGGAAGGCGTTGAACGGCGAGGCCGCCGAGCCCAGGTCGCGCAGCAGCTGCACGCGGGCCTTCAGCGCGTAGGCCGGCGCCCCGAGATCGGCGAACACCACGCCGTGGTAGCTCGGGTCCGGCTCGGTGAAGCCGGGGAACTTCCCGTTCGTCCAGTCGAAGTTGCCGCCGTCGACGATCACGCCGGCGATCGCGGTGCCGTGCCCACCGAGGTACTTGGTGGCCGAATGCACGACGATGTCCGCCCCGTGGGCGATCGGCTGGATCAGGTACGGCGTCGCGATCGTGTTGTCGACGATCAGGGGCACCCCGTTGTCGTGGGCGACCCCGGCGACACCGGGGATGTCGAGGATGTCGATCTGCGGGTTGGAGATGGTCTCGGCGAAGAACGCCTTGGTGTTGGGCTGGACCGCCTTCTGCCACGAGTCCAGATCGTCGGGGTCCTCGACGAACGTGGTCTCGATGCCCAGCTTCGGCAGTGTGTAGTGCAGCAGGTTGTAGGTGCCGCCGTACAGCCGCGGGCTGGACACGATGTGGTCACCGGCACCGGCGATGTTGAGGATGGCGAAGGTCTCCGCGGCCTGGCCGGAGGCCAGGAACAACGCCGCGACGCCACCCTCCAGTGCGGCGATGCGCTGCTCGACTGTGTCCTGGGTCGGGTTCATGATCCGGGTGTAGATGTTTCCCGGCTCGGCCAGGCCGAACAGCGCGGCGGCGTGCTCGGTGTTGTCGAAGGTGTAGGAGGTGGTCTGGTAGATCGGCAGGGCACGCGCATGCGTGCTGGCATCCGGGGTCTGCCCGGCATGGATCTGCTTGGTCTCGAACGACCAGCTGGCGCTGAGATCATCGGTTTCAGGGGTGCTCATTGAGAAAGTGCTCCTCGGGGAGGGATGGTCAGGGTCGGGGATACCGCGGCACAGCTCCGCCATGGAAATGACGAACGCCGACGGCGATGGGTTCAGTGACAGTGGCTCATAACGGACCCATAGGTGTGCATCAGGTTTCCCTGTCTACTCCGGGGTCCGTTGTGGCGGACCCGCGCTTGCCGTGCAGCCAGTTGCGGCTGCTCAACCTGGTCATCACCCGGGGCACCCCACCGCGGTTGGAGGGTTGCCGGCCAGCAAGCCGGGGCTTGACGCTGGCGCTCATGACCGACAGAAAGACTATCGCAACCGGGGGACGGCTGGCCAGCCGGTTATCGGGGCCGGGTGTGACGCAGACCTCTGCGCGGATGCGATGACCACCCTGACGTAGCGTCGGAACCGACGCGATACTGATAGCCGTCTTGCACAAGGACCGAACACGACGCCGGGAGACCAGCACATGAGCGACGAGCAGCAGACCATCATCTACACGCTCACCGACGAGGCGCCGCTGCTCGCGACGTACGCCTTCCTACCGATCATCCAGGCGTTCCTGGAGCCGGCCGGCATCGACGTCAAGACCAGCGACATCTCAGTGGCGGCCCGCATCCTGGCCGAGTTCGGCGACTACCTGACCGAAGAGCAGCGGGTGCCCGACAACCTCGCCGAGCTCGGCGCGCTCACCCAGGAGCCGGACACCAACATCATCAAGCTGCCCAACATCAGCGCCTCGGTGCCCCAGCTGGTGGCGGCCATCAAGGAACTGCAGGGCAAGGGCTACAAGATCCCGGACTTCCCCGACGATCCGAAGACCGACGAGGAGAAGGAGATCCGGGCGCGCTACTCCAAGTGCCTTGGCAGTGCGGTGAATCCGGTTCTGCGCGAAGGCAACTCGGACCGTCGCGCACCCAAGGCGGTCAAGGATTACGCGCGCAAGCACCCGCACAGCATGGGTGAGTGGTCGATGGCGTCCCGCACCCATGTGGCGCACATGCGGCACGGCGACTTCTACCACGGCGAGAAGTCGCTGACGCTGGACCGGGCACGCACGGTGAAGATGGTGCTGGAGACCAAGCGCGGTGAGACGATCGTGCTCAAGCCCGAGGTGAAGCTGGATGCCGGCGACATCATCGACAGCATGTTCATGAGCAAGAAGGCCCTCTGCGACTTCTACGAGGAGCAGATGGAGGACGCTTACAAGACCGGCGTCATGTTCTCGCTGCATGTCAAGGCCACGATGATGAAGGTCAGCCACCCGATCGTCTTCGGGCATGCGGTGAAGGTCTTCTACAAGGACGCCTTCGCCAAGCATCAGAAGCTGTTCGACGAGCTGGGCGTCAACGTCAACAACGGGTTGTCCGACCTCTACAGCAAGATCGAGACGCTGCCGGCCTCGCAGCGCGACGAGATCATCGAGGACCTGCACGCCTGCCACGCACACCGGCCCGAGCTGGCCATGGTGGATTCGGCCCGGGGTATCTCCAACTTCCATTCGCCGTCCGACGTGATCGTGGACGCATCCATGCCCGCCATGATCCGGGCGGGCGGCAAGATGTACGGCGCCGACGGGAAACTCAAGGACACCAAGGCGGTCAACCCGGAGTCCACCTTCTCCCGCATTTACCAGGAGATCATCAACTTCTGTAAGACCGAGGGCCAGTTCGATCCGACGACGATGGGCACCGTCCCCAACGTGGGGCTGATGGCGCAGCAGGCCGAGGAGTACGGCTCGCACGACAAGACCTTCGAGATCCCCGAGGACGGCGTCGCCAATATCGTCGACGTCGATACCGGGGAGGTGCTGCTGACGCAGAACGTCGAGGTCGGTGATATCTGGCGGATGCCCGTCGTCAAGGACGCACCGATCCGCGACTGGGTGAAGCTGGCTGTCACCCGGGCGCGCGAGTCCGGCATGCCGGTGGTGTTCTGGCTCGACGCGGAACGTCCGCACGAGAACGAGCTCCGCAAGAAGGTCTTGACCTACCTGAAGGACCACGACACCGAGGGCCTCGACATCCAGATCATGTCGCAGGTTCGCGCCATGCGGCACACCATCGAGCGGGTGAGCCGCGGACAGGACACCATCGCCGCGACCGGCAACATCCTTCGCGACTACCTCACCGACCTGTTCCCCATCCTCGAGCTGGGCACCAGCGCGAAGATGCTGTCGATCGTGCCGTTGATGGCGGGCGGCGGCCTGTACGAAACCGGGGCCGGCGGCTCGGCGCCCAAGCACGTCAGTCAGCTCCTCGAGGAGAACCATCTGCGCTGGGACTCCCTCGGCGAATTCCTCGCACTGGCCGCCAGCCTGGAGGGGATGGGCAACAAGACCGGCAACGACCGGGCCAAGCTCCTCGCCAAGACCCTCGACGCCGCGACCGGAAAGCTGTTGGACAACAACAAGAATCCGTCCCGGAAGACCGGCGAACTGGACAACCGGGGCAGCCAGTTCTATCTCGCCATGTACTGGGCTCAGGAACTCGCCGAGCAGACCGAGGACAAGGAACTGGCCGAGCATTTCGCGCCGCTCGCCAAGGCGCTGGCCGAGAACGAGGACACCATCGTGGCCGAACTGAACAAGGCGCAGGGCAACCCGGTGGACATCGGCGGCTACTACTACCCGGACCGGGCGAAGACTACCGCGGTGATGCGGCCCAGCAAGACGTTCAACGCCACGCTGGAGGCCGCGCAGGCCGGGTGAGCGCATGCGTCGAGCTAGGCCCCGCGGTGGTCGGCCTGCCGCACCGGCGGAGTGTGCGCGTCGACCCAGGCGGTGATCAGGTCGGCGACTCTCTCCGGTGCCTCGAACATCGGAATGTGGCCTACGCCATCGAGTTTGGTGACCTCGTCGATGGCCGGGAGGTGCTTGAGGAAGTGCTTGGTGAACCGCGGGTGCGGCAGTACGCGGTCGCGCTCGCAGATCACCAGGTTGGTCGGGATGGTGGTCTCGGTGAGCTCCATCAGCCCCGGCAGCAGCAGTGCCTTGATCAGCAGCTGGTAGTAGGCCCGGCAGTGGGTGACGTCGTCGATGATCTCCAGCAGGTCCGGGTCGGACAGCCCGGCCGGGCTGGCGCTGATCGGCACGCTGGCCGCCTGCCGGGCCAGCGGCAGCCGCAGCGCCCGTTCGCCTAGCAGCAGCGCGGTGAGCCAGACCGGCGCGCCGGCGACGAACTTGGCCACGATCTCGTACTTGACCGGTGACCACCGGTGCCAGCCGCCGGCCGGCGCGATCGCGGTCAGCGTGCGGGCCCGGCCGCGGCGCTCGAGTTCGAAAGCCACCCAGCCGCCCAGCGAGTTGCCGACGATATGTGCGGTGGTCCAGCCGAGTTCGTCGAGCTGAGCCTCGACGTGGTTGGCCAGGGTGGTGGTGTCCAGGAACCAGGACCGGGTGCGCGGGCCGCCGTTGTGGCCGGCCATCGTCGGAGCGAAGACCTCGAAGCGCCCGGTGTCGGCTAGCCGTGGTGCGACGTCCTTCCAGACGTAGGACGACATCATGAACGGGTGCAGCAGCAGGATCGGTTCGCCTGCCCCGAGATGAATCGGTTCGCGTGATGCCACCCACCGACCGTAAAGGTGATACCGCCGGTACCGCAAGGTAGGTTTCACCCGTGATCGTGACGACCATCAACGTCAACGGTGTGCGCGCCGCGGTGCGCGAACGCTCGGCCGAGAACCTCGGCCTGCTGGCCTGGCTGGCGAACACCGACGCCGACGTGGTGTGCCTGCAGGAGACCCGCGCCGACGACGAGCAGCTGGCCGAGGCGCTGGCCCCGGCGGTGGCCGAGGGCTGGCACATCGCCTCGGCCTGCCCGCACCTGAAGGGCCGCAGCGGGGTGGCCCTACTGTCTCGCAGCCCGTTCTCAGACGTGCGAATCGGTTTGCCCGCAACCGAATTCGAGTTGCACGGCCGCTATGTCGAGGCCGACATCGGGGATGTCACCGTCGCCAGCGTGTACGTCCACACCGGCGAGGCAGGCACCGACCGGCAGGTGGAGAAGGAACGGTTCATGGCCGAGCTGGCCAAGCGGATGACCGAGCTGACCGCCGACGGCCGCGAGGCGGTCGTGTGCGGCGACTGGAACATCGCGCACACCGAGCACGACATCAAGGCCTGGAAAGCCAACGTCAAGAAGGCGGGCTTCCTGCCCAGCGAGCGGCAGTGGCTGACCGAGTTGTTGGACTCCGGCTGGGTGGACGTGATGCGCCGCCTGCATCTCGACCGTCCCGGCCCGTACAGCTGGTGGTCATGGCGCGGCAAGGCCTTCGACAACGACGCCGGCTGGCGCATCGACTATCACCTGGTCAGCGAGAGTCTGGCGGCCCGCACGGTCGCTGGCCGGGTGGAGAAGCCGAAGGCCTATGCGCTGCGCTGGTCGGATCACGCACCGGTTACCGTCGAGTTCGGCTAGCCGGTTCGAGATTCGAGTAGTGCGGCACTCTAACGATCCACCGGGACGCGGCGCACCCTGACACCAGTGAGTGTCAGGAGATGTTGATGGCGACCCTTGGTGATCATGCGATAGTTCTCGGCGCGAGCATGGGGGGCCTGCTTGCCGGCCGCGTCCTGTCCGATCACTACCGAACCGTCACGATGGTGGAGCGGGACGTGCTACCGGAAGACTCGGTGAACCGGCGCGGCACTCCGCAGGCACGACACGTCCACGGCCTGCTGGGGCGCGGGGGCCAGATCATCGACGAGCTGTTTCCCGGATTTCTCGGTGAGCTCGTCCAGGATGGTGCTGTTGCTCTCGACGACGGGGACTTCTCCAGGATCTACATCTCGTTCGGCGGCCACCTGCTAGCCAGGTCCGGCGTCGCGCAGCGACGTGACGCGGCTATGTATCTGTCGAGCCGCCCATTTCTGGAATGCCATGTGCGGCAACGGCTCCGGGCCATGCCAAACATCAACGTTCTGGAGGGCCACGACGTCGTAGAACTCATGTCGACACCAGATCGGTCCCGCGTCACGGGTGCAGTGGTGGCGAGTCGGGGCGAGGAGACCGAGCGGCAGCTGAGCGCAGACCTCGTCGTCGACGCCACCGGGCGCGGATCGCGGACGCCGAGGTTCCTGGAGAACCTCGGATACCAGCGGCCGACCGAGGACCACGTCGTCATGCGCACGACATACGCCAGCCAGCTGCTGCGGATGCCGCCCGGCTCCGCCGAGGAGATGATCGTCATCGGTGCCGCGCCGGGCCGGCCCACCGGGATGTTCCTGTCGCGCTACGAGCACGACACGTGGATGTTCACCGTGTGGGGAATGCTGGGCAAGGAGCCGCCCGGTGACCTCTCCGGAATGCTGTCGTTCGCTCAGGATTACGCCCCTGCCCACGTGCTGGCGGCGGTGCGTGCGGCTGAGCCGTTGAGCGAGGTGGTCCGGCACCGCATGCCGTCCAGCCAGTGGCGCCGGTATGACAAGCTCACCCGTTTCCCCGACGGACTGCTCGTGTGTGGGGACGCGATCTCCAGCTTCAACCCGGTGTACGGCCAGGGTATGACGGTTGCCGCGCTGGATGCGATCGCCATGCGGGACTGTCTGCGGCGGGGAGTGCAGGACCTTCCGCGGCGTTACTTCCGCACCGCGGCCAAGTCGATCGGGTTGGCATGGCGGTTGGCCACGGGGAACGATCTGAGCTTCCCGGAGGTGGAGGGTCGCCGCTCACTGTCGACCCGGGTGACCAACCGTTGCGCCGACTGGGTGCTTGCCGCGTGTGCGACCGACACCGTGGTGGCGGAACGGTTCTTCCGGGTCAACAACTTCATCGACTCGCCGGTTCACCTGCTGCATCCTGCGTTCGTCTCCCGGCTGGCCACTGTCAGCCTGCGCCGCAGGACTAAGCCGGACAGCCCTCGCGGTTCGGACCGCCAAGCGCTGTCGGCGCGTTCTCGATAGCTGCGTTCACCGCGTCGAGCACCCGCGGAACCCAAGTCAGGGCAGTCTCTTTCGATAGATCCACGATCATCGAGACGGGTCTTCCGCGCAAATACTCAGCGGCACAGTGCTATTGGCAAAGTCGGCCAGATACGAGGCCTGCCACGGGGTGCCGGCGGTGACCAGCGACCGGACCTTCGCCGGCGAATCAGTGGTCGCAAGCGCACGGATCGCCGAGTGGGCATAGAGCCCGCCCATCGAATGACCGACCAGATCCACCTCGTCCACACCCTTGTCGGTGTGCAGATAATCGATGAACCGGGTCAAGTGCTCACCGGCCAGGTCGATGCTGCCCGAGGTGTCGACGGTCATGGTGTCCGGCAGCTGCGCCGGACACCCGCTGAACCCACCGAACCCGGTCTGGTCGTGCACCTGACCCCGCCCGGCCATCATCGGTGCGGTGTAGACGGTTCGGCCCTTGCTCAGCAGGTGATCACGGATCGCGGTGTCGGCGCTGCCCGCCGCCAGTCCGGTGTCGCATGCGTTCTGCGGCGTCGTGAACGGGCTGGTGCTGGCCAGCCCTGAGACGATCACCACCGCCCGCGGTTGGCGCACGCTCATCGCGGCGTTCCCGGCGCATCCCGCGAGCACGACTGCGACGGCCAAAGCCAGGATTCGCCGCACGAAGCAGGATGCTGGCGCTCGGGCGCCTCGTGACAGGATTGATCCACCATGAGCACCTCATCCCGTCGTGTCGTCTTCTCCGGGGTCCAGCCGACCTCCGACTCGCTTCATCTGGGCAACGCGCTCGGCGCGATCAAGCAATGGGTCGATCTGCAGGACGACTTCGACGCGTACTTCTGCGTGGTGGACCTGCATGCCATCACCGTGCCGCAGGACCCCGAGACACTGCGCCAGCGCACCCTGGTCACCGCCGCCCAGTACCTGGCGCTGGGCATCGACCCGACGCGCGCGACGATCTTCGTGCAGAGCCACGTGCCCGCCCACACCGAGCTGGCGTGGGTGCTGGGCTGTTTCACCGGCTTCGGCCAGGCCTCCCGCATGACGCAGTTCAAGGACAAGTCGCAGAAACAGGGCGCCGACGCCACCACCGTCGGGCTGTTCACCTACCCGGTGCTGATGGCCGCCGACGTGCTGCTCTACGGTACCGACCTGGTCCCGGTCGGGGAGGACCAGCGTCAGCACCTCGAACTGGCCCGCGATGTGGCGCAACGGTTCAACGTCCGCTTCCCCGACACCTTCGTCATCCCGGACCCGATGATCCCGAAGGTGACGGCCAAGATCTACGACCTGCAGGACCCGACCGCCAAGATGAGCAAGTCGGCGGCCACCGACGCCGGCCTCATCGCCCTGCTCGACGACCCCAAGGTGTCGGCCAAGAAGATCCGCTCGGCGGTCACCGACAGTGAACGCGAGATCCGCTATGACGTCGACGCCAAGCCTGGGGTGTCGAATCTGCTGTCCATCCAGTCCGCGGTGACCGGCGTCGACATCGACGCCCTGGTGGCCGGGTACGACGGGCGGGGCTACGGCGACCTGAAGAAGGACACCGCCGAGGCCGTGGTCGAGTACGTCATGCCGATTCAACAGCGGGTCGACGAGCTGTTGTCCGACCCGGCCGAATTGCAGGCCGTCCTCGCCAAGGGCGCCCAGCGCGCCCGCGAGGTGTCTGCGAAGACCATCGGACGGGTATACGAGCGGTTAGGGTTTTTGCCGACGAGTCCGTGACCGTGCGGGAGGCTGGCATGACAGAACCGGCCAAACCGGGGATCTTGGACCGGCTCCGAGCGCGCTACCACTGGTTCGACCACGTGATGCGCGCGCAGGACCGCTACCAGAAGTCCAAGGGCGACTTCTACGCCGCGGGCATCACCTACTACACGATCTTCGCGCTGTTCCCGTTGCTGATGGTGGCGTTCTCCGTGCTGGGCTTCGTGCTGGCCAGCCGGCCCGAAGTGATGGCCGAGATGGAGAAGCGGATCAAGTCGGTGGTGTCGGGAGACCTGGGTCGGCAACTGGTCAACCTGATCGATTCGGCCATCGACTCGCGCACGTCCGTCGGCCTCATCGGCTTGGCCACCGCGGCATGGGTCGGCTTGGGCTGGATGAACAACCTGCGTGAAGCACTGAGCCAGATGTGGGACCAGCGCGAATCCGAGAACGGCTTCGTACGTACCAAGCTGTCTGATCTGCTGGCGCTGCTGTCGGCGTTCGTCGCGATCGTGGTCACGGTGGCACTGACCGCGCTGGGCGACGGTTCGGTTCTGTCCAAAGTGCTGAGTTGGTTTGGCGTCCATGACTTTCCGGGCCTGGGCTTCGGCCTGCGGATCGCGGCGATTGTGGTGTCCGTGCTGGTGTCCTGGCTGCTGTTCACATGGATGATCGCGCGGCTGCCGCGCGAGTCGATCAGCTTCCGCAGCAGTGTGCGGGCCGGGCTGCTGGCCGCGATCGGCTTCGAGGTCTTCAAGCAGGTGGCGTGGATCTACCTGCGGTCGGTGGTGCACGGCCCGGCCGGGGCGACGTTCGGTCCGGTGCTGGGCCTGATGGTGTTCGCCTACATCACCGCGCGGCTGGTGCTGTTCGCGACGGCGTGGGCGGCGACGTCGTCGGACAACCTGCGTCCCGAGCCCGTCCCGGCGCCCGCTCCGGCGGTGATCACGCCGCGGGTGGGTCCCGACGAGGGCCTGAGCACCCGCCAATGGCTGGCCGCGATGGTGGTGGGCGCGTTTGGCGCGCTTGGTCTTTCGCGGCTGTGGCGCAGCAGCCGCTAGCGGGCGCGTAAGCCCGCGATGCTACCGGCTGCGGACCGGCCTGCGGTTGATCGACCGCGCGCCCATGATCAAGACGAACACGATGATCGTGCCGATCACCGCGACACCGATCCGGACCGGCAGCGCGTCGGCGGCCGGAATCAGCGGGGAGGCCGCGGCCCTGACGTCGGCATCGGGCTTAGGCGGCATCAGCGACGGATCGGGATCGATCAGGTTGCCGATCTTGGTTCCCGGTGGGGTGGCGAAACCGTAGTCGAGCAGACGTGCCGCCTGCTCCCACGGCGCGATCGGCTGGCGGATGCCGCGCAGCAGCACCGCCACCAATCGGCGACCGTCGCGGTTGGCGGCGCCGACGAACGTCTGCCCGGCGTCGTCGGTGTAGCCCGTCTTGCCGCCCAGGGCGCCCGGATAGTTGTAGAGCAGCTGGTTGTCATTCTCCAGCTGGTAGCCGGGATGGTCGCCGTCATCGCCGGGCTTGGCCGGACGCCCCGGGAAGTTGTAGTCGCGGGCGGCGACGATGCTGGCGAACGTCGGGTTCTGCCAGGCATACCGGTAGAACAGCCCGATGTCGTAGGCCGACGTGCTCATGCCGGGACCGTCCAGGCCGGACGGCGTGGCCGCGCGGGTGTCCGCGCCGCCGAGCTTGCGGGCCAGCACGTTGATCTTCTGCAGGGCGGTGTCCATCCCGCCCAGCTGCACGGCCAGCGCGTGCGCGGCGTCGTTGCCGGAGTGCATCAGCAGGCCGTGCAGCAGGTCGTTGACGGTGTAGCGGCCGCCGGCGTCGACACCGACCCGGGTGCCCTCGGCGTTCGCGTCGTCCTGGGTGCCCTCGACCATCCTGTTCAGTGGGAGCTCGTTGATGGCCTGCATGGCCGTGAGGACCTTGATGACACTGGCGGGGCGGTGCCGGGCGTGCGGGTCGCGCGCGGCGATGATGTCGCCGGTGTCAAGGTCGGCGACCAACCACGACTCGGCCGAGACGTCGCCGGGCACCGGTGGGGTGTTCGGCGCGACGATCACCCCGCAGCCGGACAGCGCGTCGCCGCCGACCGGCTTGGCCGGAACCGGCAGCGGCAGGGGCGGATCGCCGGCCTCGGGTACCTCCGAGGAGTCGACGGCAGGCGGTGTCGCCACCTTGTACGGGCAGGTGTTGGGGTCCGGTGCCGCGTTGGGCTCGGCCCACGCGATCGCGGGCGTGCCGACAACGCACACGGCCGCGGCCAGCGCAGCGGCACACCGGGCCAATGTTCTCGAGGTCGCCATCGAGACGCAGATTAAGGGATTTCGGCGCCGAAACCACGCAGCCGCGCTGTGACTGGTGTGGTTATTGATGCAATTGTTAGCTTGGCAACGGGCAGTGCGCGACCGCCGCATGCCCGATGGTGGCCAGCCACAGCCGGCCGTCTCGTTCCACCAGCCCGGTGACCAGACCGAAGTTCGGATGCGTCATGTGCACCCCGGCGACGGCCGCCCCGGTGTCGGGGTCGAACGCCACCGCCCACACCGTCGGCACGATCTGCGGCTGCAGCTTGTCGGGCAGCTTCCACAGCAGCGTGCGCAGCCGCGGGGAGCGCGGCGACAGCAGGTCAGCCGCGGCGTTGCGGGCCGAGACCATCGCACACCAGATCCGGCCGTCGCTGCCCGTCGACAGGTTGTCCGGCATCCCCGGCAGATTCACCGCCAGCGGCGTCACGGTTCCGGCCTTCGGCCCGGTCAGCCAGTATTTGGACAGCCGGCGGGCCTGGGTCTCGGCGAACACCAGCGCCGACCCGTCCACCGTCGACGTCAGGCCGTTGGCGAAGTAGAGGTGGTCGAGCACCGTGCTCACCGTGCCGTCGGGGTCGCGACGGAACAAGCCGCCGTCGCCGCGGGACTCGAAGATCGCGCCCTTGAAGTGCTCGAAGGCGAACTTGGCCGTCGACTCGGTGAAATAGATTGTGCCGTCCGGCAATTCGACGACGTTCGAGCAGAACTGAAGGCGCCTGCCGTTCACCGATTCGACGAGCACCTCAGTCGCACCGGTCTCGCGGTTCATGGCCACCAGGCCGCCGGGGCTGGTGCAGATCAGCAGCCGGCCGTCCCGGGCCACGGTCATCCCCAGTGGGCGGCCGGTCGTCCGACCGACCACCGTGGTGCGGCCGTCGCCGACGATTCGGACGACGCGGCCGTCGACCAGACCGGTCCACAGCGCGCCGTCGGCGTCGACGACGATGTCCTCGGGCTGCTCACCCGGAAGCGCAACCAAAGTGAGCTCAGCCGGCCCGAAGTCGGGCAGCGGTTCGACCGGCGGTGGCTGCCACCGGACCGGATCGATCGAGGGCCTTTTGCTCGAGGGCTTAGTGCCAGGCATCGCCACGAGTCTGCAGGTGATCCCAGGCCCGGGTGAACACCCGGCGCAGGATCGACTCGATCTCGTCGAACAGGGCCTGGTCGCTGATCAGCGGCGGGGCCAGCTGCACCACCGAGTCCCCGCGGTCATCGGCGCGGCAGTACAGCCCGGCCTCGAACAGCTCGACCGACAGGAAGCTGCGCAGCAGCCACTCGGACAGCTCGTCGTCGAGGATCTCCTTGGTGGCCTTGTCTTTGACCAGCTCGATGCCGTAGAAGAAGCCTTCGCCGCGGACGTCACCGACGATCGGCAGGTCAAGCAGCCGCTCCAGGGTGGCCCGGAACGCCGGCGCGGTCGTCTTGACGTGGTCGTTGAGACCCTCCCGCTCGAAGACGTCGAGGTTGGCCAGCGCCGCGGCGGCCGAGACGGGATGCCCGCCCCAGGTGTAGCCGTGCGCGAACACCGTGTCACCGTTGTTGAACGGCTCGAACAACCGGTCGGAGGCGATCATCGCACCGAGCGGGGCGTACCCCGAGGTCAGCCCCTTGGCGCAGGTGATGATGTCGGGCACGTAGCCGAAGTCGTTGCAGGCGAACATCGAACCGATGCGGCCGAACGCGCAGATGGTCTCGTCGGAGACCAGCAGCACGTCGTACTCGTCGCAGATCTCGCGGACCCGCTGGAAGTATCCCGGCGGCGGCGGGAAGCAGCCGCCGGCGTTTTGCACCGGCTCGAGGAACACCGCCGCGACTGAGTCGGGGCCCTCCATCTCGATGGCCTCGGCGATCCGGTTGGCCGCCCACTGACCGAACTCCTTCTCGTCCGTGTCGTGGCCTTCCGGGGCGCGGTAGAAGTTGGTGTTGGGAACCCGGAAACCGCCGGGCGTGATCGGCTCGAACGGCTGCTTGAACGTCGGCAGACCGGTGATGGCCAGCGCGCCGTGCGGGGTGCCGTGGTAGGCGATGGCCCGCGAGATCACCTTGTACTTGCCGGGTTTGCCGGTCAGCTTGAAGTACTGCTTGGCCAGCTTCCACGCCGACTCCACGGCGTCGCCGCCGCCGGTGGTGAAGAACACCCGGTTCAGGTCGCCTGGGGCGTAGTTGGCCAGCCGCTCGGCCAGCTCGATGGCCGGCGGGGTGGCGTACGACCACAGCGGGAAGAACTCGAGCGTCTCGGCCTGCTTCTTCAGCGCCTCGGCGATCTCCTCGCGGCCGTGGCCGACCTGCACGACGAACAACCCGGACAGGCCGTCGATGTAGCGCTTGCCCTCGCTGTCGTAGATGTAGATGCCCTCGCCGCGGGTGATGATCGGCGGAGTGTTGCCAGCGCCGTGCCGGGCGAAGTGGCCCCACAGGTGCCGATCGGCCTTCGCGCCGAGCTCAGCGGTCAGGTTCTGGCTGGCGGTCGTTGTCATCGGGTTCCCCAATTGTATTGTTGTTTAACGAGTTTCAGGTAGACCAGCGTCTCGGTAGCGGTGACGCCGGGTACCGCGCGGATTTCGGTGTTGAGCAGCTCGAGCAGCTCGGCGTCGTCCTCGCACACGACTTCGACGATGGCGTCGAAGGTGCCCGCGGTGAGCACGACGTAGTCCACGGCATCGATCTGGGCCAGTTTCTCGGCGACCTTGGTGGTGTCACCTGTGCAGCGGATGCCGATCATCGCCTGCCGCGCGAAGCCGAGCTGCATCGGGTCGGTCACCGCGACGATCTGCATCACCCCGGAGTCGACCAGTCGCTGTACGCGCTGCCGCACCGCCGCTTCGGACAGGCCCACGGCCTTGCCGATTCCGGCGTAGGATCGCCGACCATCCTGCTGAAGCTTTTCGATGATGGCCTTGGACATCTCGTCGAGTTGGAACGACGCTGACGCACCCGACCCGACGGCGCGGACGGGAAACCGACTGGCTGGTATTCCCGAGTCGCGCATGCCCATGATTGTGCACGGAATCCGTTGTTTTAAGCAACGCGTTCGATGAAATTGGTGGTCTAGACCCGTTCAGACTGCGGGAATGCGTAGCAACCCTGCTGGTCGTCGGTTACCGTTGCCTGGTGACTGCACTCACCTCCGACAAGACCAGAATTGTGCCCAGTAGCTGGATCGATGGTGCTCCCGTGGAAACTCGCGGCACCGTTCATCACGTGGTTAATCCGGCCGACGGCAGCACCGTCGCCGAGCTGGCGCTGGCCACGGCCGCCGACGTCGACGCCGCGGTCGCCTCCGCCCGCGCCGCCCTGCCCGGCTGGAAGACCGCCACCCCCGTCGAGCGCTCGGGCGTGCTGGCCAAGCTGGCCGAGCTGGTCGAGGCCAACGCCGAGCAGCTCATCGCCGAAGAGGTCAGCCAGACCGGGAAACCGGTACGGCTGGCAGGCGAGTTCGACGTGCCCGGCAGCATCGACAACATCGCCTTCTTCGCCGGGGCGGCCCGCCATCTGGAGGGCAAAGCCACCGCGGAGTACTCCGGTGACCACACGTCGTCCATCCGGCGCGAGGCGGTGGGCGTGGTTGCGACGATCAGCCCGTGGAACTATCCGCTGCAGATGGCGGTGTGGAAGGTGCTGCCCGCGTTGGCCGCCGGCTGTTCGGTGGTGATCAAGCCCGCCGAGCTGACGCCGCTGACCACGCTGACGCTGGCGCGGCTGGCCACCGAGGCCGGCCTGCCCGACGGGGTGTTCAACGTCGTCACCGGCGCGGGTCCGGATGTCGGTACTGCGCTGGCCGGGCACGCCGACGTCGACGTCGTCACCTTCACCGGCTCCACCGCCGTCGGTCGCCGAGTGATGGCCGCGGCCGCCGTGCACGGCCACCGGACCCAGCTCGAGCTCGGTGGCAAGGCGCCGTTCGTGGTGTTCGACGACGCCGACCTCGACGCCGCCGTGCACGGCGCGGTGGCCGGATCGCTGATCAACTCCGGGCAGGACTGCACCGCGGCCACCCGGGCCATCGTCGCCCGCAACCTCTACGACGACTTCGTCGCCGGGGTGGCCGAGCTGATGAGCAAGGTCGTCGTCGGTGACCCGCAGGACCCCGACACCGACATGGGTCCGCTGATCTCCCGCATGCACCGCGACCGGGTCGCTGCGATGGTGGCCGGCGCACCGGATCAGGGCGGCCGCGTGGTCGCCGGCGGCAAGGTGCCGGACCTGCCCGGCTCCTTCTACCTACCGACACTGATCGCCGACGTCACCGAGGACTCCGAGGTCTACCGCGATGAGATCTTCGGCCCGGTGCTGACCGTGCGCCCGCACGACGGCGACGACGACGCGCTGCGTCAGGCCAATGACACCGACTACGGTCTGGCCGCCTCGGCGTGGACCCGCGACGTCTACCGCGCACAGCGCGCCTCCCGGGAGATCCACGCCGGCTGCGTGTGGATCAACGACCACATCCCGATCATCAGCGAGATGCCGCACGGCGGCGTCGGCGCCTCAGGCTTCGGCAAGGACATGAGCGACTACTCCTTCGAGGAGTACCTCACCATCAAGCACGTGATGAGCGACATCACCGGTGTGGCCGAAAAGGGTTGGCACCGAACGATCTTCAAGCTCCGCTAGGGTCACCGTCGCCGACCGTCACACCAGGGTGACGTTCGGCGGCGGTTGTCACTCTAGGGTGACGCTCGGCGTCGCAGTAAGGCTAAGCCTGCGGCCTCTTGGTGAACTCCTCACCCGTTTCGGGGTTGACGGCCGTCTCACCCGGCGGCAGGTTCGACAGGTCCGGCGCGATGACCGTCGGCACGTCGCCGGAGTCGGGCAGGCCGAACATCGCCTCGACGGCGACTGGCGGGGCCAGCACCAGGTCGGCGCTGGTGCGCCGAGAGAGGGTGCGGCCGCGGAAGAAGTCCGGTGAGGCGAGCCACCAGGCGATCATCACGGCGACACCGAGCACCAGCGCCCCGATACCGACCACTGCCACGGCGCCGAAGCCGAAGATCGTGACGTTGTTGCCGTCGTCGTCGGTCAGCCAGTCGGGCTTGGCGTACTGGATCAGCCCGTAGATGAAGATCACCAACAGGATGAGGCCGCCCAGCAGGGGGACGATCCCGCGCATCACCAGGTCACGCGTCGACTTGGTGAGGTCCTTGCGATAGAACCAGGTGCAGGCGAACCCGGTCAGGCCGTAGTAGAACGCGATCATCAAGCCGACCGAACCGATCAGCGCCGACAGGAGGTTGGGGCTGATCATGGTGAACAATACGTAGAACCCGATCGAGACCCCGCCCATCACGAGCGTCGCAACGGTGGGGGTCAGGTAGTTGCGGTGGATCTTGGCGAACGAGTCCGGCAGGGCCTTGTACACACCCATCGACAGCGTGGTGCGTGCGGTCGGCAGGATCGTGGTCTGGGTGGACGCCGAGGCCGAGGTCAGGATGGACGCGGCCAGCAGCAGCAGCCCGATCTTGCCGATGACGCTGTCGCCGAACAATTCGGGACCGATGGCGGCGAAGGCGTCGTCGGCGTTCTCCTCGTTGCCCAGTCCAATGCCTTCGGTGCCGACGCCGGCGAACGCCACCGCCGATACCGCGACCAGTGCGTAGGTCGCCAGGAGTAGGAACGTCGAGATGACGGCGGCGCGACCCGGTGTGCGGCCGGGATCGTCGGACTCCTCGTTGCAGGCCACCGCGGTGTCCCAGCCCCAATAGATGAAGAGCGCGGTGAGCAGGGCCGGCGCGATGACCGTGCTGAAGTCCAGCCCGGCGGGCCAGAACCAGGACAGCGACGGGTGCAGCGAATACGTCATGGCGTTGTTGGTGTAGACCTTGACCAGCGCGACGATCGAGAACGCGACCAGAACGACCATCTCGATGCCCAGCAGGCCGTACTGAATTCGGGCCGACACCTCGATGCCGCGATAACAGATGTAGGTCATCACGATGATCCAGATGACACCCGCCACCGTCGACCAGAGGGTGCTGCTGGACAGGTCGGCGACCGACGTCCAGCCCATACCACCGACGAAGGTGAACGAGTAGGACCCGGCGATCTGGGCCAGGTTGGCCATCACGATCACGTCAGCGGCGATGATGCCCCAGCCGCCCATCCAGCCGACCAGCGGCCCGAACGCCCGCGACGCCCAGGTGAAGGTGGTGCCGCAGTCCGCTTCAGCCTTGTTCAGTTCCTGGTAGGCCACGGCGATCATGTACATCGGGATGAAGGCGATCAGCACGATCGCCGGGGCCTTCACCCCGGCCAGCAGCGCGCCGCCACTGGCGACGACCAGGCCGAGCGTCGCGGCCAGGGAGTAAGCGGGGGCCGTCGAGGCCATCCCGACGACGATGCTGGACACCAGTCCCAGCGCGCCGCCTTTCAGACCTTTGCTTTCAACTTCTGCGGCAGGCTCGAGTTGTAGCTCACCTTTGGCCATGGCATCTCCTGCTTGAACGCCGTGTGAACGGCCGATGTGCGACGGCCGTTGCTTGAACGGAGATGAGACTACGTTTTCAGTGGCGGATGCGCGCGCCAACTACGGAATTGCGCCTCCCGAAGTTCCCCGCCGATGGAATCGGTGGCCCAGGTGCCGTGAATTGACGGATTCGAGCGCCCGGACAGCAGTTCACTTACGGTTGCGTCAGTTCACGCCTGTTCGTAGGAGGTGGGGTAGTCGCATCAGCATCGTGCCGAAGTCGACGCACCAGGAGCTGCCCACCAGGCGCCGGTGGTGAGCGTAGACGACCCGGAAATGTGACACCTCCACCCGCAAGAAAAAGCCTTGACGGACTAACTATTCCGTTAGGGTGCGCAGTGTGGATTTCGACCTCGACGCCAACCAGCTTGCCTGGCTGGCTGAGGTGCGTGAGTTCCTGCGCGAGAACGTCACTGACGCCCTTCGCGCCGAGATCGCCGAACACAATCTGGAACATCCCGGCGGCGAGGTGGCCGCCTTCCGGCGCAAGCTCGGCGCCAAGGGCTGGTTCGGGCTGAACTGGCCGGCCGAGTACGGCGGGCTGGGACTGGGTGCGGTGCACCTGCACCTGCTGATGTCGGAGTTCGAATACTGGGGCGCCCCCGGGCCGGATCTGACCGTCACGTCGATCGCGCCGATGATCATGCGGCACGGCACCGAGCAGAACAAGCGCGAGTTCCTGCCGCCCATCGCCCGCGGCGAGATAACCTGCGCGCTGGGGTATTCCGAGCCCGACGCGGGCACCGACCTGGCGTCGCTGCGGACGCGGGCGGTGCGTGACGGCGACGAGTGGGTGATCAACGGATCCAAGATCTGGAACAGCGGTGCCCAGCGCTCCACTCACGAATGGCTCTGCGTGCGAACTGATCCCAATGCCCAGCGCCACCGCGGCATCTCGGTGATCGTCGTTCCCGTCGACAGCCCCGGGGTGCGGATCCGGCCGCTGATCGCCTGGTCGGGCTACCGGACCAACGAGGTGTTCTTCGACGACGTCCGGGTACCGGTGACCAACCTGATCGGCGAGGAGAACCGCGGCTGGGCCTACATCACCGGGGCCCTGGACCTGGAGCGCGGCGCACTGACCAACGCCGGCGACCTGCGCCGCGCACTCGACGAACTGCAGGTGCTGGCCCGGACACCACGCCGAGACGGCAGCGTCCCGATCGACAACCCGGCGTTCCGGCACCGGCTAGCCCAGACCGAGGCCGACGTCGAGGTGGCCGGTCTAATGGGTTACCAGGCGTCGTCGATGCTGGCCGACGGCGTGATCCCGACGGTGGAGGTGAGCGTCGAGAAGGTGTTCAGCAGCGAACTGCGCCAACGCATCGCCGACCTGGGCATCGACCTGCTGGGCGCTGAAGGCCTGCTGGCGCATCGCAATCCGGAGGCCCCGGCGGGCGGACGGTTCGAGAAGCTCTACCGCTTCGCCCCGCTGATGCGCTTCGGCGGCGGCACCAACGAGGTCTTGCGCGACGTCATCGCCCAACGTGGCCACGGCATGCCCTCCTACGGACGCTGAGATGAAACTCGTTGCCACCCAGGAGGACCGCGACCTCTCCGCGATGCTGCGCGGGCTGCTCGCAGCCCGCGGCGCCGAGCCGTCGGATGCGCTTGCCGCCGCGGGCATCTTCGGGCTCGGTATACCGGAGGAATACGGCGGCTCCGGCGGAACTCTCTCGGAACTGGGCGTCTTCGCCCGCGAGGCCGGCCGGGCGCTGTGCCCGCTGGCGACCTATAGCACCGTGCTGGCCGCACATGCCGTGCTCATGCTGGGCGGCGAGGAATCCCGTCATCGGTGGCTGCCCGACCTCGCGGCCGGTCGCACCTCGGCCACCACCGCGCTGTGGAACGCCAACGACGCGGCCGACGTCACCCCCGCACTGCGCGCCGACCGGGAACCGGACGGCGGCTGGCGGCTCACCGGCACAGCCGATTTCGTCAACGACGCCGAAACTGCCGGCCTGGTCGTCGTGTCGGGGATGGATGCATCCGGGCGCACGCTCGGATTCGTCTGCAACGTGCGCGGCCCCGGCGTCACAATGCGGCCCCTGACGCTCATGGGTGGGCATTGCGCCGCCTGCGTGCGGTTCGACGACGTGGCCGTCGAGGACGTGCTCAACGACGGCAAGCCGCTGGACCGCAACCAGCTGCGCCGCACCGCTAACGCGGCGGTCGCCCTGACCTCGCTGGACCTGGTGGGCGTGGGGGAAGCGGTACTGGACCGCACCGTGGCCTACACCACCCTGCGTCACCAGTTCGGCCGGCCCATCGCCTCCTTCCAGGCCGCCCAGCACATCGTGGCCGACATGCACATCGCGTTGACGGCGGCGCGGCTGGCCGCCCAGTCCGCCGTTTTCCGGATCGGCCGCGGCGACACCGCGGTGCGCGAAACGGCCATCGCCCGAATGCATTCCGCCACCGCCGCCAAATGGGCCACGCTCGACGCGCACCAACTGCACGGCGGGATGGGCTACGTCGTCGAGACGGATCTCTACCTGTGGTCCGAACGAGCCCGGGTGCTCTCGACCCTGGGCGGGGGAGCCGACGTCGCCGCGACCTGGCTGGACGACGACGAGGTGAGCCGCGCGGCGATCGGGGAACGGTTGCGGCGAAAGGACGGCCTGTGACCGAGAGCCTGATCGACGCGGCGACCGCCGCGCGGGTCGGCACCGTCGCCGCGACGGCCACGGGTGAGGTCATCCGCCGCGACTGGCAGCGCTGGGCCGCCGCGGTCGGCGACGACAACCCGCTGTGGTTCGACCCGGACTACGCCCGCGCCAACGGGTATCGTGACGTGATCTGCCCGCCGCTGTACCTGCAGTACGCGATCCTGGGGGTCAGCCCGTTGCCGAGCCTGCGGCCCGACGGTTCGTCCGGCGCGGTGTCGGGCGGCCTGTCCTTCCCGAACGCCCCGCGGCGGATGGCCGGTGGGGAGAGCACGACGTTTCACCTTCCGGCCTATCACCGCGACGAGATCGAGATGGTCCGCACCATCGCCACCATCGTCGAAAAGCGGGGCCGCTCAGGACGATTCGTGCTCGTCACCTGGCACACCGTCTACCGCAACCAGAACTGTGAACTGGTGGCCGAGGCCACCACGTCGATGATCGCGCGACCATGACGCAACTGTTCTACGACGATGTCCAACCCGGTGACGAACTGCCCCCGCTGACCGTCACCGTCGACGAGACGCAGATGTTCTTCTTCTCCGCCGCCACCTACAACGGCCATCGCATCCACTACGACAAGCAGTGGGCGCGCGACGTCGAGGGCTACGACGACGTCCTGGTGCAAGGTCCGCTGCAGGCCGCTCTGCTGGCCCGCGCCATCACCGACTGGATCGGCGGGCGTGGCCGGCTGGTCGAGTACGCGGTGCAGAACCGTGGTGTCGCGTTCCCGGGGCAGCCGCTGACGTTCGGCGGGACGGTCACCGCCAAACGGGTGGACGGCGACCGCGGCCTGGTCGACCTCGACATCGCCGGGCGCCGCGACGCCGAGGTACTGATGCCCGGCACCGCAACCGTGGAACTGCCTCGTCGCGAAGGAGTTTCGTGATGCGGCTGGCCGGCGAGGCGGCAATCGTCGGGATCGCCGAGCTGCCCGCTGAGCGCAAGCCGACGCGTCCGGAACTTTTCACGCTCGACCAGTACGCGCAGCTGGCCAGGATGGTTGTCGACGACGCGGGCCTGGCAGCCGGCGTGGTCAACGGCATCATCTCGCACGGACTGGCCGAGTCGGACATGTTCGTTCCGGCGACCCTGTCCGAATACCTGGGCCTACCGATCGATTTCGGCGAGCGGGTGGACCTGGGCGGGGCGACCTCGGCCGCGATGGTGTGGCGCGCCGCCGTCGCGGTCGAGCTCGGCCTGTGCGATGCCGTACTGGCAGTGGTGCCCGGCTCGCGGGCGCTGCCGCGCCCGACCCGGCGGCCGTCCCCGACCCCGAACTGGTATGGGGCGTCGAGCAACAACTACGGCTCACCGCAGGCCGAGTACGAGATCCCGTACGGCAACGTCGGCCAGAACGCGCCATTCGCCCAGATCGCGCAGCGCTACGGCGCCCAGTACGGATACGACCCGTCGGCACTGGCGAAGATCGCCGTGGACCAGCGCACCAACGCCTGCGCGCACCCCGGCGCGGTGTTTGGTGGCCAGCCCCTCACCGAAGCCGACGTGCTCGGCAGTCCGATGATCGCCGACCCTATCCACATGCTGGAGACCGTCATGCCCGTCCACGGCGGAACCGGCGTGCTGGTCGCCAACGCCGACCTGGCCCGGCGGGCGCGGCACCGCCCGGTGTGGATCAAGGGCTTCGGCGAGCACATCTCGTTCAAGACGGTGACCTACGCGCAGGACCCGATGGTCACCCCGATCGCCCGGGCCGCCGGGCGGGCATTCGAGATGGCCGGACTCGGCCCGGCCGACGTCGACGTCGCCTCGATCTACGACTGCTACACCATCACCGTTCTGATGACGCTGGAGGACGCCGGGTTCTGCCCGAAAGGGCAAGGGATGAGCTGGGTCTCGGAGCGCGATCTGACCTACCGGGGTGACTTCCCGCTCAACACCGCCGGGGGTCAGCTGTCCTACGGGCAGGCCGGGATGTCGGGCGGCATGCACCACGTGGTCGATGCCGCCCGCCAGCTGATGGGGCGCTCGGCGGCCGCTCAGGTGCGCGACGCGAACATCGCGTTCGTCGCCGGCACCGGCGGCATCATGAGCGAGCAGGTGGCCCTGGTGCTGGGAGGTGACTGATGGCCGAGCCGATTCCGGTGCCCGAACCCACGCCCGTGTCCCAGCCGTTCTGGGACGCCCT
>Ga0209254_10000802_pt1 | contig 27223 bp, 19 predicted proteins | sample FrelakmetDIP11DI_FD_187148 | JGI IMG/M metagenome (GOLD analysis project Ga0209254, IMG submission 187148) | Freshwater lake sediment microbial communities from the University of Notre Dame, USA, for methane emissions studies - DIP11 DI (SPAdes)... | ecosystem: Environmental > Aquatic >...
AGCCCGCCTCCATCATTTTTTACGCCAATAGATGAAACAGTTTCCATATACCTGTCCACAACATGTTTATCGGGCAAACGGTTCCATTTGAAATTGGTCATCAGCCATTTTTCAAGGTTCAGTTTTTCAAAAGAAAATGATTGAATATTCAATGACCGCTTTACACGGATCGTACGCATATTATTATGAAGGTCGATCAGTGCATCAAATTTTTCTGCCTGCAGTTGCTTAATCAAAGCAGACAAGTCGTCTTTCAGAAAATGAAGCTGATCGATATATGGATTTGGCTCGAGGATGGAACCGAACGATTTCTTGGTCAGGTAATGGATAACGGCACCGGGCACCTGTTTTTTAAGGCAACGTACAACGGGTGTTGTAAGTACAATATCGCCAATGGAGGAGAACCGGACAACCAGGAATTTCATACTGTTTGAAAGTATAATATTATGGGACGAAATTTTAAGGCAGCATCTCTTCCGCCTCAATATAGTTCAGGTCTTTATGAAAAGTTTCTTCGGTAAACCAGGCAGCTACCAGGGTTATAGTCATAACGATCAACCCGGTAACCATGGCACTTTGTACCATACCCCAATGAAATGTGTGCTGAAACAGGCCAACAAAAGTGAGGTTGATCAAAGGCAGTGACCCCCGAACCATATTGGGGATGGTAGTAGCTGCCGTTGCCCTTAGGTTGGTCCCAAACTGCTCCGCTCCCATTGTCACAAAGATTGCCCAGAATCCTGTACTGAAGCCAAGCGCGGCACAAGCGGCATACATAGATGTATCGGAATTATTTAAAGGGCTGAAATAATATATTCCCGAAATGATGGTCAGTGCATAATACAGGTAAAGGGCTTTTTTACGGCTTTGGAAATACTGGCTGACAAGTCCAATCAGGATATCACCAACAGCAATGGCCGCATAGGCATACATGATGGCTTTCCCGGAATCTACCTGGTTTGTACCATATAGTTCAGTGGCAAAACGGTTACTGAAATTAACCAGGATACCAATCACATACCAGGTTGGCAATCCAATGAGAATAGCCAGGATATATTTCCGGAAACGCCGGGCATTATTGAAAAACATAAGGATATTACCCCTGGATACATTTTTCTCTTTAAGGGTATTGAACATGCCACTTTCGGACACGCTTATACGCAACAAGAGTAACATGATCCCCAGTCCGCCGCCAATCTTATAGCAGAGCCGCCAATCGCCGGAAACTTTGTAAATAAAATAAGCGAATACGGCACCAAATAACCCGATACCGGCCACCAGAGAAGTCCCGATCCCTCTTTTATTTTTGGGAAGCAGTTCACTCACCAGCGTTATACCTGCACCCAGTTCCCCGGCAAGGCCGATGCCGGCTATAAATCTTGCCATCGCGTATTGATCAACTGTCTGAACGAACCCATTGGCAAAATTGGCCACTGAATATAACATGATCGACCCAAATAACACACTCAGCCTCCCCTTCTTATCGCCCATTATTCCCCATATAATACCTCCGATCAGCAAACCGATCATCTGCCAGTTGATGATCTTTGTGCTGGCAGCGATCATATCGCTATCGCTTACCTGCAGCCCCTTAAGGCTTGGTTCGCGAACAATGGTAAATAACAGGAGATCATAAATATCAACAAAGTAACCAAGTGCAGCAACAATTACAGCAATATTGAAAACAGATGATTTTGGCGTTTGCATACCGCTCAGGAATTGGATTTGCTATCGTGGTCTGCCTTTTTTTTCCCGGTAAAAACTTTGATGAGTACAGGCGCCGTTGTTACAACTATGATCAGAATGACAATAGCTTCGAGGTGCTCCTTGATATCAAAATCAAAACGTTTCAGGAAAAACATGTACAGGTAATGGCCGGCAAACAGCATGGAGATAGCCCAGGCCACACAACCTACTATATTATAAAACATGAATTTTTTCTTATCCATACCCACGATACCTGCAATGATGGGTGCGAAAGTCCTGATAAAAGGCATAAAACGGGCAAATACGATTGCCCCGCCTCCATGTTTATCATAAAAATCCTTTGCCGCAAAAAGGTGTTTCTTTTTAAAGAAAAAAGTGTCTTCCCTTTTAAAGAGATATGGCCCGCTCCGGGCACCAAACCAATAACCCACCATATTGCCAGCCACACCAACCAGAATAACGAGTGCAGAAATGAGCATCAGGTTCAGGAAATCATTATTGAGATCTAAAACTTCCCTGGCCAGTTCGTTACTGTAAATGCCCGCAACGAAAAGGAGGGAATCGCCAGGCAGAAAGAACCCAGCAAAAAGTCCTGTTTCTGCAAAAACAATAAAAAGAAAAAGCCATAACCCACCATTCTGAATATAGAATTCAGGATTCAGTAAATCTGTCCACGTAAACTGTAATAATTCAAACATGTTTCATAAAATTTTTAAATCCGTCTTCATTCCTTCCTTAAACCTCATAAGTAGTTTCAATATCAACCGGGCTACCCAGTTCATTTTCCCATTTACTAACGGCAGTAGTGGCCAATGCATTGCCTAAAACATTTGTCATGGAGCGGAACATATCGCAAAAATGATCAATAGGCAAAATAAGGGCAATCCCTTCGGGCGGAATATCAAACATGGCGCAGGTTGCAGTTACCACTACCAGTGATGCGCGAGGCACACCTGCAATCCCTTTGCTGGTGAGCATCAGTACAAGCAGCATGGTTAATTGCGTACCCAGGTCAAGGGGAACATGATAAACCTGGGCAATAAAGATACTCGCAAAGGTCATATACATCATACTGCCATCCAGGTTAAAACTGTAACCAAGCGGCATGATGAAAGCAACAATTTTATTTTTACATCCAAATCGTTCAAGTTCTTCAACCAGTTTCGGAAAAACCGCTTCACTGCTTGTTGTACTGAAAGCAATGGCCATTGGATCCAGGATGCGCTTAATCAGATCGAAAATCCGATTGCCCAAAATGATATATCCAACTACAAACATCAATGCCCACAATGATAGTATGCCCAACAGGAAGGCCCCGAAATATTTTACATATACCACTACAATACTTTCCACGCCATATGTAGCAACCACTGCCGCTATGGCGCCAAAAACACCAATGGGTGCAAAATTCATCACATACCCCACCATTTTTAAAATGATATGAGAAAGCGTCTCAAGGGCCCGGATCAGCGGTTTAGCCCTTTCCCCAATGGCGGCTGCGGCAATGCCAAAAAATATGGAAAAAATGACTATTTGCAGTATCTCGTTTGTAGACATGGCTTCAACAATACTGCGCGGAAAAACATGATTGATAAAATCAACTATGGAGAACCCTTTCGATTTGCTGATGACATCGGCAGCGGCAGCGGTATCTGCAGAATCAATGGTAAAGCCAACACCTGGCTTTAAGAAGTTGACCCAAAATAAGCCGATTAAAAGCGAGATGATTGAAGCCGAAAAAAACCAAAGCATCGCCTTGCCTCCAATTCGACCAACCGTTTTAAGATCACCCAGTTTGGCTATACCCACTACCAGTGTGGAAAATACCAATGGCGCAATGATCATTTGCACCAGGCGCAGGAAAATATTAGTAAGGACCTTAGTGTTGGTAGAAAACTTCTTTATGAACTCCGGAGAAGCATTAATATGAACGAGATACCCGATTATGATCCCCAGGATCATCGATAGAAATATATATAAGGTAAGCTTACTCCCGTTTTTCTTCATAAATGCGCTGTTGGTCTCGCAATATAATATTAAAAGCTTTATACTCGCACCCGGGGGCATAAAATGCCTGTAAACCAACGTGGAAGAAACAAGGAAATCTTTTGAAAAAGGGAATGAAAGAAATCTTTATCTTTCCGAATTCTAATTTTATTTTTTACCAGAACACTAACTGTAATATGAGCATATTCAGAAAAAAGGATCTTGAAGGCATGCTTGCCCAGGCCGAAGACGATGGAAAAGGCTTAAAACGGACACTAGGCGCAGGAAATCTGATTGCCCTTGGTATTGGTGCCATTATTGGAGCAGGATTATTTGTAAGAACAGCTGCAGCTGCCGGCCAGGCAGCCGGACCCGGTGTTACGATTTCTTTCATAATTGCAGCCGTTGGCTGTGCTTTCGCGGGACTTTGTTATGCAGAATTTGCTGCCATGATTCCTATTGCCGGAAGTGCCTATGCTTACAGTTATGTGACCATGGGTGAAATGATCGCATGGATCATTGGATGGGCTTTGATCATGGAATATGCCTTAGGTGCGGCCACAGTTTCTATTGCCTGGAGTGAATATCTGAACAAGCTTTTGGGGGGAAGTATACCATATGAATGGAGCCATTCGCCTTTTGAAAGCTTTACAGACTCTGCCGGCGTAGCACATCAGGGTATCATTAATGCACCTGCATTGATCATCCTGCTGGCGCTTACGCTGTTACTGATCAAAGGGACACAGGAGTCCGCTTTTGTAAATGCGATCATCGTATTCATAAAAGTGGCCATTGTAATATTATTTATCGCCATTGGCTGGCAATTCATTAAACCCGAAAACCATACGCCGTATTTCATTCCAGAAGGAACAAAGCCTGTGCTGGATTCTGTGGGAAAGGAACTTTTTAGTTATGATGGGTTTTTTAAACATGGATGGGGCGGTATATTAGGTGGAGCTGCAATCGTTTTCTTTGCATTCATCGGCTTTGACGCCGTAAGTACCGCAGCACAGGAAGCTAAAAACCCTAAGCGTGATATGCCCATTGGTATCCTTGGGTCACTGGTGGTTTGTACCATCTTATATATCCTGTTTGGACACGTTCTAACCGGTGTTGCAAACTGGTCAGAATTCGTAGATCCGGAAAAAGGCCGTGAAGCTTCTGTTGCATATGCCATTTCTGAATACATGACAGGCTATGGTTGGCTGGCGACTGCGGTTACAGTGGCAATCCTGGCTGGATTTTCTTCTGTAATCCTGGTGATGCTAATGGGCCAGAGCCGTATATTTTATACCATGAGTAACGATGGATTGATACCCAAAGCATTTGGTGAATTACATCCAAAATATAAAACGCCTTATAAAGCCAACTGGATCCTTTTTGTATTTGTTGGTTTATTCGCTGCATTTGTGCCTGGCCATGTGGCTGGTGACCTTACCAGTTTCGGTACTCTCTTTGCATTTGTACTGGTAAGCCTTGGTGTATGGATATTAAGGATCAAGAGCCCCAATATGCAGCGGCCATTTAAAACCCCGCTGGTTCCGTTGGTTCCCATCCTGGGTGCAATCATTTGTCTTGGCATGATCGTAGCTATTGACTCAAGGACCTTACAGTTTGCCTTTTTATGGATGATCATCGGTCTGGTGGTTTATTTTGGCTACAGCCGTAAAAGGAGTAAACTTCACTCCCCCGGTGAGATACTTCCAAAAGCTACTGACTTCGAATCAAAATAAAATATCGCTTTAAGAGCCCCGGGGATCAACCCGGGGCTCTTTTTTACCATGACTATATTACCTTTGCAACCCAAGGCTAAAAAATACAAAATCACACCAATTCATTATGGGTCGGATATTTGAAGTAAGGAAGTCAACCATGTTTGCCCGTTGGGATAAAATGGCCAAGCAGTTCTCACGTATCGGAAAGGAAATTGCCATAGCCGTAAAGGTTGGCGGACCTGATCCGGCTACCAACCCTGCCCTTAGGCGGTGTATGCAGAATGCCAAAAGTGTAAACATGCCCAAGGATCGTGTGGAAGCTGCGATCAAACGTGCACAGGGGAAGGAAATGGAAAATTTTGAAGAGATCTTGTACGAAGGATACGGGCCTCATGGTGTTGCCATCCTGGTTGAAACTGCCACTGATAACCATGTACGAACAGTGGCCAATGTAAAATCACATTTCAATAAAGGAAACGGCACACTCGGGAACAGCGGGAGCGTGAGTTTCCAGTTCAAAAAGATGGGCACCTTTAAAATGAAACCGGAAGGATTAAGCGCTGAAGACCTCGAACTTGAACTTATCGACTTTGGCCTCGAAGAACTTGGTGAAAGTACAGGGGATAACGGAGAAGAACTACTGGTAATCAGATGCGCATTCAACGACTTTGGCAATATGCAGAAAGCACTTGAAGAAAGGAATATCATACCCATCAGTACAGAAGTTGAATGGATACCTACCACACTTGTGGAACTTGATGAAGAACAAGCCCATGATGTTCTTAAGCTCGTAGATAAGCTTGAGCAGGACGAGGATGTGCAGAAAGTATTTTACAACCTGAAGTAGTAGATAAATTCCGGCCGGGAGTAAAGTGTAAATAGTTGATAGTTGTTAGTTGATAGTTGGCAGTAGCAGCCAATACAAATCAAAGGCATTTGCTATCAACCAACAACTACCAACTAACAACTTTTTTTTGCCTTTTCTAACAACTAACAACTACCCACTAACAACTTTTTTTGCCTTTTCTAACAACCAACAACTACCCACTAACAACTATTTTTTGCCTTTTCTAACAACCAACAACTATCAACTAACAACTTTTTTTTGCCTTTTCTAACAACTAATAACTACCAACTAACAACTATTTTTTGCCTTTTCTAACAACCAATAACTACCAACTAACAACTATTTTTTGCCTTTTCTAACAACTAACAACTAACTCATTGTATTCGAGCTCAAATCCTATCATCTTATTCGACGGCGTTTGCAACCTGTGCAACGGAACGGTGCAATTCATTTTAAAAAAGGATAAGAAAAAGCAATTCAGATTTGCTTCTTTGCAAGGAAAATTTGGACAAGACATTTTGAATAAGTTTGGTTTACCGGGTGGAAACCCTAATTCATTCATTTTACTTGAAGGAGATAATATATACACTCATTCAACAGGTGCACTGCGTGTTTTCAGGCATCTTGGCGGTATTTGGAAATTACTTTACGCGTTTATTATTGTCCCCCGATTCATCAGGGATGGCGTATATAATTTTATTGCATCGAACAGGTATAAATGGTTTGGGAAAAAAGAATCCTGTTATATGCCTTCACCAGCATTAAAAAACAGGTTTCTCGAATAATCGGAAGACTGTCTTTTGGCGACTGGCGACTGGTGACTGGTGACTGGTTATTATTCTTTCATCATATCAATGACCTCAGCAATAATATCTTCAACATTGGGTTTGCCAAAATAATCGCCGTCGCTTCCGTACCCCGGGCGGTGATCCTTTGCCGTTAGTGTCCTTGGTGCAACATCGAGCCATTTATATCCACCCTGTTCTTCCATTACTTTATTGAACATATAAGCGGCAGCACCACCTGGAACATCTTCATCCACAAATAATATCCGGTTGGTTTTCTTTAATGAGTCGAGGATCATGTGCTCCCGGTCAAATGGCAGAAGCGTTTGTACATCTATAATTTCAACACTAATATTAAGTTTCTCCAATGTCTGCGCAGCCTCCTGAATGATCCGCAGAATTGAACCATAAGAAACAATCGTAACATCAGTACCTTCGAGTATCACTTCAGGTATCCCCAAAGGAACACGAATGTCTATCAGGTTCTCAGGAAGTTTTTCTTTGAGGCGGTAACCATTCAGGCATTCTATAACAATTGCCGGATCATTTCCAGCTAATAGTGTATTGTACATACCCGCAGCCTGAACCATATTCCGTGGAACACAAACGTGCATGCCACGAAGTGAATTTATGATCATGCCCATAGGCGAACCACTGTGCCATATTCCTTCTAAACGATGACCCCTGGTCCTGACTATAAGTGGTGCGGCCTGCCTGCCACAGGTCCTGAAATGCAGTGTGGCTGCGTCATCGCTAAGGGGCTGCAAACCATAAAGCAGGTAATCAAGGTATTGAATTTCTGCAATGGGCCTGAGGCCCCTCATGGCCATGCCTATCCCCTGCCCCATAATGGTCAGTTCACGGATACCCGTATCGAAGATCCGTTGTTTACCATGCTTTGCCTGCAGGCCCGCAAAACCCTGGTTAACATCACCAATTTGTCCGAGGTCTTCGCCAAAAGCCAATACCAGCGGATTGGTTTCAAAAACTTTATCAAAATATCGATTCAGGATTTCATACCCATTTACCAAAGCTGCGCCTTCAGCATATACGGCTTCTTTTTTCTCAACTAATAAAGGGCTTTTAGGACCCTCATTATATAAATGCGTATTATAAAGTGAATGATTCTCTTGTTTAAGGTCATTGTAATACTGACTCAATTCATAAGTTACAGCGGTATTTCCCAAAATACTGATTGTCTGACCCAGGGCCTGCATCACATCACGGCGCAATGGTTCCCTGTGGGATTCTAGTCCGTCTATGATCTTTTCAATTGAGGGAAAGTCTTCCAGTACCGACTGCGGAAGGTTTCTAAGCAAGCTAACAGTTCGGGATACCTGCTGCTTTACCGGACCAAGAAAAACTTCCCATGCATGCTGGCGGCCATCGATAGCGAGTTTCTTGGCCTGGTTTTCTATATCCGATAATTCATCGTCAGATGCCAGCTGGTTTGACAAAATCCACTCGCGCATTTGTTTGATACAATCCCATTCGCGCTCCCATTCAAGCCTGTCAGGTGTTTTATACCGTTCATGGCTACCTGAAGTTGAGTGGCCCTGCGGCTGCGTAACTTCCTCCACATGAAATAAAGCCGGTGTATGCGTGGCCCTGATCCTACTAATGCCTTCTTCAAAAACTTCACACATGCCTGCATAATCCCAGGCTTTCACTTTATAAATATCTATGCCATTTGTTCCATCTTTTTTCTGAAATCCCTGTAAAGCTTCTGAAATAGAGGCTTTGGTTGTCTGGTATTTCTTAGGAACGGAAATACCGTATCCATCATCCCAGACAAAAATGGCCAACGGAACCTGCGAAACTGCCGCAGCATTAAGGGTCTCCCAGAAATGACCTTCGCTGGTGGAAGCATCACCAATGGTACAAAAACAAACCTCGTCGCCTTTGTCAGAAAGATCTGTTAACGACTGTAATGAACCGATTTCCCTGAAAGCTTTCGAGGCATAGGCCAAGCCCAATGACCTGGGCATCTGGCCGGCAGTAGGAGCCAAACCGGCTGCAAGATTTTTTTGTTTTGCCAGTTTCCGCCAATTTCCGTCTTCGGAAATCATGGGGGTAGCAAAATGGGCATTCATCTGGCGTCCAGCGCTATGCGGGTCGTTATTAATATCCGGATCTGCATATAGTTGCGAAAAGAATTCAGATATCGTGGCACAGCCAGTGGCAAAAGCAAAAGTCTGGTCGCGGTAATAACCGCTGTAAAAATCACCCGGCCTAAAGAATTTGGCCATGGCAACCTGGGGCACTTCTTTACCGTCACCGAAAATCCCGAATTTAGCCTTCCCGGTCAGTACTTCTTTTCGACCAAGAAGACTGGCCTGGCGGCTTTCACAGGCTAATCTGTAATCCTGAAGTACTGCTTCACGGAATGCATCAAATGACAACTTTTCCTGAACAAGCGTATCGTTGGAAACAAGTGAGTCCATCTGACAAAACTACCTGAATTTATTATATGAAATTCCTACGGGGAGAAATTTCAATTGGCATCCGTAAATTTATCTATTACATTGATTATTAATTATTTAATAAGTTTTTACTTATTGGTTTTCCACACTGTTAAAAAAAAGTCAGTATTCCGGAAAGGCTTCTTTTTCCGGTAACAATATGTAGATTTGTGTATACGTTTGGTAAACAGGCAAAAACAGTCGCTTGAATGAAAAACAGTTTAATCCTTCTTTTAGCTTTATTTGTCAATCTTGCGGTGAAGGCGCAAACCACACCAGTCCAGACAAACCTGGCCAAAGATGAATTATTGCAACTTAAAGAAACGCAATTTGATTTTGGTAAAATTCCACAAGGCAAACCGGTAACGCATATTTTTGAAGTGATCAATACCGGAAAGACACCGCTGATTCTGGAAAATGTACAGGCCTCCTGTGGTTGTACAACACCGGAATGGAGCAGGCAACCAATTGAACCAGGCGCATCTCAGCAAATCACCGTCGGATATAATTCTGCCAGTGAAGGACCGTTTGAAAAGTCGATCACCATTTTTTATAATAAAGGACAGATGAAGAATCTAATGATCAGGGGCAATGTTTGGAAAACACCCGATCAGTCTGTTCCAAAGAACAATTCCATTGCCATTTTTAAAAACTAAAAATCATACAGCATCATGAAAAAGTTATTTCTTGCTTTGTTTATTTTCGGAATCAGTTCAGCGGTTTTTGCACAAAGTGACGCAAAGAAAGCAGACGAAGTTGTAAAGTTCAAAGAGATGAAACACGATTTTGGTAAAATCAAGCAGGGTGTGCCTGTAACCTATGATTTTGTTTTTACCAATGTTGGAGAAACGCCGGTAATTATTGAAAATGCAAGCGCATCATGCGGTTGTACAACACCAACATGGCCTCAGCAACCTATCATGAAAGGTAAATCCGATAGGATCAAAGCCGGATTTAATGCAGCTGCTCCCGGAGTTTTCGAAAAAGGAATTTTTGTAAAAGTAAAAGGTTATGATTATCCGATTGAAATCAAAATCACAGGAGAAGTACTTTAATTCTGCCGATTTAAAAAAATATTAATCCAGTCAATAACAAGTCTGGCGGAATATCACCACTTGAAAATAGTCAGTAAAAAGATAGCCCCGGAATGATCCGGGGCTATCTTTTTAATTTGTTCTGGCATTATCTATAAATTCCCTTTTAATCGTTCGCGGATCACTTATCGTCTTGAAAAATTCATCAAGATACTTTATCATGCCGTCCTTTGATTTTTTACTAAGTAATTGAAAATCCGTAATAAGCTTATATATCTCTGCCTTCTTCTCATTAAATAATTTAGTCTCCACCTGTAATTCTTCCATCGATCTTGGGAATCCCCGGTAAACACGGTCAGTTACAGAGGTGGTTCCCAGGAGTTCATCAGGTATTGCATAAGGGGCATCCACGAGTCCCGAAAAATCAAAATCATAGGGCACCGCGTATGGCCTTGCAGTAGCACTATCCCTCAATTGCAATAATTTGATATTATGATCACCCGGAACAGACCAGTCAGTATTTCCGATCATATACTGAAAGAGCGCAACCCTGGTCATAAACTTCCTGTCAGTGGCTTCAGTTTGTAATTTTTTCAGTTCAAGTTCTTTGCATCCATTACGTTTTGCCATATCATCAACATCTTCGATCAGGAATCCATACTGGTTTATAGGTTTTTTCTTTCCTTCACTGTCAATGAATGTAATGGAAACCAGTCTTACCCTGAAGCTCATATCCGATAGAATATTAAACATTTTATACGACAGGTATTCTTTCAGAACAAGTTCTTCAAATTCTTTTCCCATCCGGCAAGTACTCACCATCTTCATTTTTTCAAGGGAGGCCATTCTGTTGGAATCAGATTTTTTAAAGTTCAGCATCAGGGAAGGGATATAACAGTATTCGCGCCTGAAATTTCCTCTTGCCCGCAGTTCAATTTCTTCATTCACAAATGAACTGTCGGGAAGCTTGCAGGCAACGATTGCTTTTTGAAATTCTGCTTTTTCCTTTTCGCCGGTGAGTTGGCGAATGTCCGTTGTAATGGTCATCTGCAAGGGCACATCATCTTTAAACAACTTGATTTTTTTGGCACTTGAGTCTGATTTGTCTTTTTTCTTTTTTGTTGTGCTATCCTTTGCTTTCTTTTCCTGGGCCACAGTAACCTGGTAACCTAAAAGAAAAACCAAAAAAATGACGAATCCTAAAAAGCGATTATGCGTTTGCATTTTATTGAGTGTTTGAAAGAAAATGTACGAAAGTTAATTAAGCTCCCCAAAAAATCTTGATAAACATACTAAAATGGTAAAATGACAGAGTATGAACAGAAATTAAATGGACTCCCGGAGAAATATGATTGAGAAAATACCTCGCCAATAGAATTTAGACATTACAATGCTGTTTTAACAAATAATAATCCAGACAAGCTTTAAAATTACTAAACAAATTGATTAATTTGATTGGAATAAATTAGCCATACTAAAACTTAACTTTCTGGAGCATTTGAATATCAGATTTGCTTTGCTGTCATACAGGAGCAGTATCCTTTTCATGGTTTTACTTTTTTTATCTTTTCAGAAAAGCAAGTCACAAGATGTTTTTTTTAAATGGGCGAAGGAATCCCGGGGATCAACAGCCGGAGATACAGAAGGTAAGGCAATTATTTCAGATCCTAATGGAAATGTTTATACAACAAACAGTATCGGGAATAATGAATACGGAGAAAGTTTTCTCCTTAAATCGGATTCATGCGGAAATATAATTTGGCAGTGTAAATTCATGCCTGAGACCAGGGGTGGCCCCAAAACCACTTCACTCACAGTCGATCTCACAGGAAATATTTATATCACCGGATATTTTCTGGGAATGGTTGATTTTGATCCGGGAATTGGTGTTTGGTTTTTAAGTACGGGATTAAAAACACCAGCCATGTTTATTTGCAAATTAAGCGTGAATGGAAATTTGATTTGGGCAAGACAATTTGGAAATAGTGTTGCACCCGGGCTAGACAGTACCGATTCGGGTGCGAGCGGATATTCCATTACACCCGATGGCAGCGGATATATTTATACTACAGGGAATTTTACCGGGCAAGTTGATTTCGATCCGGGTCCGGGCTCTAATATGTTAACCCCAGGAGGTAACCCATCGAATAATAATGGTTTTATACTAAAACTGGATACAAATGGAAATTTCGTATTTGCAAAGCAATTAACCGGAGAAAGCGCTTCGAATGCATATTCAATACATACCGATCAGGATGGCAGTATTTACCTGGCTGGAGAATTCAATGGGGTAACAGATTTTGATCCTGCGGATTCCCGGGTTTATACACTTTCTTCAGAAGGAGAATCAGATGCATTCATTCTCAAACTGGATGCCAACGGAAATTTTACCTGGTGCAAACAATTTGGCAGTGGGTCATCGGAATTATGCAATTCAGTTATGACCGATCAGGCTGGTAATGTGTATTTCAAAATTCTGTTTGGTCTACGCATGGACCTCACACTGGATGTAGATCCAGGTCCGGGCGAGTATAATCTCAGGTCAGAAACAGGAAACCGTGTAATCTGTAAACTAAACAGTAGCGGCGATTTCCAATGGGCCTTCCAGGATTCGGCAACAAATAAATCATTTGTGTATCCGGAATATAACCGGTCTTTAGATCGGGACCGGATTGGAAATATCTGCTATATCGGAACTTTTTCTGAAAGTCTGAATATCTCTCCCGGATATCCTGCGGCAGGAAAAAGTGATATTTTCATACTGAAGCTGGACCATGCCGGTAATAAAATCTGGGTGAAAGTATTTGGCGGCAATAATAGCGATGGTAGTTCGACTATAAGCATTGATGATTTCGATAATATATATTCAACCGGATATTTTAACGGCATCGCTGATATGGATCCAGGCCCGGGTATTTACCCCTTGAATTCTAAAAATACAAACTTCAATTTTATTCAAAAATTAAGTCCCAATACAAGTATTTCTTCCATCCAGGTAACCGCCTGCGGTAGTTTTACATTTCAGGACAGCACTTATAATAAAACGGGGAATTATATACTTAGAATACGATCGGTATCAGGATGTGACAGCCTGGTATACCTGAATCTCACTATTGGCATTCCTGTTGAAACCATTGATACCAGCATATGTGTAGGGCAATCCTTATTTGTAGCTGGAAGCTATCAAACAAAAAGCGGGACATATACTGATACTCTTAAAACCCAATCCGGTTGCGATTCTTTGATCATAACAAACTTGCTTGTTCAGGCCCAGCCAAAACCTAATTTAGGATCAGACAGGGATATTTGTGCCGGTAATAGTTTGATATTATCTCCGGGCATTTTCAGAAACTATTTATGGCAGGACCACAGTCAAAATGGGCAATTTACGGCAACCATACCTGGCAATTATTGGGTCACAGTCACGGATTCAAATAATTGCCAGTCAAGTGATACGATCAGCATACCTGGTATACAAGCATTGCCAAATGATTTTCTTCCCTCGTCGGAAACAGTTTGCAGGGGCGGATCCACGAAAATAAGTATACCAGGATACCATAAATACTTGTGGAGCAACGGAGATACAACTTCCTCAACATCCCTTATATCAACGGGTATCTATTTTTTAACCGTAACTGATCTTAACCTATGCACAGGTAAAGATTCGATTCAAATTCTGCACGCAGAGAATTGTATCCCGATAAGTATCCCAAATGCTTTTACCCCAAACCAGGATGGGTTAAATGATATTTTCAAACCCTACATAAGGCAAGACGTTATCGAATATTCATTCAGGATTTATAACCGCTTTGGACAAAGAGTTTTTGAAACAACATATACTGCAACCGGGTGGGATGGCAATATGGGCGGCAGAAACCAGGAGCCGGGCACTTATGTGTATCAAATCTATGTAAAGAACAGACTTGGTGACATTATCAGAAAACATGGGTCTGTTGTTCTTATCAGATAATGCATCAGGCTTTATTAAAATGAATATTGCATATCAATATTTGATGCTTATGGCATAAAAGAATATAATCTCACAGTGAGGAACATAAATAATGATTGAATTCTGTAATTTTCATCAAACCTGAAACAGCATGAAAAAGGGATTGATCGGCCTTTCTTTATTAATAATTCTCATAAATAAATCCAATGCACAAATTAACCCAGCTTTTTTGCAAAAAACATGGGATGCATTCTGGATTTCCTCACCGGATGCAACACCGCACACCTTCTCCGTTCAGTATTTCAGGAAGGAATTCAACCTGGCAGAAAAGCCGGATAAATTCATCATACATGTATCTGCAGATAACCGGTATAAGCTATATGTAAACGGGAAAATCGCTTCTTTAGGCCCGGCAAGAGGAGAACTTTACCACTGGTACTTCGAAACGGTGGATATTGCAAGTTTCCTTAAGGCAGGTGAAAATATCATCAGCGCTGTTGTATGGAATTTCGGAGAAGAATCCCCGGAAGCGCAGATCAGTTTACGAACAGCTTTTATTTTGCAGGGGAACAGTGCTCAGGAAGCGGTGCTCAATACCAATAAAACCTGGCTCACCTATAAAGACTCAAGTTATGCGCCCTTAAAGCCAACCTTGATTTATTCATACTATGTAGCCGGCCCCGGTGAGCAAATTGATTACAGAATGCACCCGGGGGATTGGAACAAAACCAGGGCTGATCTCAAGTCATGGAAACCTGCACAGGAAATCCTTAATGGTTGCCCTAAAGGTGTATTTGCCTGGACCGACAGTTGGATGCTTACCCCCAGCAATATCCCCCAGATGGAATTGAAGAAACAAAGATTTTCAAAAGTTGCCCGGATAAAAAATATTACACTGCCTGCAGATTTTCCTTCAACACCTTCCGCTATAACCATTGGCCCGAAACAAAAAGTAAGCTTCCTGTTAGACCAGGGCCAATTAACCAACGCGTATCCGGAATTATTATTCAGCAAAGGGAAAGACAGCCGGATAAATATCGGCTATGCAGAAGCGTTATACATTGATGAAGGCACAAAAAAAGACTGGCGGGCACAGAATAAAAAAGGGAACAGGAATGACATTCAGCATAAACGATTTGTTGGCGTTAAAGACCAGGTCATAGCCAATGGAAACGATAAACAGTATTTTACCCCGCTTTCGTACAGGACATTCAGGTATGTTGAAGTTGATATTGAAACGGCAGAGGAAGCGTTGGTCGTTACTGATATTTCAAGTGTATTTACCGGTTATCCGTTTGAGTTTAATGCCGCGTTTGAGGCCGGTGATGATACATTGCAACGCATATTGACAACGGGCTGGAGAACTGCCCGCTTGTGTGCCATGGAAACCTATATGGATTGCCCTTATTATGAACAGCTGCAGTATGTCGGGGATACCCGCATCCAGGCGTTGGTTTCGCTGTACAACAGCGGTGATGACCGTCTGATGAGGAATGCCATCAGCCATCTGGATCATTCACGCATGGCAGAAGGAATTACCCTGAGTCGCTATCCTACCAGGCATCCGCAACAAATACCCCCTTTTTCGCTTTGGTGGATTGGCATGCTTCATGATTATTATATGTACCGGCCCGATTCAAATTTTGTCAGGGAGCATCTACCGGGAATGCGCCAGGTACTTTGGTTTTTCAGTAAGTACCAGGAAGAGGATGGATCATTAAAAAAAGTGCCATATTGGAATTTTACCGACTGGTGTGAATCTCCCGGGTGGCAAGGTGGTGTTGCACCTATAGGTAAAAACGGGCTTTCTGCCGCACTGGATCTTCAACTGCTATGGGCTTACCAGCTGGCCTCCGAACTGGAGAGCAAACTCGGCATGAAGGCAAACTCAGATGCATATCAACAGGCAGCTCAAACATTACAAACCGCGATCAGAAAAAAATACTGGCATGGCCCACATCAGCTTTTTGCAGATACAGAAGATAAGAACAGTTTTTCACAGCATGTAAATACGCTTGCCATTTTAACTGGAACGACTACCCCAAAAGAAACTGAAAGCCTTGTAAAAAATTTATTGTATGATACTACACTTGCACCTGCAACGATTTATTTTAAATATTATGTCCACCTGGCGCTCATACGTTCCGGCTTGGGTAATCAATACCTTGAATGGCTGGAAACCTGGCGTGAAAACCTGCGTATGGGCATGACAACATGGGCGGAGATCTCCGATATCAATGCGGCCCGTTCCGACTGCCATGCATGGGGATCCAGCCCCAATATTGAATTTTTCAGAACTGTACTTGGAATAGATACCGATGCTCCCGGTTTTAAAAAAGTCAGGATTGAACCAAGGCTCGGAAAATTACAATCACTGAAAGGGAAAATGCCACACCCCGCCGGCGTTATTAGCGTTGAATACAGGGTTAGAGGTTCAAACATGGAAGCTATTATCAATCTTCCGCCTGACATAAGCGGTAAATTTATCTGGAAAAATAAACAATACCAGCTTAATCCCGGCTCAAATAAATTAAAATTCTACAATGACTGACCCAGGAAAGAACTCTTCTTGAAAGTCATCTGAACATTTTGACAAATACCAGGTTTCCCGAAAAGTGCACCCGTTTTTCGATCTTGGCGAAATAAACCATTCAAGCTACCTTTGAGTTATGCTACAACTATCAGAAAGAGGAAGGATGATGCCCCCCTCTCCCATCCGCAAACTGGTTCCATATGCAGAAGCTGCCAAGAAAAAAGGAATTCGGGTATATCACCTCAATATCGGACAGCCGGATATTGAAACACCGCCGGCTATCCTGGATGCCGTAAGAAAAGCAGACATCAGGGTGCTGGAATACAGCCATAGTGCCGGCAACGAAAGTTACCGTAAAAAACTGGTGGAATATTATAAGCGTGTAGGCATTGATGTTACACCAAACCAGATCCTGATCACTGCCGGCGGAAGTGAAGCCATTATATTTGGATTTATGAGTTGCCTCAACCCCGGCGATGAAGTGATTATACCCGAACCATTTTATGCCAACTACAATGGCTTTGCCGTCATGGCTGGTGTTACTGTTGTTCCCATAACGTCCGTTATTGAAACAGGCTTTGCACTTCCGCCGATGGAGGACTTCGAAAAAGTGATCACATCAAAAACAAGGGCCATTGTTGTTTGCAGCCCCAATAACCCTACAGGCTATCTCTACAGCCGGGAAGAGATGGAAAAACTAAAAGCCATTTGTCTTAAACATAACCTTTATCTTTTTTCGGATGAAGCTTACCGGGAGTTCTGTTACGACGGCGAATATGTAAGCGCCATGCACCTGGAAGGCCTGGACAACAATGTGATCCTTATGGATACCATATCTAAAAGATATTCTGCCTGCGGGGCAAGGATCGGTGCTTTTGTTACAAAGAACAAAGCCGTATATGATGTCGCCATGAAATTTGCACAAGCCAGGCTAAGCCCTCCGGGACTGGCACAGATACTGGGCGAAGCTGCAGTTGACCTTCCGGAAACCTATTTCGAAAAGCCGAAGTCAGAATATTTAGCCCGCCGTGATTTGCTGGTAAAACGGCTGAATGCCATGCCAGACGTATACTGTCCAAACCCCGGTGGGGCGTTCTATGCCATCGCCCGGTTACCCATTGAGGATAGTGATCATTTTTGTCAGTGGTTGCTTGAATCTTTCTCTTACCAGAACCAAACCGTTATGCTGGCGCCGGCCACCGGGTTTTATGGCACTCCGGGTTTAGGGAAAAATGAAGTGAGACTGGCCTATGTATTGAACCTGGATTCCATCAATGCCGCAATGGATTGCCTGGAGCAGGCCCTGCAGGTGTATCCGGGAAAAGTGAAAGGAACAGAGAATATTGAACAGGGAATATCGAAAGAAAAATAGCATAAACCTGGAAGCAGTTCTGCAATCAGGCAGATCGTTCAGAAAATTATTCAAATATTTTTTAAGGCATAACGGCTAAAAACGGTTTATGATCACAACGCCGCCAATCACCAAAGCGGCACCAATATAGGTATAGAGATGCACCTGTTCTTTGAGGATGAAAACAGACAGTATCAAGGCAAAAACGGGCACAAGGTTATTAAATACGGCAGTTCTTGTAACACCCAGCTTCATCACTCCTTCATAATACCATACAAAGGCAAGTACGGTTCCAATAATACCCAGGTAAGATAAAGCGATCCATACTTTGCCAGGGACAAAATCCGGATATGTTTCTGTTCCGGCAAATAACAGAAGCATGATACAACCGGATAAGGATGCCCATGCTGATGCCTGAATCGGTGTTGTGGTTTTGAGTGCCTCTTTACCCGCAATGGTATAAACGGCCCAGGTTACCGGACATCCCAACATGAAAGCATCACCCCATTGAAAGCTGGAAAAAAGTTCCAAAGGATTGCCCCTCGAAATGACAAATACAACACCCATTAATGCAATCAGCATTCCAATGATCCTCACCTTTTTTATTTTTTCTCCATACTTCCAGGCAGAAAAAAGCATGACCATAATCGGGTTCAAAGCAACCAGCAATGCGCCATGGCTTGCGGGCACCAGCTTTAGTCCTTTAAAAAAGAAAAAATTGTAAGCAAAAATGCCGGAAAATCCAAGCAGGCATAGCTGAAAAAACTGTTTTTTATTGACCCGAAGGAAATCACGATTCGTTTTCCATGCCAGGGGTAACAAAAAAACACACGCAATAATGTACCGAAGTGAGGCACCCATAAATGGCTCGAATGTTTGTGCAGCAATCCTGGTGGCAATGAAAGTACCTCCCCAGAATAATGCAACGAGTATGAGTTTTACATAAATCAAAGTGTAACTAATTAAGCCAGAAGTTTGGAAATGGTTATAATGTACATTTTAAAATTGATGCTTTAAACTTACTCAAAAATTTTCGCCTATGCTTGAATAAAGAACAGTTCATTGAAAAAGATAATAATTGCTCAATGATGAGTAATTTAAACGTTCAAACAACGATCAATTAATAATACTGATGAAACATCTCCTGTTGCTTATTTTATTTTCTGCCGGAACTGCATCGGCACAGATTAACCCAATGGACGTACAAATAGCACGTGATTCATTTGGTGTTCCGCATATTTTCGGAAAAACAGATGCGGATGCAGCTTATGGACTGGCTTGGGCCCACGCAGAGGATGATTTTTATAATATTCAAAGTTCCCTGCTTGCCGGCAAAGGATTACTTGGCAGATCAATTGGCCGCAAGGGAGCGGAAGCTGATTATGTGGTTGCCTTGCTTCGCTGCCGTGACATTGTAAAAGAAAAAATGCATACGCTTTCACCGGCATTTTTGAAACAGGTTGAAGCCTATATACAAGGAACAAATGATTATGCGAAGGCGCATCCAGGTGAAGTAAGGGTGAAATCAGCTTTTCCTGTAACTGCAGAAGACTATGTGACCACTGTTGTTTTTTCACTATGCATGATCACTGGTCTGGAACAAGCACTTCCCCGCATTTTCAAAGGGAATATACCGATGATCCCCGGTTTTGAACCAACAGGTTCTAATGCGTTTGCAATTCATCCAACCAGGACAAGTTCAGGAGAGGCATTCCTCGCCATCAATTCACATCAGCCACTGGAAGGCCCGGTGGGTTGGTACGAAGCCCATATTTGCAGTGAAGAAGGAATGAATATACTTGGTGGATTATTTCCAGGCGGACTAACTGTACTGTCTGGTGTAAATGAAAATCTGGGATGGGCGCATACTGTAAATAATATGGACAAAATTGATATCTACCAGCTTAAAATTAACCCTGCAAATAAAAACGAATATGCATTTGACGGCAAATGGATAAAACTTGAAATGAAAAAAGTCAAATTAAAAGTTAAAGGCATTCCTGTTAAGGTTAGTAAAAAAACATGGTGGAGTAAATATGGCGCAACCGTTAGAAATGATAAGGGCACTTTCTCGATAAGATTTACAGCCAATATGGATATCAGGGGAATGGAGCAATGGTGGAGAATGGGAAAATCAAACTCTTTTACCTCTTTTTATGAAGCCATCTCCATGCAGGCTTTACCGCTGTTTAATATTGTTTATGCTGATAAAAATGATACGATCTTTTATATCAGTGGAGGGAAAATGCCGGTCAGGGATAAAAACAGTATGTATAATTGGAACAGCACCCTTCCGGGTGACAGTTCTTCCCTGCTCTGGCAGGAATTCCACCCTATTAGTGATCTTCCTCAATATGTGAATCCTTCAAGCGGTTACCTTTTTAATACTAACCATTCACCATTTCTCGCGTCAGCAATAAAAGACAACCTATCTCCGGAGAAATATGATAAAACAAGTGGATATGAACTGTACCATAATAACAGAAGTCAAAGATTCACAGAGCTTATGCCTGCTGATGAAAAACTGGATTACATGACCTTCAAAAAAATCAAGTATGACGGCCAACTACCCGGTCAGCTTCGTTATTCATACAATCTTGACACGATGGAGCTTATCAATGCACAGAATTATCCGGACATATCAGATATCATTAATTATTATAAACAATGGGATCGAAAAAGTGATACAGGAAGTAAAGGCGCCGCTATCTTTGCGCTTACCTTTCAATATGTAATGACAAAGCAATCAGTTTGGACCAACCCAACTCTTAATACAGAACAGGTAGCGGAAACTTTCAGATATGTAAAGAATCATCAGCAAACATATTTTGGGACATCAGGTATCAGTTTTGGTCAGTTACAAAAACATATCAGGGGTTCAAAGTCTTTACCACTGTGGGGCCTGCCCGATGTTATTACTGCTATGTACAGCAAAATGCAAAAAGACGGAACCCTCAAAGGATATGTGGGTGATTGTTATATACAACTGGTACGGTTCCCTAAAAATGGATTACCCATTATGGAAACCGTCAATGCCTATGGCGCTTCATCAAATTTAAGCTCACCGCATTATACAGATCAGATGGAAATGTTTGTGAACAAACAAACAAAATCCATGACACTCGATAAAGAAAAAGTATTGAAAGGAGCTAAAAAGATTTATCATCCCGGGACAGCGTCAATTGAGTAATTAAGCTCCGGTTTCTTATACCAAATCTTTCATTTAACCGCAAGGGAACAAAGATTAAGCTCTTATTGGTAGTATTTCTTAGCGGTAAATTATCCTGAAGAGGAAAAAGGCCTCAATTGGAACCTTTTGTAGCGGGATGGGGAGTTGAACCCCAGTCCGCCGCAGCGGATATGAATCCAACCCTATACCCCGTGTTTTGTAAAAAGGAACCAAATAGAAATTTAAAAAAATAAAAGGTCCCAAATGGAACCTTTTGTAGCGGGATGGGGAGTTGAACCCCAGACCTCAGGGTTATGAATCCTGCGCTCTAACCGCCTGAGCTACCCCGCCTGATATTTTTTACCTGATTTTCAACTTTTTATTCCTGCAACTTCAGTTGAACCCGAGACCGCCGCGGCGGATATGAATCCAACCCTCTAACCACCTGAGATACCCAGCCGTTCAGGGCGGCAAAAATAGGGAAATTGGACCAAAAAACAAACACCCCCGGGAGGGGGTGTTGCTTGTAGACCATTACTTTAATTCTGATAGATCCCGGTACTACTGATAAAAATCAGCCGGCAGACAGGATAAAATCATAATCCACGGTAAGATTAATCAAAACCTTTACAGTGCGTTCAGAAAAAAGGAAAATTTTACATAAAACCTATTTTTTGATAAAATAAGACCTGGTAAAACTTAAATAACCCAACTTATGCAAAGAATTAGCCCAAACTGCCTGACTTGTAATGTCAGTAATTGCTTGTTGATGAAACAATGCGACCCGGTCTTGTTACAGTCAGTACAATCATTTAAACATCAATATTTTTTTAAAAAAGGCCAATCTTTATTTCGGCAGGGAGATAGTGTCAAAGGAGTTCAGTTTGTACAATCAGGGCTTATCAAACTGGAATTGAACAACCAGAAAGCCCGACCATTTATCCTTCGTTTATCCGGGCACGGACAATCAATGGGACATCGTTCTTTAGCCCCTGGCGACACACAACCCTATTCTGCAACTTCAGTAGAAGACAGCAGGGTTTGTTTTATTGAAATGGATTTTTTCAACGGACTTCTTAAGAAAAGTGATTCGCTTCGCCTGGCGTTGCAGAAAATATATCTGAAAGAGATCAGGGATGCTGAAATAAAACTGATCAATATTGCCCATCACAGTGTCAGGGAAAAAGTTGCCAATGTTTTACTGGAATTATGTGAAGTCTATGAATATAAGAATGGCGCAAACGGGATAAGGATACAGGTAGACAGACAGGAGATGGCTGATCTCGCAGGAACAACAAAAGAACAGGTTTCCAAAGTACTTGCACAGTTTACTCGAGAAAAATTAATTCGCTTCCGCGCAAAACATTTTAAATACATTGACCTTGAAGGGTTACATAGAATTGCTGTTGGTGAAGAAAGGGAAGCCGAAATGTCTCTAGCGGTTTAATCAAAAAAGTAAAAAAGCTATTTTAAATGAACATTAGTCTTCCATCAACTTCCTGATCATTGCATTAATTTTCACCACATTGGGAAGCATGGCTTCTTCCAGTTTTACATTCATAGGAACTGCCGGCAGGTCAATGGATCCAAGCACTTCCACAGGTGCATCCAGAAAACGAAAACAAGCATATGAAATCCGTCCCGAAAGGGCCTCTGCAAAGGAATTGCGTTGAGTATCTTCGGTAAGCACAAGGCATTTCCCATGTCTTTTTACAGCATCAAAAATGAACGCTTCATCCAAAGGATACAAAGTCCTTAGATCGACTATTTCTATTTGTCCGGGGAAAAATTTCTCCGCAGCCATCGCCCAATGAACACCCATACCATAGGTTATGATACAGCATGAACGACCTTTTTCCAGGAAATCATTTTGTGCCGGTATTACCTGTAAAGCCTTACCCAAAGGAATCATATAATCTCTTGATGGTTCAGGCCTGCGTGCATCATCTGTACCTGGTACTTTACTCCAGTATAAGCCTTTATGCTCAAGCATTATTACGGGATTGGGATCGAGAAATGCAGCTTTCATCAAACCCTTCATATCAGCGGCATTAGAAGGATAAACTACTTTTATACCCTTGATCGTAAGCAGGGTGGATTCTATACTGCCGCTGTGATAAGGCCCGCCTCCTCCATAAGCGCCTATAGGTACCCGTATGACAACCTGAACAGGGAACTTTCCTGCTGTGAGGTAACATGATTTTGATAATTCAGTTACCAGTTGATTTATGCCCGGGTATATATAATCGGCAAACTGGATTTCCACAATAGGCTTTAAACCAACTGCAGACATACCTGCCGTTGACCCAATGATATAAGCTTCCTGGATGGCGGTATTAAAAACCCTGTGGTCACCAAACTGTTGTGCAAGTGTGGCTGCTTCCCTGAAAACACCGCCTAACCTGCCACCAACATCTTGCCCATATAAGAGCGCTTCGGGAAAATCTTCCATGATCTCCCTGATGGCAAATAATGCAGCATCCACCATCATTATTTTCCCTTTACCCGCTGAGTTCCGGTTGCCTGTTTCTTCCTTAACAGGCGACTCACTGAATATGTACCGGAGAAGTGAATCAGCATCAGGATCAGGAGCATTTCGTGCTTTTTCAAAATCAGCCGTTACTTCTTCTTTGGCTTTTTCTTCAATCTCCCTGAGTATTTCCGGGGAAATATTCAGGGACAGTAACTGCTGCTTTAGTTTTATGCCGGGATCTTCTTTTTCCGCTGATTCCATTTCTGTTGCATCCCGGTAAAATTCTTTCCGGACGCCGCTCGTATGATGACCCAGCAAGGGTACTTTTGCCTGCACGATCCAGGGGCCTGTTCCTGATCTTACCTGACTGATAACGTCACTCATACATTCATACGCAGCCTGAAAGTCGCTCCCGTCAACCCGTACACGATTCATGCCTTTAAAGCCGGCGGCAAATTCATAGGCATCCATTGATCTGGCCTCATTAGCAGTTACACTGATTCCCCAGCCGTTATCCTGGACAAGGTAAATAACGGGCAGTTGCCAGAGTACGGCAAACTGAAAAGCCTCACTTACTTCTCCTTCTGTAATGCTTGCATCACCCAATGAACATACCACAATGGGTTGGACCGTATTTTTTTCTGCAGAAGTATCTTTTAGAGGGTGCTCCCGCAGGAATTTCAATCCTTGCGCAATACCGGTAGTTGGAATGGCCTGCATTCCGGTTGCACTGCTTTGATGTATTATTGTTGGAAATCCTTCTCCCCTATAGCTGGGGTGGGCATAATATTCACGTCCTGCAGAAAACGGATCATCTCCTTTAGCAAGCAACTGGAGCATTAATGTATAAGGCGTAAAACCTAATCCAAGCAGTAGGCTTTCGTCCCGGTAATAAGGGCTTACATAATCCTGCGGCAGTAATTGAAAAGCCGTTGCTAACTGAATGGCTTCATGTCCGCGGGATGTTGAATGAACATATTTGCAAACCGACCTGTTTTGCTCATATATTTCTGCCATGCTTTTAGCAAGGCACATAAGTCGATAAGCTTTGAGCAGGATTTCAGTGGTGGGCATGGCAAGGATGTTATACGTTTCAAGTAAGGTGCCGTAAGCAATGTTATACTTACAACCGGTAACTTAAAACCCTACAACTTATTTGATGGATAATTCAAACATGCTTTCATCTTCAATAAAACCTTCGAGATCGTCTCCAACCACACATTCCCCTACTCCTGCAGGTGTACCTGTAAATACCAGATCGCCTATGTTTAGGGAGAAATAATTGGAGATATGGGCAATAATCTGGTCAAAGCTGAAGATCATGTTGCCGGAATTGCCCTGCTGGACAAGTTCTTTGTTTTTATATAAGCAGAAATTGATATCGCTTTTATTGATCTCCGGCTTGAAATCGATCCATTTTCCAATAACGGCTGAATTATCCCAGGCTTTGGCTTTTTCCCATGGAAGGCCTTTCGACTTCAGGTCATTTTGAATATCCCTTGCAGTGAAATCTATGCCTATGGTAACCGCGTTATAGTATTTATTGGCAAACCTGTCCTGAATATATTTTCCGTTTTTACAGATTCTCAGGACCAGTTCAGCCTCGTAATGAAGTTCATTAGAAAATTCAGGGTAATAGAAAGGGGTATGTGCCTGTAATAAAGCACTTTTAGGTTTCATGAAGATTACGGGCTCATCCGGCACATCGTTACCCAACTCCTTGGCATGAGCAACATAATTCCGGCCTATACAAAAGATTTTCATGTTCAATAAGGTTTAAAGATCGTAAAAAGCAAAAAGCTTTGAACCTGGTGTTAGTTCGAGATTCGGCTACTATTCAGGGATATTGGGTATATAAAGCAACAAGATTACTAAAATAATCAAACAAATTAATAAATCAAGTTGCGAAGTCCAAATTATTCAAGGTATTCATGGTTTGCGCCGGTCCTGCAACCACATAGCGCTCAATAGCTTCGGAACACTTTTCAATCTTAACCTTTACGGTAGGCAATTCCTCATCACGCCATTTACCCAACACATATTCCACCTGGGTCCCTTTTGGGAACTCATTTCCGATTCCAAAACGTAAACGAGCATATTCTGTTGTGCCAAGGGTTTCTTCAATACTTTTTAGTCCATTATGTCCGGCATGTCCCCCTTTTGTTTTGAGCCTTAATTTAGACAACGGTATTGCCAGTTCGTCAACTATTACCAGGATATTGGACAAAGAGATATTTTCTTTATCCATCCAGTATTTTACTGCCCTCCCACTTAAGTTCATGTAAGTTGAAGGTTTTATGCAGACAAGAATCTTTCCCCTATATCGGATCGTGGAAACATCTGCCAGTCGGTCTGTATGGAAACTACCCCCATGTTTTAACACAAAATGATCAATGACATCAAAGCCGATATTATGCCTGGTATGAGCGTATTCTGCGCCGATATTTCCCAAACCAACAAGTAGGAATTTTGACATAATAAAATACACTGTTTGCTAAAAAAATGCCCCCACATAAATGCAGGGGCAACGAAGATAGATTTTTTACGATTATTTTTTGGCGGCAGGCGCTTTTGGAGCGGCGGCGGCTGGGGCAGCTTTAGGAGCAGCACCTTTAGCAGCCGGGGCAGCAGCTTCTTCCTGCTTAAGCTGACGGGTCATGGTAACTGAAGCAATGGGTATCCTCGGTGAATTCAGGATTTCATAATTCTCCAGCTTAACATCTTCCACACGGATGTTTCCGTTCAGCTCCAGGTTGGTAATATCAACCTCGATATTTTCTTTAAGAAATTTTGGCAAAGTCTTGATTTTCAGAGCCTTCATCTTAATCTCAAGTTTACCACCAGCTTTAACACCGGCAGCTGCACCAACAAATTTCAAGGGGATGGTGGCAGAAACTTTTCTGTCTCCAACCAATTCCATGAGATCTACGTGATTAAGCCTGTCTGATACTTTGTCAAATTGCAGGTCCTTTAAAATACAGGTATAGGTTTTCCCATCAACTTTTACTTCAGCTAACTGAAAGTCTGGCGTGTAAACCAATGGTTTAAATGCCAATGTCGATGCTGCGAAATTAACCTCTTTAGCACCCCCGTAAATTACACCAGGTACCAGATCCTGAGAGCGTAACTGGCGGGTGGCTGTTTTGCCCGTTCCGGTCCTCAGTTGTCCTTCGATTGTAACCGTTTTCATTGTTTATGTTTGTTTTAAAATT
>Ga0209254_10000803_pt1 | contig 27208 bp, 24 predicted proteins | sample FrelakmetDIP11DI_FD_187148 | JGI IMG/M metagenome (GOLD analysis project Ga0209254, IMG submission 187148) | Freshwater lake sediment microbial communities from the University of Notre Dame, USA, for methane emissions studies - DIP11 DI (SPAdes)... | ecosystem: Environmental > Aquatic >...
GGTCGAGCGCGTAGCGGCCGGTGGCGAAATGCGTGACGACTGCGCCGTGCACGTGCACCGCGCCCTTCGGCGTGCCGGTCGTTCCGCTGGTGAAGTGCAACAGCGCCATGTCGTCGTCGGTCGTCGGCGCCGGCTCCAGGTCGTCCGATGCCGCCTCCATGAGCGTCGCGAGATCGCGCGTGCCGGGCACGTCGGTGCGCCTCCCGTTCTCGCCGACGAGCAGCACGTGCGCGAGATCGGGCAGCTCGCCGACGATGCCGGCCACCTTGCGCCGGTAGAGCGCCTCGGTGGTGACCAGCACCTTGCCGCTGCCCAGCGCGAGGCGAGTCCGGATCGGCTCGGGGCCGAAAGCCGAGAACAGCGGCGTGACCACCGTGCCGTTCTTCAGCGCGCCCAGCACAGCGACGTAGAGGTCGGGCACGCGCCCGGCGAGCACGAACAGGCGGTCCCCCATTCCGACGCCGAGGCCGCGCAGGACGTTGGCGAAGCGGTTGGTGAGGCGCGCGAGCTCCGCGTAGCTGACGTCGCGGCGGCGGTTGGAGCGATCCACGAAGCGAAAGGCGACGCGGTCGCGCACCGGGGTCCCGAGATGCCGGTCCACGGCGGCGCGGGCGATGTTGACGCGCGCCCCGGGCGCGAGGCCCAGCTCGGCGCGCGCGGCGTCCCACGAGAAACGCCGCCGCTCGGCTTCGTGGTCGGCGAGATTCGGCGGCAGACGCAGCGCCGCAATCGACTTGCGGATGACGGCGGGCCGCATGGGTACCCTCCTTGGCTTGGCACGTCTCTGCGCGGACGCTACAAATGAAGTATCGCGCCGCGGGCGCGCCACCCTTTGACCGGGGTCAACCGCCCGGCCGCGATCACGAAGCGACCGTTAAGCAGTATCCTCGCGCCCTGAGACGCGTCCAATCGCACACGAGAGGCCGACCATGCCCATCCAGCAAGCCATCCGCAGCCGCCCCGACTTTCCGCGCAAGGGCACCACCTACCGCGACATCTCGCCGCTCCTCAACGACGGCCCGACGTTCCGTACCGCCATTGCCCAGCTCGTCTCCGCGCTGTCGGACAAGGGGGTCACGAAGATCGCGGGCATCGAGTCGCGCGGCTACGTGCTCGGCGGCGCGCTGGCGATGCAGCTCGGCGCGGGCTTCCTGCCCATCCGCATGTACGGCAAGCTGCCGGGCGGGGCCATGTCGCGTCCCTATCGCAAGTTGGGCGTCGAGTACCACGCCGAGATCCTGCTCGACGCGGTGAAGCCGGGCGACCGCATTGTGGTGATCGACGACTGCCTGAACAGCGGCATCAGCGCCGAGACCGCGTGCCTGCTGGCACGCGACCTCGGCGGCGAGGTGGTCGGCGCGGCCTTCATCGCCGAAGTGAAGCCGGGCGGCGGCCGGGCCCGGCTCGAGGGCATCGGCGTCCCGGTCACCACGCTGATCGCCTACGACTGACTTTCGGGCGCGGCATGCCGGGCGAGGCCGTCGACGGCCTCTACGCCGTGCTCGACCGCTAAATCCTCGCGGACATCGCCACCAGCAGCGCCTCGGCCAGCGCTACGCGCTCAGCCATTCGACGGCGCCCGCATAGTCGAGAAACGGCCGGATCTCGTAGCCCTTCCCGGAGGCGAGCGCCTGCACGTACAGGGCGCGCTTGAGGCGGTCGGAGTCCGGCGGGAAGACGACCGCGATGCGCGTGTCGGGCGTGACGCCGAGATCGGGCAGGCCCGCGACCAGCTCGACGGCGTCGGCCAGGGTCATGCCGGACTCGGTGTCGCGCAGGTCGACGAGAATGCGCGGCACGTGGCGATGCCGGGCGAGGCCCGCCAGCTCGCGCAGCACGGTCCGGCTGAGATCGAGATCGACCACGCCCTGGACGTCGGTCTTGACGAAGTCGCGGATGTGGAGGGTCGTGAAGGGTGTGGTCACGGCATCGTTCGCGCCATCATGCCGGCCGCACGCCGCCGGCGTCGACCGTACCGGACTTGGACTCTACAGCATTCGACCCGACCGCCGAACGCACCGCGCATCCGTTCAGCGATACTCCGGCACGTACATCGCCGCGCGCACCGCAGCGCCGATGTCCGCCGGATGCGGCCGCGTTGCCAGGCCCTGCTCGAATGCGACACCGGCGACGACCGTCGCCACGGCCGCGGCCACGTCGCGCATGCGGTCCTGCAGGGGAAACACGCGTCCTGCGGCGAGGTCGCTTTCCGCGACGCAGTCGGCGAGCGCGTGCGCGGCGGCGAAGAACATCGGGTCGACCACGCGGCGCGCGCCGGACACGAGCAGCCCCAGGCCGACGCCGGGAAAGATGTAGGAATTGTTCGCCTGCCCCGACGCGAGCGTGCGCCCGTCCCGGGTGACCGGAGCGAATGGACTGCCACTCGCGAAGATGGCGCGCCCGTCCGTGGCCGAGTACGCCTGCTCGGCCGTGCACTCGGACTTCGACGTAGGGTTGGACAGCGCGAAGACCACCGGACGCTCGCAGCCTGCCGCGAGCGTCCGCAGCACCTCCGGCGTGAAGATTCCGCCCTGGCCGGACGCGCCGATCAGCACCGCGGGCCGGAACGACGCTACGGTGGCGACCAGGTCGGGGAGCGGCGCACGATCCTGCGCGACGGCGCGCTTGTGAGGCGGCAGGTCGGCCCGGCTCGAGACCACCGTCCCCTTCGAATCGATGAACAGACACTGTTCGCGCGCCTGCGTCCCGGAAAGGCCGGCGCTCCGCATCGCGCTCGCCACCGTCGAGCCAATGCCGAGGCAGGCCTCGCCCGCGCCCACGAACAGGATGCGCTCGTCCACCAGCCGGCGGCCGGTGATCCGGCCGGCCGCGTAAAGGCCGGCGAGTCCCATGGCCCCGGTCCCCTGCACGTCGTCGTTGAAGCAGCAGAGGCGGTCGCGGTAACGCGCCAGGAGCCTGAAGGCGTTGGCGTTGTTGAAGTCCTCGAACTGCACGACGACGCCCGGGAAGACTTCCTGCGTGGCCGCCACGAACTCCTCGATCAGCGCGTCGTAATCGGGCCCCGTCAGGCGCGGTGCGCGCCGGCCGAGGTAGAACGGGTCGTCACGGACAGCCGCGGTGTTCGTCCCCACGTCCAGCGTCACCGGCAGACATCGCTCGGGCGGAACGCCCGCGCACGCGGTGTAGAGCGCGAGCTTGCCGATGGGAATGCCCATGCCGTTGAGGCCGAGATCGCCCAGGCCGAGGATCCGTCCGCCGTCGGTCACGACGATGATGCCCACCTCCGGGCGCGGCCACGCCGCGAGGATCCGGGCGACGCGTCCGCGGTCCTCCGGCGTGATGTACAGGCCGCGCGGCCTGACGTAGCGCCGGCTCCATTCCTGGCACGCCTGGCCGACGGTCGGCGTGTAGACCAGCGGGAGCACCTCCTGCAGGTTGTCGAGGACGACGCGGTAGAAGAGCGTTTCGTTCTCGTTCTGCAGCTCCGAGAGGTAGAGGTACTTCTCGATCGGGCTCGTCTTGCCGCGCAGGTTCTCCAGCGCGCGCGCAGCCTGCTGCGCGAGGGATTCGACCGCCGGCGGCAGCAGGCCCCGCAGGCCCAGCCGCTCGCGGTCGCCGTCCGGGAACGCCGTGCCGCGGTTCGACACCGGATCGCGTAGCGCCGCCAAACCCGCTGCGGAAGTGCCCATGATCGCCTCCTGCGAAGCGTGTGCCGGATGGGTCCGGCGTTCGAATCCCGTTACCCAGGAACAAGTGTCCGCCTGGGCCGCGGTCCCCGCGTTGAGGCAGCGCAAGGTCGCTGCGCCGCGCGCACCCGGGGAATGCGCGGACACGTTCGGGACGCCGTTGCCGCTACCAGCGAATCTCGAACCGGCACGCGTCCGCGCCGAGGGCCTCGCACTCGGTCTCGACGACCTCGGCGCACGGATGCACAAGCGTGCGGAAGAGGCGCTCGAACGTGGCAGCGTAGTAGTCGCACACCGGCTCGTCCGACACGGCGCCGCGGCAGATCGGGTTGCCGCGGATCTCGAAGCGTACCGGGCGCCCTGGCGTCCACGCGAACGCGCCGCTGCCGGCGAAGGTCCAGGCATGGCGGCCGATCGCGCCCATCAGCACGTGCGCGGCGAGCGGCGCGGGCGCGAGCTTCAGCATGGCCTGCACGAGCCGGGGAATGCGATGCGCGAGCAGGTAGTCGCCGGTGGCGTAGCCGGCGTCGCGCGAGACCTCGCGGGCACGGTCGGCGCCGAGCGTCGCGCGCAGCGCACGGTGCAGCCGCGTGACCTCGGCCTCGTCGACCATCTTCTCCGGATGCCTGCCGAGGTAACCGCCGAGCCGCGCTGCGTGGAAAACCCGCCGCTCCAGGTTCTCGCCGCCGGTACGACGCAACGCCTCCGCGACGCGGGTGATCGCGTTCGGACCGATGCGCCCGGCCGCGCCGTGCGCGGCGAGCGCGGGTACGACCGTGCCCATCATCCTAGCGCGGCGTCAGCGCCTCGGGCTGCGCGTCGGTGAGCTGGTCCCTGCCCCCGCCACGAGCCATCGGCACCTGGTCGTCGTCCTCGAGCTGCTCCTTGCCGCCCCCGCAGGCCATCGCCGCGTTCTCCTCGCCCTTGCGGCGCTTGTGCTCCACCTTCGGGCCGTGCATGGTGATCCAGCCGTCGTCGCTCGCCACGCTCTCCGTCCCGCGCGTCATGTGGCGCGAGGTGTCAAAACCGAAGTCGACGGTCTTCCTGGTCTGCGGACCCCAGTAGCCGACGCGCCCGAGGTCGTAGAAGGTGCGCTGGAAGCCGCTCTTGGCGAACGCCTTCAGGCACCCCATCATGTACTTGCGCTTGGCGCGGTCCCTGAGCCACGGGTATTCGAAGAAGCTCTTGCGGAAGTAGAAGCGCCGGTAGTTGTGCATCACGCGGTCGAGCAGCTCGCCGCGGTCCATGGCGTCCGGCTTGATGATCGGCGTCACGAAGTTGTACTTGGAGAAGTCGAAGATCTCGACCTTGTCGCCGAGCTCCTGGAAGAGGTCGGAGAACGGCCAGGGCGTGTACATCGCCCAGTTGGCCATGTCCGGCTTCCAGTCCATCGCCATCTGGTAGGTCTCCTCCAGCGTCTCCGCGGTCTCGTTCTCGAGACCCACGATGAACTGCGCCTCGGCGACGATGCCCGCGTCGCGCAGCAGCTGGATCGCCTTCTTGTTCTGGGCGATGGTGGTTTCCTTGTTGAAGCGCTCGAGCTTCAGCTGCGCGGCCGCCTCGGTGCCCAGCGACACGTGGATCAGCCCGGCCTTGCGGTACAGCGGCAGCAGCTTTTCGTCGCGCAGGATGTCGGTGACGCGGGTGTTGATGCCCCACAGCACCGGCAGCTTGCGCTCGATCAGCTCCTCGCAGAAGGCGATGAACTTCCTGCGGTGGATGGTCGGCTCCTCGTCGGCAAGGATGAAGAAGCCCACCTGGTGGTCGCGCACCAGCGTCTCGATCTCGTCCACCACCTTCTTCGGATCGCGCACGCGGTAGTCGCGCCAGAACTTCCACTGGCTGCAGAAGCTGCAGGTGAACGGGCAGCCGCGCGCGAAGTTGGGGATCGCCACGCGCACGCCCATCGGGATGTAGATGTACTTGCCCCACTCCAGCACACCCCAGTCGGGCGCGATGCGGTCGAGATCGGCGATCGGCGGCTCGGCGGGCGTCGCCACGACCTTGCCTTCCTCGAGATACGCAACGCCCCTGATCGACTGGCGGTCGTTCATCCAGGTGCCGTCGTCCACGGCGCGGACCAGGTTGAGGAACACCTGCTCGCCTTCGCCGCGCACCACGCAGTCGATCCACGGCGCCTCCTTGAGCACCTGCGGATACATGAACGTGCCGTGGATGCCTCCCAGCACCGTGACGATGCCCGGGTTCACTTCCTTGGCGATCTTGAGCAGCCCCTCGGCCTTGTAGATCGCCGGGGTGATTGCGGTGCAGCCCACAATGTCGGGGCGGATTTCCGCGATCTTCGCGCGCACCGCCTCGTCGTCGAGGTGGTTGGTCATGGCGTCCACGAACGTCACGTCCGGGTACCCGCCCGCCTTAAGGTAGCCGACGATGTACGCGACCCAGGCCGGCGGCCAGTTGCCTGCGATCTCGGCCCCGCCGGAGTGGTAGTTGGGGTGCAGGAGGAGGATGCGCATGGAAACCCCTTCGCCGGCGGGTATGGTGGAGCAGTCAGGCTAGCGAGGCGGCAGAAAAGGGAATTTGCGCCATGTCAAGAAAACTGGACGTACAAGTCGTCGCTGTGAATTGACATTGCGGCATACAGAACGGCCGGGCCCCGGCATGCCGCACAATCGAAATGGACGCATGGAGATTGCAATGGACACGATGAAGGTGGACGTGGCGGTGATCGGCGCCGGCACCGCCGGGCTGAACGCGCGCAGGGAAGTGGAAAAACGCGGCGGCCGGCCGGTGATGATCGAGAGCGGGCCGTTCGGAACGACCTGCGCGAGGGTGGGCTGCATGCCCTCCAAGCTGCTGATCGCCGCCGCGGAGGCGGCGCATGGCCTCGTGCACGCACCGACGTTCGGCGTGCATCCGGGCACCGACGTGCGCATCGACGGGCCGGCGGTCATGCAGCGCGTGCAGCGCGAGCGCGACCGCTTCGTGAGCTTCGGCGTGAAGGACGTCGAGGGACTGCCGGCAGGTCACGTGCTGCGCGGCCACGCGACGTTCACCGGCCCCACGTCGCTACTGGTCGACGACCGCGTCCGCGTCGAGGCGCGCGCGGTGGTGATCGCCACCGGGAGCCAACCCTTCGTGCCGCCGCCGTTCGACCGCATCCGCGCGCACGTGCTCACCAGCGACGACGTCTTCGAGCTCCCCGACCTCCCGCGCAGCCTCGCGGTGATCGGCACCGGCATCATCGCGCTGGAGCTCGGCCAGGCGATGCACCGCCTCGGCGTGCGCACCGCGTTCTTCAATCCCTACGACGAGCTCGGTCCGTTCACCGACCCGGAGCTCAAGCGGGTCGCGCGCCGCGACCTCGGGGCCGAGCTCGAGCTGCACCTCGGCGTCGAGGTGGTTTCGGCGGACGCCGAGGCGGGCGGCGTGCGCCTGCGCTGGAAGGAACCGGACGGAACGCCGCGCGATGCGCGGTTCGAGAAGGTGCTGGTCGCCGCGGGAAGGCGCCCGAACGTCGCGGGGCTCGGGCTGGAGCACACCGGCCTGGCGCTCGGCCGCGGCGGGCTGCCGGCGATCGACACCATGACCACGCAATGCGGCGATGCGCCGATCTTTCTCGCCGGAGACGTGGACGGCAACCTGCCGCTGCTCCACGAGGCCGCGGACGAGGGCCGCATCGCCGGCGCCAACGCGATGCTGTGGCCGAACGTGGAGCGCCACGAGCGGCGTACGCCGCTCGCGGTCGCCTTCACTGATCCGCAGATGGCCATGGTGGGACTGCGACATGCGGACCTGCCGACCGGCGGCCACGCGATCGGCACCGTGTCCTACGAGAACCAGGGCCGCGCGCGCGTCGCCGGCCGCAATCGCGGGCTGGTTCGCCTGTATGCCGAGACCACGAAGTGCCGGCTGATCGGCGCCGAGATGTTCGGCCCGAACATGGAGCACATGAGCCACCTGCTGGCGTGGGCCATCCAGCAGGGCATGACCGTGCAGACCGCCCTGACCATGCCGTTCTACCATCCGGTGCTGGAGGAAGGCCTGCGCACCGGCCTGCGCGACCTGGCGCGGCAGCTCCGGAATATGGGAAGCTGCCGGCCCGAGGACGCGGCCGAAGCGCCCGGCGAGTGAGTCGCCGCCGGGGCGCAGCGCACCGTCCCGAGCGCACCGGAGCCCCATGATCGACCCCGTCACCGCCCGCATGCTCGCCCGCTACAACGCGTGGGCGAACCGCACGCTGTTCGATGCCGTCGGCGCGCTGCCCCTTGGCGAGGCGGAGAAGGAGCGCCCCACGCTCTTCCGCAACATGGTGAACACGCTCAACCATCTGTACGTGGTCGACTTCATCTGGCAGAGCCACCTCCTCGGCCAGGACCACGGCATCGCTGCGCTGAACACGGTGCTGCACCCGGCGCTGGATGCGCTGCGCGCGGCGCAGGAGGACATCGACGCGTGGTTCGTCGCGTGGGCCGACCGGGCCACTGCGGAGACCCTGGCGCAGCCGGTGCGCTACACACTCATCGGCGGCAACGCCGGCGAGATGAGCGCCGGCGCAGTCCTCCTGCACGTCGTCAACCACACCAGCTATCACCGCGGCTTCGTCGCCGACCTGTTTTTCCAGGTGCCGGCGCGGCCGCCCCTGACCGACCTGCCGGTCTACCTGCGCGGGCACGGCTGACGGGGCGGGCCGATGCGGTCGATATTCGACGCGCGACTGGTGAACGGCCCGTTCGGCGACCCCGGGGTCTACGTCGACTTCCGGTTCGAGAGCGCGCGCGGCGTGATCTACACTCCCGCCTGCGCACGCCGCGCCGACGGCAGCGCAGCCGACACCAGGAGGAGCCCATGAGCCACGGCCGCATACTCACCACCCACACCGGCAGCCTGCCCCGCCCGGAAAGCCTGATCAAGACCATGTACGCCAAGGAGGAAGGCATCCCGGTGGACAAGCTGGCGCTCGCCGCGCAGATCAAGGCCGCGGTGCACGACATCGTGAAGCGCCAGGTCGCTGCCGGCATCGACGTGGTGAACGACGGCGAGATGAGCAAGCCCTCCTACGCCACCTACGTCAAGGACCGGCTCTCCGGCTTCGAGGGCACCAGCGAGCCACTGGTCTACCAGGACCTGGTCGACTTCCCGGCGATGGCAAAGCGCGTGTTCGGCGATCCCGGCCGCTCGCGGCGCAAGACACCCGGCTGCAACGGACCGATCGCGGTGAAGGACGCGCAGGCTGCCCGCACCGACGCGGACAACCTGAAGGCCGCGATGGCGGCGCACGGCGCCACGCGCGGCTTCATGAGCGCGGCCTCGCCAGGCGTGGTTTCGCTGTTTTTCAGGAACCACCACTATCCGAGCCACGAGAAGTATCTCGAGGCCATCGGCGAGGCGATGCGCGACGAGTACGAGGCGGTAGCCGCCGCGGGGTTCGTGCTGCAGATCGACTGCCCCGACCTCGCCATGGGCCGCCACATCCAGTACCGGGAGGCGAGCCTCGCCGACTTCCGCAAGGCGGCCGCGCTGCACATCGAGGTGCTGAACCACAGCCTGCGCAACATCCCGCCGGAGCAGTTGCGCATGCACCTCTGCTGGGGTAACTACGAGGGCCCGCACCACTGCGACGTGCCGCTCGCCGACATCGTCGATCTCGTGTTCACCGCACGGCCTTCGATGATCTCCTTCGAGGCCGCCAACCCGCGCCACGGCCACGAGTGGACCGTGTTCGAGTCGGTGAAGCTGCCCGCGGGCAAGGTCCTCATCCCGGGCGTGATCGAATCGAAGTCCAACTTCATCGAGCATCCGGAGCTGATCGCGCAGCGCATTGCGCGCTACGCCAACCTCGTCGGCCGCGACCACGTCATGGCCGGCAGCGATTGCGGCTACGGCACGTGGGTGGGCCAGGCGGCGGTGGATGCGGACATCGTGTGGGCGAAGCTCGCGGCGCTTGCCGAGGGCGCGCGCATCGCGAGCGGCCAGCTCTGGAAGAAGGCCGCCTGAAGCCGCGGCGTCAGGGCCGGTAGCGCAGCGCCATGGTGGGCAGGGTCTGGGTGGAGTAGTCCGCATCCTCCGGGATGTCGGGGCGGTACTCGGCATAGCGGTCGCCGACGAAGCCCTGCTCGACGTGCGTGAACGGCAGGGTGATCTCTGGCATCTGGTTCCCGCCGTTCGCGATCGCCTTCGCCGTCGCCGCCTGCATGGCGCCGTACTGGTCGGCGCAGATGACCTGGATGTTCACCTCGGGGCAGCGGTAGCGCGGGCACCACAGCGCCGTCCAGCCGGTGTCGAGCGCGTTCAGGTACTCGACCAGCTCGCCGGAGAGCAGAAAGGCATCCGACTCGACGTGCACCAGCTTGTCGAAGCCGTAGCGCGCCGCCACCTCCGCCGCGAACGCGAAGCCGCGCCACCATCCGGGAAACTGCCCGACGTCGATGCGGCCGAGATGCTCCGCGAAGCGGTACCACCACACCCCGCCGGGCTCGAGCGCCGGCGGCAGCGCCTCGATCACGCCCACCGCCGCGTCGTCGGGACGGTGCGGCGACGCGTCGTCGAACATGAAGATCGCATCGTGCGCGAGCGGAATGCGCCGGTGCAGGGCGAGCCAGCGCGCGTAGCGGCTCGTCCACTTGGCCGGGCCCGGCAGGTAAGCGGTGCAGAAGAGGAGGGTCTTCATCGGGACTGCGGCATGCGCAACGCGTCGCACAGTAGCACCGTCCAACCTGGCGCGGAAACGCCGTAGACTCGGCGCATCGCTTTTTTCCCCGCCCGCGCGACAAGATGCTCAAGCGCCTGCAGCGCCTGGTGCGGCCCGTGCCGCCCGCCGACCCGCCCGCCGCGCCGCCGCCCCCCCCGGTCGACGCGGCACGCGCCGCGCAAGCGCGCCTGCTGGAGGCGCAGGCCGCGGTACGGCGCGATCTCGCGCGCGGCACGAGGCCCGCGGACCATCCCCGCCCAGCCGCGCCGCCGGCAACCGTGTCGGTCATCGTTCCCAGCATCACGCCGGAGAAGTTCGCGCGGGTGTCGGCGAACTTTCAGGCGGCGCTCGCGGGCGTCGATTACGAGATCGTCGGCATCCACGACGCACGCTCCATGTGCGAGGCCTGCAATCGCGGGGCTCGACGCGCCCGCGGCGACATCCTGGTCTTCGCGCACGACGACATCGAGATCGCCTCGCCCGACTTCGCGGCGCGCCTGCTGGACCGCATGGAGACGCACGACGTGCTCGGCATCGCTGGAACGAGCCGCATCGTCGGACCGGCCTGGGCGTCGGCGGGCGCGCCGCACCTCCACGGCCAGGTGGGCTACCGCGCGGGCGAGGCGCGCATCGAGGTCGTGGTCTTCGGGCTTGCGGAGCCCGTGCGCGGCGATGCGCAGGCGCTGGACGGCTGCTTCATGGCCGCGCGCCGCCACGTGGTCGAGGAAGTCCCGTTCGACGAGCAGCGCTTCGACGGCTGGCACCTCTACGACGTGGACTTCACGCTCTCGGCCTGGCTCGGGGGTTTCGGCGTCGCCGTGTGCGAGGACATCCTCGTCATCCACCAGTCGCGCGGCCGCTACGACGCCGCTTGGCAACGCGCTGCGGAGCGCTTTTCCGCCAAGCACCGCGCCGCACTGCCGACGCCGGAAGCGCGCCCGCCTGTGCCGGTCCAGGGCCTGGTGATCGAGACCGTCGACGAATGGCGCCTGGTGACCGAGCGCCTCACGCGCGCAGGGGAGAGCTGAGGCTTGAAAAGCTGCTGAAGGGCATGTCCGCGCCGCATGACGAGGGCTGGCAGCACCTGCTGATCGACATCGACCCCAGGGGGGTGGCGCGGAAGTGGTGTTCGACGCGCGCGCTCGCCTTCAGGCGGACGTCGATGCCCGATCAGCGCCCCCTGGCGGGGATACCGGAACGCTGACCTCCGCTCGTGCGGCGATCGCCGCGGCAGCGTCGCGCACCACCGCGTCCCATGCGCCCGGCGCATGTGCCCGCAACACGCGCACGCCGCGGTACCAGGGGCTCTCGACGCCGCCCATCTCCCAGCGCCAGCAGACGTCGTGCGGCGCCAGCACGATCACCGGCTTGCCGAGCGCGGCCGCCGCATGGGCGACCGACGTGTCGACCGAGACGACCAGGTCCAGGGCCTCGATGATGGCCGCGGTGTCGGCGTAGTCGGCCACCTCGTCCATCGGATCGAGCGCCAGGGCGAAAGGACGCGGCGCATCCGCTGCCGCCCCCGCCTGGAGACTCACCCACGTCGCGCCGGGATGCGCCTCAGCGAGCGGCGCGAGCAGCTCTGGTGCGATCGAGCGGCTCTCGTCGCCGCGCCGTTCGGGATTCCCGGCCCACACGATGCCGATGCGGAAACCCGGCAGCGAGCCGATGCGCGATTGCCATCGGGCACGGGCCGCCTCGGGCGCCCTCAGGTAGGGCGCCGTCTCGCGCAGCGCGTCGCGCGCCAGGCCGAGCCGGTACGGCAGGCTGGCGAGATGCACGTGGCCGTCCAACCCGGCGACGTCGGCGGCGTCGGTCGCGATCTCGACGTTCCCGTGCGCGAGGCTCTCGCGGAACAGCCGCTCCAGGACCGGGCGCACGAGGACCTGCACTCGCGCGCAGCGCGCGGCGAGATCCGGCACGAAGCGCGCGAACAGCATCGCGTCGCCGAGGCCCTGCTCCATGATCACGCGTAGCGCGCGCCCGGCGGAATCGCCGCCTTGCCAGGCCGGCAGACCCTTGCGGCCCCAGGCGAAGTCCTCGCGGCGCAGCCGCCACTCGTATTCGGGCCAGCCCTCCTCGAGCCTGCCCTGCATCAGCAGCGCATGCGCCAGGCGGAAATGCCGCCCGACCGAATCCGGTTTCGCCGCGAGCAGCGCGCGCTCGTGCGCCTCGGCTTCGGCAAAGCGCCGCGCGTTGAGCAGGGCGCGCGCGAGATTGTCCCGTGCGACGACGGGATTCTCCGACAGCTCGACCGCGCGCTCGAGACGCTCGATCGCCGCATCGAAGTCGCCGGTCTGGATGTAGAGCGTCCCGAGGTTGTTCAGGACTTCGGGCTCGTCCGGAAAGCGCGATACCACCGTGAGGTAGTGCGCAATGGCCGCATCCAGCCGGCCCTCGCGCCGGTCCAGTTCGGCGAGCGCTGCGTGCGCCGGGGCGTAGAGGGGATCGTGCTCGAGCTCGCGCTCCCACCGCGCGCGCGCCTGCGCGGGGCCGTCCGCGGGCGCGCGCGCGCCGGCACCGGGAGCCGGCTGCTGCTGCTGCGGCGGCGGCGCCGTGCCACCGAAGAGGCGTTTCAGGAAATCGCTCAGCATGCGCGGAACAAGGCGGGTCGCACCGGTCGATATTAACCGGGCGCAGCGGCGTGGCACCGGCCACAAGGTCCCTGGTGCGCAATCCGCCGCGCGTTGAACCGCGTCCGCGCGGAGCGCTCCAGCGCCGGGATCAACGAAGACGTACGGAAGAGCGGCGCACCCAAGACGCTCGGTCTGCCACTGCTTCCCGCAGGGCGGGCTCGCGCTCGCCGAGACGGAGCCGGCGGCCCGACGCTAGCGGCGGCTGCGCGAAACCTGCAGCACTGCGTCCACGATGCCCTGGTAGCCGGTGCACCGGCAGACCACGGCGGACATCGCCTCGCGCACCTCGTCCTCGTTCGGCGCGGGATGCGCGTTCAGGAAGTCGATCGCGGTCATCAGCATGCCCGGCGTGCAGAAGCCGCATTGCAGCGCGTGGCATTCGTGGAAGGCCTGCTGGAGCGGATGCAGCACGTCGCCCCGCGCGAGCCCCTCGACGGTGAGGATGTCGGCGCCGTCGGCCTGCACCGCGAGCGTGGTGCAGGACCGCGCCGCCTCGCCGTCGATGTGGATGGTGCAGGCGCCGCACAGGCCGTGCTCGCAGCCCGCGTGGGTGCCGGTGAGGCCGAGGTCCTCGCGGAGGAAATCGACCAGCAGCTTGCGCGGCTCGCAGCGGCCGTGCTGCGGCGCGCCGTTGACGGTGAGGCGGACGTCGACCAGTTCAGACATGGGCGGGTTCCTGCGGAAGGGCGATGCCCGCGGCGCGGGCGGCGGCGCGCTCCACCAGCACGCCGACCAGGTGGCGGCGATAGTCGGCGGAGGCGTTGTTGTCGGCGACCGGGTCGACCTCGCCACGCGCGGCCTCCGCGGCGCGCGCGAGCGCGGCGCGGTCCAGCGGACCGTCCGCGAGGGCGGCCTCCGCGGCGGCGAGGCGCAGCGGCGTGCCGCTCGCGCCGAAGGCGACCAGCCGCACGTGCGCCGCGCGGCCGCCGGCTTGCGCCACCACCGCCGCGATGCCGACGATGGCGAAATCGCCCTTGCGCCGCGCGAACTCCTCGACCGCATGACCCGCACCAGCCGGCATCGCGGCAAAACGCACTTCCGTCAGCACTTCGGTCGGCGCGAGCGCGGTGGTGAAGAACGACTGGAAGAAGTCCGCGGCCGCGATGGTGCGGCGCCCCGCCGGCCCAATCGCGACCGCCTCGCCGTCGAGCGCGAGGAACACCGCGGGCAGCTCCGCGCTGGGATCGGCGTGCGCGATCGAGCCGCCCACCGTGCCGCGCGAGCGCGTCGGCAGGTGCCCCACCCAGCGCAACGCCTCCGTCATGAGCGGCAGCCGCGTCGCGACCACCGGCGAGCGCTCCGCGGCACGCTGCCGCGTCATGCCCCCTATGGCGACGTGCCGGCCCTCCTCGCGGACGTAGGCGAGCGAGGCGATGCGCCGCAGATCGACGAGCGCCGCCGGCGTGACCAGCCGGAAGTTGAGCATCGGCACCAGGCTCTGCCCGCCGGCCAGCACGCGCGCGTCGCCGCCGTAGCGCTCGAGCAGCGCGAGCGCCTCCTCGACCGAATCGGGCGCGTGGTAGGCGAAGCGCGGCGGCTTCATGCGAGGCCCCGTGAGATGGATAGCGGATCACGCTACTATACCAGCCGGTACAACAAGCGCCGCGCCGGCCCGCACTCGCGCGGCGCGCATCGCCGGGAGATCCGCATGGCCGCCGCCGAGACCGTCCGCTACGTCGGGCAACCCGTTGCACGCCGCGAGGACGCGCGCCTGCTGCGCGGGCGCGGCGAGTACGTCGCCGACCTCGTGCTTCCCGGCATGCTGCACGTCGCGTTCGTGCGCAGCCCCGTCGCGCACGCGCGCATCCGCGGCGTGGACCTTGCGCGCGCGCGTGCGCTGCCGGGTGTGCACCTGGCGATGAGCGGTGCGGAGCTGATGGCCGAGCTGCCGCCGGTGCAGGGCACCCAGCTCGCCCTGCCGGCGAAGTGGAAGACGCAGGTGCCGCACCACATCTTCCAGCCGAACCAGCCGCTGCTTGCCGTCGGCAAGGTGCTGCACGTGGGTGAAGCGGTCGCGGTCATCGTCGCGGAGAGCCGCTACGTCGCCGAGGATGCCGCCGAGCTGGTGTCCCTCGACCTCGAGGCGCTTCCCGCCGTGGTGGATGCCGAGGCCGGCCTCGCGCCGGATGCGCCCATCCTGCACGAGCAGGGCGGCTCGAACCTGCTCGCCCGCTTCGAGATGATCAAGGGCGACGTGCGCGCGGCCCTGGCGAAGGCCCCGCGCACGCTCAAGCGGCGCTTCCACCACCATCGCTACGCCGCGATCCCCATGGAATGCCGCGGCGTGGTGGCGCAGCACGAGCGGCGCACCGACTCCTACACCATCTGGTCGGCGACGCAGGTGGTGCACTGGGTCCGGCGCGAGGCGGCGCAGACCCTTGCCGTGCCGGAGGCGCGCGTGCGCTGCATCGCGCCCGACGTCGGCGGCGGCTTCGGCGGCAAGGGCCACGTCTATCCCGAGGATCTGCTGATGCCGTTCCTGGCGAAGCGCGTCGGGCGGCCGGTGAAGTGGATCGAGGACCGCCGCGAGCACCTGCAGGCGGCGTGCCATTCGCGCGACCAGGTGCACGAGGTGGAGGTGGGGTTCGACGGCGACGGCCGCATCCTCGCGATGCGCGACGTCTTCACCATGGACTGCGGCGCGTGGAACCCGATCGGGGTGGGCATTCCCTACAACACCGCGAGCCACCTGATGGGGCCCTACAAGGTGCCCCATCTCGCCGTCGAGGGCCGCGTCGTCGCCACCAACAAGGTGCCGAACGCGCCCTACCGCGGCGCCGGGCGCCCGGAGGCGGCGCAGGCCATGGAGCGCGTGATGGACATCGTCGCGCGCGAGCTCGGGCTGGAGCCCGCCGAGGTGCGCCGGCGCAACATGGTGCAGGCGGCCGAGATGCCCTATGCCGCAGGGTTTCCGTATCGCGACGGCATGCCGGTGGTGTACGACAGCGGCGACTACCCGGGTGCGCTGGACAAGGCGCTGGCGGCGCTGGGCGGTCTCGAGGCATTCCGCAAGCGCCAGCGGGAGGCGCGCGCTCGAGGGCGCTACCTCGGCCTCGGACTGGGCTGCTACACCGAGGGCACCGGCGTCGGCCCGTTCGAGGGCGCGACCGTGCGCATCGACCCGTCGGGCAAGGTGTACATGACCGGCGGCGCGTGCCCGCAGGGCCAGGGCATGGAGACCATCTTCGCGCAGATCGTCGCGGACCAGTGGCAGGTCAAGCCCGAGGACGTGGTGGTGGCGCTGGGCGACACATCCGCCATCCCGATGGGCTTCGGCACCATCGCCAGCCGCTCGACTGTGAACATGTCGGGCGCCATCCACATGGCGAGCGAACGGCTGCGCGCCAAGATGTTCGCGATCGCGGGCAACGTCATGGAGTGCGCGCCGGAAGATCTGGAACTGCGCGACGGCCGCGTCTCGCTGGTGGGCGTCCCCGGCAAGGCCATGACTTTCGCGGAGGTGGCGCGTGCCGCGCGGCCCGGCTGGGACAACGGCCGCCCCGCCGACGTCGACGCCGGCCTCGAAGCCACGTACTACTGGGAGCCGCCGACGGTCACCTGGTCCTACGCCTCCCACGCCGCCATCGTCGAGGTCGACGTGGCGCTGGGCAAGGTGGCCGTGATCGACTACGCCATCGCGCACGACTGCGGCGTGGTGGTGAACCCGCTCCTCGCGGAAGGCCAGATCATCGGCGGCGCGGTGCAGGGCATGGGCGGGGCCCTGCTCGAGGAGTTCCACTACGACGCCGAAGGGCAGCTGATGACCGGCTCGTTCATGGACTACCTCCTGCCGACGGCGAGCGACGTGCCGCGCATCCGGGTGACGCACGTGGAGACGCCGTCGCCCCTGAACCCGCTGGGCGTGAAGGGTCTCGGCGAAGGCGGCGCCATCTCCCCCCCGGTGGCGATCGCCAACGCGGTGTCCGATGCGCTCGCGCCCTTCGGCAACATCGAGTTCAACGAGACGCCGGTCCGCCCCGAGCAGGTGTGCGCGGCGGTGCGCAAGGCGCGGGCGGGCCGCGCCGCGGCATGAAGCGCCCGGCGGCGGCCGGCAAGCCCGCGCGCGTCCGCAACCCGGAGCGCACGCGCGCGAAGATTCTCGCTTTCGCGACCGAGGAGTTCGCCACCCACGGCTACGACGGCGCGCGCATCGACGCGATCGTCGCGCGCTGCGGCATCAGCAAGAACCTGCTCTACCACTACTTCGAGAGCAAGGAGGACCTCTTCATCCGCGTGATGGAGCGGGCCTACGCGGCGATGCGCGAGCGGCAGAACGCCGTCCTGCTGGGCGGAGACGACCCCGTGGCGGACATGCGCACCTTGGTCGTCGCGATGGTGCAGCACTTCGCGGAGTCGCCCGATTTCATCGCGCTGCTCGCCACGGAGAACATCCACCAGGCGCAGCACATCGCGAAGTCGAAGGCGATTCCCGCGATGTACAACCCGCTGCGCGCCACGCTCAGGCGCCTCGTGGGCGAAGGCCAGCGGCGCGGCCTGTTCCGCCCGGACGTGGACTGGGTGGACCTCTACATCTCCATTTCCGGCATGGCCTCCTACTTCGTGTCCAACCGGCACACGCTGGCCACGGTGCTCAAGACCGACCTCGGCAAGCCCGCGCGGCTCAAGCGGCGCATCCAACACGTGCCGGACATGGTCATCGCGTACCTGACGGCGGGCGCGCCGGGCCGCAGCACCCCGGCGGGAAAGCTCAGGTCGTAGGCAGGTTGGCCACGCCGTCGTCGCGGCCGCGCTGCGAGACGTGCCAGGGCAGCAGCAGCGACTCGGCCATGTCCACGAGATAGAAGAGGATGGTCCCCAGCACGCCCAGCAGCACCAGCGCGACGAACACGCGGGGCGTGTCGAAGTTACCCTGCGCCAGCAGGATCACGTAGCCCAGCCCGCGGTCGCCCGCGACGAACTCCCCCACGATCGCGCCCACCAGCGCGAACGAGATGGCCACCTTCATGCCGGCGAAGATCGACGGCAGCGCGTTGGGGAAGCGGATGGTGAGCAGCGTCTTGAGCGGCGAGGCGCGGCAGGACCGGGCGAGATTCAGCATCTCCGGGTCGATGGACTTCAGCCCGAGCACGGTGTCGATCACGATCGGAAAGATCGCGATCATGATGGCGATGGCGATCTTGGGCTCGGCGCCGGTGCCCATCCAGATGACGAAGAGCGGCGCAAGCGCGACCTTGGGCACCGCGTTCAGCGACACCAGGATCGCCGACAGCGTGCGGTCGAGGAACTTCGAGTAGACGATGCCCACCGCCGCCGCGACGCCCAGCACCAGCGCGATGAAGAAGCCCGCCGCGGTGGTGCCCAGCGTGAACACGCTGTGCTTGGCGAAGTAGGCCGGCGCCTCGGTGAACTCCTTGGCCACCAGGCTGGGCGGGGGGAGGATGAAAGTGCGGATGCCGAACGAGCGCACGGCGATCTCCCACAGGACCGCGATCACGATCAGCACCAGGAACACCGAGCGCACGCGCTCGGTCCGCCGCCACCATTCATGCATGGTCAATCACCCTTGAAGACGCCCATTGCGGAGAAGATGCCGCGCACGTGCGAAGAGTAGCGCCCGAACTCCGGCGCGTCGCGCAGGGCGAGCGGCCGGTGCTTGGGCAGGTCCACGTCGAACACCTCGACGATGCGCCCCGGGTTGCGCGACATCACCACGATGCGTTGCGAGAGGTACACCGCCTCGGTAATGGAGTGGGTGATGAACACCACCGTCTTGCCGGTCTCCTGCCACATGCGGCGCAGCTCGATGTTGAGCTCGTCGCGCGTCATCGCGTCCAGCGCGCCGAACGGCTCGTCCATCAGCAGCAGCGCCGGATCGACCAGCAGCGCGCGGCAGATGGACGCGCGCTGCCGCATCCCGCCGGAGAGCTCCCACGGGTAGCGGTCGGAGTAGTCCTTCAGGCCGAACAGCGCGAGGAGCTCCAGGGCGCGCGCGCGGTGCGCCCGCTTGTCGAGGCCGCGCAGCTCCGCCGTCACCAGCACATTGTCGAGAACGGTGCGCCAGTCGAGCAGCACGTCGCGCTGGAACACGATTCCGAGGTTGTCCGGCGGCTCGGTGACCGGCGCGCCGCCGATGGTGATGCGGCCCCCGGTGATGGGCTCCAGCGCGGCGAGGCATTTCATGAGCGTGCTCTTGCCGCAGCCGCTGGGGCCGAGCACCGACACGAAATCCCCGGCGGCGATGCCGAGGTTGATGTCCTTCAGCGCGAGGATCGGGCCGCGCGCCGAAGGATAGGTCTTCTCGACGTGGTCGAAGCGGATGTAGGGGTCGGTCACTCGACCAGGGCGTTGGTGTAGTACTCGGCGGGCTTGCGGCCGGGCTTGATCGCGCCGGCGGACTCCATGGACTTGATCGCCTCGACCCAGTCCTGCTCCGCCTGCCAGCCATAGCGCTTGCCCTTGGTGGCGGGCGTCTCGATGAAGTCGCGGTAGGCCATCATCTGGCCGCGCAGCAGCTCCGGATCGAGCTTGGCGTCGGGGCGCGCCGCGATGATCGCCTTGACGGCCTCGTCGAAGTTGCCGTCGCGGTAGATGTACTCCCAGGCGCGGATCTGCACGTCGACCAGCTTCTTGAGCGCGTCGCGGCGCTTCTTCAGCGTGTCGTTGGTCACCACCAGGCCGTAGCTCGGGAAGTGGATGCCGTGGTCGACCGCGAGGATGGCGCGGCCCGGGCGCGACTTGGCCACCAGCGGCACGCCGAAGGGCGCGAGCGACAGGAAGCCGTCCGCGTCGCCCGAGGCGAACGAGGACACCATCGCCGGCGGCGCGACCATGGTCACCTTGAACTGGTCGCCGAGCCCGGCGTTCTTGCCGAAGGACTCGATGAACGGCACCCACGGGCTGCCGGTGAAGCACACCAGCTTCTTGCCGGCGAGCTCCTTGGCCGTCTTCGGCCCGGTCTTCTCGTCCACGATGATGGCGAGGTCGCCGCGCCGCGCAAAGCCCGCGATCGAGACGAGGTCGAGGTTGTTCTCGCGCGCGACCGCCATCGGCCCGAGCTGCACCGCGCCGACGTCCACGCGTCCGGCGCCGACCAACTGCAGGCCGGAGAGCGTGCCCTTGCCGTCGGCGATGTCCACGTCCAGCCCGGCCTGGTCGAACCAGCCCTTGGCCTTGGCGAGGTGCATCGGCCCGTGGATGCCCCACGGCAAGAAGTCCAGCACCACGCTCAGCTTCTCCTTCCCCTGCGCGTGCACGGTGCCAGCCGACACGGCCATGGCGGCGGCGACGAGCGCGCCGGCCCACTTGCGGATCGCATGCTTGATCACGTTGCTCCCTCCTGGATGAATGTCGATGTCGAACTCAGGCGGCCGCGCGCACCGCGCGCGCCCGCAGGGCCTGGGTGGCCGCCTCGTCGACCGCGCCTGAGCGCGCATCGACGACGACCGCGTGATGACGCGCGGCGTACTCGGCGGTGATCTTGCCGTTCCAGACGTCGGCGGCCACGCGCTCCGGCTCGCGCGCGAGCGGATCGCCGAAGCCGCCGCCGCCCGGCTGCTCGTGGACGACGAGGTCCCCCTGCTTCAGCCAGCCGGAGGTCTTGGACGGAAGCTCCTTGCGGCCCGCCGCGGTCTCCAGCAGGTTGCGCGCCGGACTCGCCGGCCCGCCCCCCGCGAGGCCGTAGGGCCGGAACTTCATGCGGTCGGCACGCAGCTGCAGGAACGCCTCGTCGGCGAGCACGCGGTAGCTCCTCCGGATGCCCAGGCCGCCGCGCCAGCGCCCCGGTCCGCAGCTGTCCTCGATCAGCTCGTAGGCCTCCACGCGCACCGGGTGCTGCGCCTCCAGCGTCTCGACCGGCGTGTTGGAGAGGTTCTGCGAGGCGTTGGTGATCGCCTCGATGCCGTCCGCGTGCGGCCGCGCGCCCCATGCGCCGCAGATCATGTCGACGATGATGAACGGGCTGCGGTCCGGGCGCTGGCCGGACAGGCACACCACGGTGTTGCCGCCCTCGCCCGCCGCCGGGATGTGGTCGGGCACGATCTGCGCGAGTGCGCCGAGCATGGCGTCGAACACGCGGTAGCCCGTGAGCGCCCGCGCCGCGACCGCCGCGGGCGGCAGGGGATTCAACACGCTGCCCTCGGGTACCTTCACCTCGATGCAGCGGAAGACGCCGGCATTGTTGGGAATGTCGCCCTTCATCGCGCAGCGCACAGAGAGATACGTGCACGAATGCGTGTACGAGACGGTCGAGTTGATCGCCGCCTTCACCTGGGGCGACGAGCCCGCGTAGTCCACCGTCACGCGGTCCTCGTGCACCGTGATCGCGACCTTGATCGGAATCGGCTCGGGCGAGAGGCCGTCGTCGTCGATGTGGTCGGTGAAGGTGAAGGTGCCTTTCGGCCAGCCGCGGATCTCCGCGCGGGCGAGCCGCTCGGCGTAGTCGAGCAGCTCGTCCAGATACGCCCGCATCGTCGCCGACCCATAGCGCGCGAACAGCCTCCCGAGCTCGCGAACGCCGACCTGGCTCGCCGCGTACTGCGCGCGCAGGTCGCCCAGCACGCGGTCGGGCACTCGCACGTTGAGCGCGATGATGCGCTCCAGCGTCTCGTTCGGCCGGCCGCGCTCGTAGAGCTTGACGACCGGAATGCGCAGGCCCTCCTGGAAGATCTCGGTCGAGTCGCTCGCGTTGGATCCAGGCACGCGGCCGCCCACGTCGGTGTGGTGGCAGATCACCACGCAGAAGCCTTCCAGCGCGCCCTCGTGGAAGAACGGCACGAACATGAAGATGTCCGGGAGATGCATGCCGCCCTGGTAGGGATCGTTCACGATGATCGCGTCGCCCGGATGGAGATCGTCGCGGTACCGGGCGAGCATCGCCTCCATCGCCTCGGGAATGGCCCCGAGATGCAGCGCGATGGTCTTCGCCTGCGCCACCATGCGGCCGTGCCGGTCACAGAGAGCGGCGGAGTAGTCCATCACGTCCTTGACGATCTCCGAGCGCGCGGTGCGGATGACGGTGTAGGCCACCTCGTCGACGATGGCGTCCATGCCGCTCTTCACGACGGCGAAGGTGATCGGGTCGATGGAAACGGCGGCACCGGTCATGCGAGGACGTCCAGGATGAGATTGCCGACCGTGTCGGCGCGCACCGCCGTGCCCGGCGGCACCACGACGGTGGTGTCGTAGGACTCGACGATCAGCGGACCCTGCCGCGGCGCCTCCCCCATCGCGCCGCGCGCGACGATCGGCGTGTCGACCGGCGGCTGGCCGCGCTCGAAGCACACCGGCCGCGCGCCCGCCGCGCCGGCGACCGCATCCGCCGACATGCGGATGCGCGCGAAGTCGAGACGGTCCGCACCGGTGCCGCGCGCCACCAGCCGGAGGTTCACGAGCTCCACCGGCTCGTCGGTGGCATAACCGAAGGTCTCGCGATAGGCGGCCAGGAACCCCTCGCGCATGATCGCGAACATGCGCGCGTCCATCGGCCCGGCTGGCAGCGGGATGGTGAGCTCGGACGACTGCCCGACGAACCGCAGGTCGGCGCGCAGCTCGGAGACAGCCGCGTGCGCGGCGATGCCCTCGGTGGCGAGCAGCACGCGCCCCTGCTCGGCGAGCTCGTCGGCGATGCGCCGGAGTTCCGCGGGATCGCACGCCGCGAGCGGCCGCAGCACGGCGCGCACCAGCTCGTGCGTCGGCAGGGCAGCGAGCATGCCCGCCGAGCAGAACACGCCGGCCATCACCGGCGCAACGATGCGGCGGATGCCAAGCTGCTTCGCCACCGCGACGGCGTGAACCGGGCCGCCGCCGCCGAACGCGACCAGCGTGAGGTCGCGCGGATCGCGGCCGCGCTCGACCGTGACCGCGCGGATGGCGCGGGCCATGTTGACGTTCGCGACCTCGCGGATGCCGTGCGCAGCCGCGACGACGTCGAGGCCGAGCGGCCGGGCGACGTGCTCCGCGATGGACGCGTGCGAGCGCGCCGGGTCGACGCGCAGCGTGCCGCCCGCGAGGGCAACGGGGTTGAGATAGCCGAGCACCATGTTGGCGTCGGTGACCGTCGGCCGCTCGTTGCCCAGGGCGTAGCACGCCGGGCCGGGATCCGCGCCGACCGACTCGGGGCCGACGTGCAGCAGGCCGCCCGCATCCACGTGTGCGACCGAGCCGCCGCCCGCGCCGACCTCCGCGATGTCGATCGCCGGCACCTTGAGCATGTAGCCGCCGCCCTTCACGAAGCGGCTCGGCGCGGAAATGCCGTCGCGGAACTCGTACTCGTTGGTCACGGCGGGCAGGCCGCCGGTGACGATGGCTGCCTTGGCCGTCGTCCCGCCCATGTCGAACACGATGGCGTCGCGGTCGCCGGTCACCTCGCCGAGGCGCGCGACGCCGGTCACTCCGCCCGCCGGGCCCGAGGCCACTGCGAACACCGGCTTGTGGCTCGCCGCCGTGATGCCGATCATGCCGCCGTGGGAGGCCATGACCTGGATCGGCGCGCGAATGCCGACGGCGGCGAAGTCCCGCTGCAGCCGCGAGAGGTAGCCGCGCATCGCCGGGAGGATGTAGGCGTTCACCACCGTGGTGCTGCAGCGCTCGTACTCGCGCACCTCGGGCAGCACCTCGCAGGAGGCGGTCACGAGCAGCTCGGGGAACTCCGCCTCCAGGATGCGCTTGGCCGCGAGCTCGTGCACCGGGTTGCGGTAGCTGTTGATGAAGCAGATCGCCACCGCCCCGATGCCTTCCGCGGCGAGGAAGCGGCCGGCCGCGCGCACGTCGTCAGGCGCGAGCGGCCGCACCACCGTGCCGTCGGCGCCGATGCGCTCGTCGATCTCGACGCGATGGCGACGCGGCGCCAGGGGCTCGGGCTTGCGCCACGCCAGGTCGAACATCGTCGGCGTGCGGATGCGGCCGATCTCGAGGATGTCGCGAAAACCCCGGGTGGCGAGCACGCCGGTGCGCGCACCGGTCTTCTGCAGGATGGTGTTGGAGGCGGCGGTGGTGCCGTGGACGACCTCGGAGACCGCGGCAGGCGCGACCCCGGTCCGGTTCAGCAGATCCACTACGCCGCTCACCACGGCGCGGCCCGGATCGTCCGGCGTGGTGGAGACCTTGCCGATGTGCAGCGTGCCTTCCGGCAGGGCGAGCACGATGTCGGTGAAGGTGCCGCCGATGTCGCAGCCGATGCGCACGCCCGCCTGGGGCCCGGGCCGCCGCGGGTGCGCGAGCACGGCCGCGCTCACTGCGCCTCCGCGATGCGGCGATTCCAGCTGGAGTGGCAACGACGCACGGCGCGGCGGCCCAATTGGACGGGTTGGTTAGTTGCGCCTATCTTGACGGACCGCGCCGCCATGTCAACCTTTTTCGCGCCCCGGCGGGGCGGCGGGCGGGTGTCCGCGGGTCTAGAACAACCCGGCCTTCCGCATCGCCTCGACGGTGACGCGCACGAGCTCGGCAAGCTGGGTGCGCTGGTCGCCGTGGCCGGGCGCGCTCGCGTTCGCCGACCACGCGAGCTTGCCGGTGCCGACATCGACCAGCGACGTGCTGGCACCCAGGCCGACCGCCGCAGGCGCCCCGCCGCCGATGGGCAACGAGATGCCGACGCTGCCAAAGCTGAAGCCGCCCCCGCCCGAGCCCCCGGTGGCACCGACGCCCACGCCGACCTGCGGCCCGTAACCCCAGGTCGTGGTGCCGCCGCTCGTCTGCATCGTCGTGCTGACGATTGCCAGGGCGCGTGCGCGCACGCCCGCATCGCGCAGCTCGCCTGAGAGGTCCCCCGCGTTCACCGGAAAGCCCGGCTGCGCATAGGCCGGCACCGCGACCACGCCTGCCGCGCCGAGCTGGCGTGACCATTCGTCCTCGCACACGCGGCGCAGCGTCTCGTCGATGGCGCGGCAGGCGATCAGAACGCGCTCGCGCGCAAGAGGCTGCGGCGAGAACGCCGGATCACGCCACTCGGTGTCGACGCGGGTGGTGGCGCAGCCCGCGGCGAGCGCGGCGAGCGCGGCGAGCATCAGCACGGAGGAAAGATTGCGCATTGGCTGTGGGCGCGGCAGGCCGCCCGGGAAGAAGACCACGCCAGTATCGGCCGTCCCGCGTGGTGCGTGCAACGCTCGTGGTCAGTTCCCGGTGGGATGCCGCACGAACGAGGCGATAAAGTTCACCGAGGTGTCCCGAATCCAGCTCGCGCGATGCACGACCGGCAGATAGCGCATGCCGCGCAGATCGGTCAGCGCGAAGCCGGCGGCGCGGGCCGCCGCCTCCAGCTCGGCGGGCCGCACGAATCGCCGCCACTGGTGCGTGCCCCGCGGCAGCACGCGGAACACGTACTCCGCGCCGACGATGGCGAAGACGAAGCTCTTCCACGTGCGGTCGATGGTGGAAGCGAACAGCATCCCGCCGGGCGCGACGTGCCGCGCGGCGGCGGCGACGAAGGCGGGCATGTCGCTGACGTGCTCCACGACTTCGAGCGCGAGCACCACGTCGAAGCGCTCGTCCGCGCCGAGCGCGGCCGCGGGCTCGCCCAGCCGGTACTCGACGGTGACGCCGCTGCGCCGCGCGTGCAGGCGCGCCGCGGCGACGTTGCCGGGCGAGGCGTCGATGCCGAGGACGCGTGCGCCGCGGGTCGCGAGCGGTTCGGCGAGCAGCCCGCCCCCGCAGCCGACGTCGAGCACGCGCAGGCCGTCGAGGTCCTCCGGGAGCGGACGGCCGAAGTGCATCGCCATGGCGCCGGCGATGTATTCCAGGCGCAGCGCGTTGGTGACGTGCAGCGGGCGCATCGGCCCGTCGCGGTTCCACCACGTCGCGCTCAGGCGATCGAAGCGCTCGATCTCGGCGGCGATGACGGTCATGGCGTCCCCTACACGCGGCCCGAGACCGCGACGGCGACCTTCGATCCCGCGCCGACTACCCAAGCCCAGGCGCGCAGCACCGCCCCGGCGGGCTCGCCCCGCGCCGCGGCGGCCTCGTCGCGATGCGCGATCTCGTCGCCACGCGCCCACACCAACGTGTCGTGCAACTCGACCAGCGCAGCGTCCGCCACCAGCCGGTCGATCTGCTCGGCGTAATGCGCGTCGACAAAGCGCTCGACCGCCTCGATGGTCGCGTAGACCGCGCGCGGTCCGAACAGCGCGGGCAGCGCCCCGGTCAGCCAGCCGGCGACGCGCCACAGCGGCAGCAGCCGGCTGCGCTCCTCGGCGGGCAGCCAGCATTCGATGTGAGCGAGATGCGTGCGCTCGGTGGCGAGGTGGCGCGCCGCGAACTCGCGCAGCGCCGGGTCGCGCGCGACCGCGAGGATGCCGCGATAGATCTGGACGGCGCCAACCTCGCCGGCATGGTCGGTGCGCAGGTCGGCGATGACCGATTCGGCCGGCGCCGCGGCGTACGGCGCCGTCGGACCCCGGCGCCAGATGCGACGTGCGACGAGGAAGCCGCGATAGCCGACCTCGAGGACCGCGAGCACCGGCGGCCAGGCCGCGACCCGTCCGAGCCAGGCGTACTGCGGCATGCGCGACCAAAGCGCCGCGAAGGCCGCGGCGCCGGAGACGAGCGAACCGTCGTGCCGGCGCACGTGCATGCGCGCGAGCGCGGCCTCTCGCGTGAGGCCCGGGCCGAGCGCAACAGGGTCGCTCGCCGCAGCGTCCACCCAGGAGATGGACTCGGCGCCGGCGCTGCGCCGGTAGTGGGCGATTTCCCGGCTGCATACGGGACAGGCGCCGTCGAAGTACACGGTGCAGGCAGTCTGGGTCGCGGCCATCGCTCACTCCTGTAGCGGATTTGTCCTAGACATTAGCGAGATTCGCCTAGAAATGTCAAACACAATCTGAGACAATCTGACCTATTCCGATTCATTTACGAGTCATCAGCGAGTCATGATGCATCAATCCGGTTCAACCAGCGAGCTTGAAGTGGGCACTTACCGCAGCGGGGCGGCCGCGCGCCTGGCGGGCATTCCGGTCGCCACCCTGAGGGTCTGGGAGCGGCGCTACGACGTGATCGGGCCGCAGACCAGTCCGCACGGCCACCGCCGCTACTCGGCCGAGGACGTGAGCCGGCTCGCGCTGGTCAAGGCGCTCGTGGAGGCGGGGCATCCGATCGGCGCCATCGCGCACCTGCCGACCGCACGGCTGCGCGAGCTGCACGGCGCCCCGGCTTTCGAACCGCCGCGGACCCGCGAGGCGGCGCCGCGCGTGGCGCTGGTCGGAGAATCCCTGGCCGCGCAGGCGGCTTCACGCGCAGCCAGCGCGCTCGACGTCATCGCGGCGTGCGCGGAATGCGAGCATGCGCCCGAGGCATTGCGCGGCGTCTCCGCGCAGGCGCTCGCC
>Ga0209254_10000804_pt1 | contig 27208 bp, 22 predicted proteins | sample FrelakmetDIP11DI_FD_187148 | JGI IMG/M metagenome (GOLD analysis project Ga0209254, IMG submission 187148) | Freshwater lake sediment microbial communities from the University of Notre Dame, USA, for methane emissions studies - DIP11 DI (SPAdes)... | ecosystem: Environmental > Aquatic >...
CTGAACCAGGTACTCCTGGTCCTGTGGCAGGGCTTCATTTTTCAGCACCTGGCTTTCAAAAGGAATGATCTCCTGTTGTACTTCGAATGTTTCGGTTACTCGGATAACCTGGATTTCATCCCCATTGGTTAAAATTGTCAGAAGAGCAGGCACAGTCCGGTCGTGGGTCTCCAGTTCTACACCCGCCTGCTTCAAGGCTTGTTCCACCGTGCCGCCTGGCGCAAGATTGTAATCCTGTGATTGACCGTCTACTGAGATTTGAACAGCGATTTCGGCAGAAGTAGCCTGCGGCTGGCTGCAGCCAGCCGCAAGCTGTATCAGGCAAAAAAGGGTGCACAGGGACCTGGAGAAGCGCAAGTGTTATAATCCCGTTCCAGACATGCCGATAACCGCCCAGTCCTGCATTGGCCTTGCGCTGGCAGTGGATTTATTGAAGCGTACCGACTACGGTCATTTTTCCATCATCGATGGAGATTTGTTCGACGACCAGTTGCTTGCCGCTGGTGCTTATCTGGTCGAGCAGGTATTTGTCCAGCTGTGCGGTTAACTGGTTGAGCATGTCTTCCGGTATGGGAAATGGGCCGACTTTTGCCGAGACTACCTGTGAGTACGGCTTACCTTGTGCGTCGATGTTGATTTTCACGTCTATCGCAGCGTTCAGCGAAAGGCCGCTCTCATTGACCCGCCCGGTGATCTTTACCAGGCCGTCTCTCAGTCGAATCTGTATGTTTTCGATTTCTGTGCTACCGGAATTCTGCATCTCCAGGGCTGCCAGGGAGGTCAGTTGTTCCTCGGTGAGTACGATGGTGACTGTTCCACCCGCGGCAGCGGTCGCCCTCGCATCTTCGAGATTGGTAACCAGCTGGTCCACCGACTGGGAGGAAACAGGCACCTGTGGAGACTCCGTGCTGCCAAATCGCGCCAGGTTGACCAGGTTGCAGGACAGGGTGGCGAACAATAAGCCTGCCAATAGCAGGAGCCACGCCTGAACCTTTTTTGAACTTTGCTGCATGAAAATCACGCTCCTTATGGATTTTTACCTTAAATTTGGAGGTTGTATCATAGCATGATTGGCTTTTCTTTACCAGTGACGGAGTTGAGCCTGACAGCGTTGTTAGAAGCGCTGTTATTCGCCGCACCCATGCCGGTCACACCAGCGCAGCTGGCTGCAGCCATGGAGCGCCCGGTCAACGAAATCGAGACCGGCTTGAAGGAGCTGGAAGATCGCTATGCCACTTCGCAGCCAGTGGAGTATGGGCTGCGTTTACAACGACATCGCGGACGGATCCAGCTTACCACCGCCCCCCAGGCTGCTCCCTACATCGAGCGCATGTTAGGCCTGGAAGCCAGCAGCCGCCTGAGCCGGGCAGCCCTGGAGACCCTGGCGATAGTGATGTACCGGCAGCCTGCCACTCGCCCGCAAATCGATGCGATTCGGGGAGTAAACAGCGATGCGGTGCTTAAGAGCCTGTTATCGAAAGGCTTGATCCAGGAAATCGGTCGGAGCGAGAGCCCGGGCAGGCCGATTCTTTACGGGACGACGGTTGAATTCCTGCAGTATTTCGGCTTAAATTCCCTTGCGGATCTGCCGCCCCTGGGTCTGGATGAGCAGGGAGGAGGCGATCTCTGACCTTGATACCGAAATCGCCAGCCAGGCAGATAGATAACAGATTTCTAATCTCACTTGCAGCCTGAAGCGACTCGATTATAATACCCGCCAGTGGAAGAACGTTTGCAGAAGATTCTGGCGCGCGCCGGCCTGGGTTCGCGTCGAAAATGCGAGGAATTGATCTCCTCTGGTCGGGTGCGCGTTAATGGGCAGGTGGCCAGCCTGGGTTCCAAAGCGAATCCCGAGCACGACCGGATCCTGTTCGATGGCCAACCGCTGGTCCCAGCCCAGGAATTTGTGTATATCGCAGTCTATAAACCGCGCGGCATTGTCTCGACCACTGCGGAGGAATTAGGCCGGCAAACTGTCCTCGACCTGGTTCCCTTCTCCCACCGGCTTTACCCTGTCGGGCGATTGGATATGGACAGCGAAGGACTGGTTTTACTCACTAACGACGGCGCACTTGCCAACCAGTTGACTCATCCACGCTTCGGGCATGAAAAAGAATATCGCGTGCTGGTAGCGCGCCACCCCGATAACGAACAGCTGGAAGCCTGGAAACACGGTGTGGTGCTCGAAGACGGAATTCGAACTTCACCGGCAACCGTCCGGATCGAATCCAGCCACGGCAAGGGCTCCTGGCTGCGGGTCGTCTTGCGTGAAGGCAGAAAACGCCAGATCCGGGAAATGGGCGCACTGACCGGGCTGCCGGTCGTCCGCATCATTCGTATCCGGATTGGGGCGCTTTCACTGGGAGCCTTAAAGCCCAAGGATTGGCGTTACCTGACTCCGGCGGAGATCAGTGCGCTTAAAACCCCCGCTGTTCGCGAGAAATCGACTGGTCGTAAAAGTCGACCAGAAGCTCAGAAACCAGCTGGTAAACAGGCACGAAAATACCCGACCCCGCACCAGTAACTCTACACGAGAAAGCATCCCGGAGACCTAACTGCATGACGTCGATTCAGGAAGAACACCAATCCTGGCTGGACCGCCCGATCCTGGCAAGCCTATCTCTAAATGCAGAAAAAATTATCTTCATCGTGATTCTGGTGCTGACGGTTATCACCCGCCTGTACGGCCTGGGCGATCGCGTGATGAGCCATGATGAAAACACCCATGTCTATTATTCCTGGCGCTTTTTTAAGGGGATGGGCCTGCAGCATGACCCCTTGATGCATGGACCATTGCAGTTTCATTTAATCGCACTGACATACTTCTTATTTGGAGATACCGATTTCACGGCCCGACTTCCACACGCGCTGTTCAGTATCGCGACCGTTGGGTTCATGTGGTATTACCGGCGCTACCTGGGGCGGGTAGGCGCGTTGCTGGCAGCCGCGATGATGTTTGCTTCCCCCTACATGCTCTACTATGGCCGGTATGCACGTAATGAAGCCCTGGTAGCCTTTTTCGGAGTGGTTTCCATCTGGGCGATCCTGCGTTATCTCGAGACCGGCCGGCACATTTTCATGTATACCCTGACTGCGGCTACTGTGCTGCATTTCACATCGAAAGAAACTTCATTCATCTACGCTGCCCAGGCGCTGCTCTTCCTGGGGATCTATGTCATCGCTCGCATCACTCGATTGCCCTGGTATCGGCCCGCCTTCCGCGATCGATTCCTGGTCGCGCTTTTTCTGCTGGTCAGCCTGATGACCATCCTGGGCGGGATCATCTTCTTCGAGAAAAACACGGCTGATGTCTCCCCACCCGCGTTGGGAGAAGTCCCGACGCCCACTACCGAAATGCAGCCGCTGGAGCCGGCAGGACTGCCGTTAGCCCGCACGGTCTTGATGGGATTAAGCGCCATCATGGCCGCGCTGGTAGTATTCTTCTTACTGAGAGGCTACACCTGGAAGGCCCTGTGTCGCGAACGTTCTTTTGGAATGCTGGTCGTACTGGGTACACTCATCTTGCCCCAACTTTCCGCATTTCCAGTCTCGTGGATCGGAAAGCTTTTGAATGATACTGCTAACTGGTCCATCCCAACCAACGCTACCCAGGTGATGGCATTGAACCTGACCAACGTGATTAACATCGCCATCCTGGTGGTACCGATGACGATCGTTTCGGTGGTATTTGGGCTGCTGTGGAACAAAAGAGAATGGCTGATCAACGCCGCCATCTGGTACGGGTTGTTCACCCTATTCTATACCTCCACTTTCACTAACGGGGCGGGATTTTTCACTGGCCTGGTTGGTTCCCTGGGTTATTGGCTGCAGCAGCAGCCCGTGCAGCGCGGCAGCCAGCCCTGGTATTATTACGGCGCTGTCCAGGTACCCGTCTACGAATTTCTGCCGCTTATAGGCACCTTCCTGGCATTCGGGATCGCGGCCGTGCGGGAGTGGAAGAAAACCACTCAGCGCGGAGATCATAAGCTGGTCGAGCTTCCTGCTGCTGAGGAAACCAGCAATGGCCCGGTCACCCTTCCCGAATTCACCACCCGGATTGAAGAAATCGGAGCGCCGGGAGAATTTTCGGAAGATGTGTCCTTAACCCTGGAAGAGCCTGGTCCAGATCCAATCCCGGAAGCTCCAGTCGAAGAAAAGGCGCCTGCACTCCTGCTGTTCGGTTTCTGGGCGGTCACCAGCCTGGTTGCCTATTCCATCGCCGGAGAAAAAATGCCCTGGCTGACGGTGCACATTGCACTGCCCTTAATTCTGTGCGCGGCCTGGGGCTACGGCCAGCTGATCGAAAGCATGGATTGGACTCTCTTCCGCGAAAAGCGTGGCTGGCTGCTGTTGGTGCTGGTCTTTCTGCTGCTGGTCAGCACCGCCGGCGTGCTGGGTGTGCTGCTGGGTCCCAATCCACCGTTGCAGGGGCAGTCTCTGGATGATTTACAGGCGACCAGCAGTTTCTTGTTGAGCCTGATTGTGATGGTCCTTTCCCTTTGGGGTTTGTGGAAATTCACCCACCACTGGGAGATCGGCAAGGTGCTGCATCTGCTGGTGATTTCTTTTTTTGTAATTCTCGCTGTCCTTAACCTGCGCACTGCTTACCAGTCTTCGTTCATCAATTATGACAATGCCAATGAGCTCCTGGTTTACGCGCATTCTTCGGGTGGCGTGAAACAGGCCCTGGCGCAAATCGAAGAGATCTCCCAGCGCTCCACCAACGGCCTGGGACTGGCGATCGGTTACGACAATGAAACCACGTACCCGTATTGGTGGTATTTCCGCAATTTCACCAATGTCAGGTATTTTGGCACCGAACCCACTCGCAGCCTGAGAGATGTGACGGCGATCCTGGCAGGCGACGCGAATTATGGAAAAGTGGAATCAGTCATCGGCAATAGCTTCCACCATTTCGACTACATGCGCCTGTGGTGGCCGAACCAGGATTACTACAACCTTACCTGGGAAAGAATCTGGAACGCCATGAAAGATCCCAAAATGCGGGAAGCGGTTTTTCAGATCTGGCTGAACCGGGATTACACCCGCTTTGGTGAAATCACCGAGCGGGATATGAGCCTGCCGAACTGGTCGCCGGCAGCCCGCATGCGCCTTTATGTGCGCAAAGATGTCGCCGCGCAGTTATGGAATTACGGGGTAGCTCCATCCGAGATTGATCTTGGTCCGCAGGACCCATTTACAGAAGATAAGAATCTCAAGCTAACTGCAGACCGCATCATCGGAATCAACGGCAGCGAGCCCGGTCAATTTCAGCGCCAGCGCGACCTGGCTGTAGCACCGGATGGCAGCCTGTATGTTGCCGACAGCGAGAATCACCGCATCCAGCATCTAACGCCTGATGGAGAAGTTCTGCAGGTCTGGGGCCAATTCGGTGATATTACGCAGGGCCAGGCTCCCGCCGGAACTTTCAACCAGCCCTGGGGCATCGCTGTGGCTCCGGACGGTTCGGTTTACGTCACGGATACCTGGAATCACCGCATCCAGAAATTCACCCCCGATGGGGAATTCATCTCCATGTGGGGCTTTTTTGGCCAGGCGGAAACCCCCCAGGCCTTATGGGGGCCGCGCGATGTCGCCGTTGACAGTACCGGCCGGGTTTTCATCACCGATACAGGCAACAAGCGGGTGGTGGTCTTTGACGATCAGGGGAATTTCCTGACGGAATTTGGCACTATCGGCTCAAACCTGGGCGAATTCGACGAACCGGTTGGCATCGCCATCGACCAATCCGGGCGTGTGTTTGTAGCCGACACCTGGAACCAGCGGATCCAGGTCTTCAGCGAGACCTCTCCGAATCTCTACACGCCTTCCTCTTCCTGGGACCTGGTGGCCTGGTTTGGACAGTCCCTGGATAACAAGCCATTCCTGGCAGCAGACGATAAGGGAAATGTCTTCACCGTCGAACCGGAAGGCTACCGCATTCTATGGTTCTCGGATACCGGCCAGGCGTTATATTTTTGGGGTGATTTTGGGGTTGGTCCCGGGCAGTTCGGGCTTCCAGGATCGATTGCCACAGATGGAAAGGGTGGGGTGTGGGTGAGCGATACAGGCACCAGCCGCCTGATGCACTTCACCCTGCCCGCCCAGGAAGAACCGTGATGTCGAAATCGCTAGAACAGACCGCGGAATACCAGCAGGATTCCTGCCACGAACAGCGGTATCCCAACGATCAATCCGACCAGCGTCAGGCTGGCCACGACGCCGGTTACCATCATTGCCAGGCCGAGCACGACAGCCACAATCCTGCCGGTCAAACCAACGATCCAGGTAATTAAGCGCCAGGTGGCCCAGAATGGCCACAGATACCAGGGTACCTGGCGTTTGTTTGCTTCCTCAGACATAATAATTCTCCTTCTGGCTTAAGAGATCTGGTCATAAAACTACAGCTTGCAGAGACCTCACACGTGTCCTAAAACCTGCACCTTGCACAGACCTCACAGGTTTTTTTAAACCCTGGCCAAGTACGCCAGGACTGGCCTGTGAGGCCTTATTTTCGCTCTGCAGCTCAAATGACCTTGCTATATATACGCTGTCTGAGGCATACGGTCGCGCAGATTCAATCAGCCAGGTCGGATACTTCTCCAGCTTCGACTTCCGCTCCAGTGTAGGAGCTCATTGCAGGTGTGACCGCCGCGGGGCGGATGGTCTGCTCGACATGATCCCGGCTGCCACGTATCCCGAGCAGGTTAAACAATTTCGTAAACTGGGCTTCCCACGCCTTGCCAATCGCAGCACGTTCATCCACTCCCAGTCCCCAGGTCTGGCTTTTGAACTGACCGATGGCATTCTTGCGTGTCTTGTAATAGAACTGTTCGTCCGTCATGCCCGGTTTGCGATCGCCGGCATATTTTTCGTCCAGGTAGGCATACATACTGGCGCGCAGGTTGGCTGGCACCAGGTCGAAAAGCATATTCTGAAAATTGGTCGCCAGGTGGATTTCAACTGCTTCAGCTTCGACGAATTTCCCAAAGGCCCCTTCCGGCAGGGTCGAAGCGCCATGTTGGACCGCGCCACCCAGGCCGTATTCCGAACGAGCCAGGCGGCTCAATTTCAACATGGTGTCGAAATCCACGCTGACCTGTGCGATGCTGCCATCCGGCAGCACCACCCCGCCGTGGGAGGTCCCGGTCTGGATGCTGATCTTGCTGATACCGGTCAGGCCAGGAGAGATGGCCTGCAGCTCGGATTTGAAGCCATCCATATAAGCCCGCAGCTCGGCTTCGGTGGAATTCTGCCCCCCAACTTCGCCGATTTCACCGCCTACCGAGATAGTGACGCCTTGCGGCTCGAGTGATCGCACATAAGCGGTCAGCTTGGCAGACAGATAAGAATTTAGGAATTGCTGCTCCGCAATGGATTCTTTGGACAGGTCCACCAGTGTGGAGGTGTCGATATCGATATTAAGGAAGCCTGCCTGGATCGACTCCTCGATCAATTCACGCAGTGCCTGGATCTCGGCATCTGGATCGTTGGAGTAGCGCTTGGCGGAGATCTGGAAATGATCTCCCTGGATGAAGACCGGTCCTTTATAACCTTCCTTGATTGCGGCAGCCAGGATGCTGGTCACATATTCGGCCGGGCGCTGGTCGGTGTAACCCATCTCTGAGCGGGCAATCTCGAAAATGAAGGCGCTGGCATTCATCGCCACGGCAGAACGGAACACCGCCCGCGCCGCCTCGAAGGTCAGCGCGCGCAAGTTTATCGCCGGAACGGTAAAACTGGTCGGAAGCTGGCCGCGCCCGCGCGCCAGGTAAAGCTCGTGAATCGATGCCGGGGCTGTGCCAAATGCCAGGGCTGCCATGCGGGTCACATAGCGTGCCATCCCCTGCCGCTCCCCTTTTTCAAGCGCGGATATCTCCGCCAGGATGTGGATATTCTGGCGTAATTTATGTTCGTCCAGCAATTCAACGCTGCCGTTTTCAATCGAGATGCTGTTTTCAAGCAGCGCAAGGATTTCACTCAATACTTTCTGACTCATTTCGAACGCTCCTGTAGGTAATTTTGTCCTCGGATTATATCATCGACACTGTTCACGCAACTTCCACGGAAATTCTGCGTAGAATAATTGTGGAGCACGCCTCTAGTTACTCAGGAGAGTAGAATCAGGAGAAAAGTTGCACTTCTGCTGAACACAAGCTATAATAAGATCAGACTGCCCCCTGCAATGGCTTTCGGATTCACAAGGAGATACCAATGACCGACCAGTATTATGATAAAGTAAGCGCCGATTTAGATCCCTTCAAGAAAATCCTTTCCGTCATCCCCGGATTCAAAGGGTATATCGAGCGGCAGAAGAGACGCGATTCCGATAAGATACTGCGTGAAACGGTTGCCAACCGCTTCGATCAACAGTGGCAGCGGATCTCAGCATTACAGCGCGATTTCATCAACCAGGGCGAGCTTCAATATGTTGATGATCTGGAAGCAGCTGCGATCAAGCTGCGCACCTTCATCGACCGCATCCGCCGTGCCCGGCGCGGTTATTCGGGACTATTCGATGCCGAGAAAATCAACGAGAAAGAGCTGGCTCTCTTATACCAGTATGATGCATCTCTGCTCGAGATGAGTGATCTGGTGGCAAGCGCGATCGACAACGTGGAAGCATCGGTCGGCAGCGACGGGCTCCCGGCTGCTATCCGCAACCTGACAAGCGTTTCCCAACAGTGCATTGATGCCTACAACCGCCGCGATGAGGCCATGCGAGCGCAGAACCCGGCCTGACAGGCTGGAGTTCCCCACATGTATTTATCCAATCATATTCAAGGTAAGCAGGAGTAAAAGCCATGGCTAGAGTATTTGATGTCGTCGAATATCCGGATGAGATGAAAGATGAGATCGTCCACCGCTTTCCCGAGACCGGTCCAGGCAATTTTCGCATCGGCTCGCAGGTAATCGTGCGTGAATCTCAGGCTGCGGTATTTTTCAGGGATGGGAATGCTCTGGATGTGTTTGGCCCGGGCAGGCACACCATCGTCACGGCCAATGTGCCGCTATTAATCGAGGTGCTGGATAACCTATTCAATGAGCGTTCTCCATTCCCCGCCGAAGTCTATTTTGTGGCGATGCGCGAGTTTGTCGATCGTAAATGGGGCACTCCCCAGCCGATCATCGTACGCAATCCGAATATGGGTCTGGGAGTGGCGCTGCTGCAGGGTTTCGGCAGTTACAGCTTTCAGGTTAGCGACCCTCAGCAGTTTGTCACCCAGGTGGTCGGAGCACAGGGTATCTACCGCATCGGCGATATCGAATCCCGTTTGCGCTCGATGCTGCTTTCCAAGCTGCAGGACCTGCTCGGAGAGACCGCCGCCAAAACCAGCGTTCCTGAGCTCATCGGGTTGACTGATGAAATCAGTGCCGGAGTGCGGGCCAAGACCCAGGATGACTTCCTGGCGCTGGGCCTCACCCTGAAGGTTTTCTATGTCGAAAACTTGAAACCCTCCAGCAAGTCGGCGGAAGAGCTGCGAGCCATGGGTATGCTCGATATGGCCACCTACACCCAGCTTCAGGCAGCCGATGCCTTGCGCGATGCTGCTCAAAATCCCAGCGGAGGCGCAGGGCTCACCGCAGGTATTGGAGCTGGATTGGGAGTAGGGAATGTTTTAAGCCAGTCCCTGGCCGGGATGACCGGTGCGGGAGCTGCGACACCGGCCGGCGGTCCCTCCGCCACCCCGCCGCCCGCTGCCATGCCCGATGTGATGACTCCATCGGAAGTTGCTTCCTTCCTGAAAGTGTCCGAAGAAGACGTCCTGGCTGCTATCACGGCTGGTGAGCTGAAAGCGCGTAAAATCGGCAGCGCCTTCCGGATCAGCAAGGCAGCCCTGGAAGCCTACCTGGCTGGCACCTAATTTACTGACTGCCTGGAGCCAATCATCAAGGCAGACATCGGTTTAGAATTTTGGAACATTAGATGTCGGTTGATCCACCGTACAGGCGGGAGCTCAGCTCCCGCCTTTTTATTCGGCGCTCCCAAAGCTATCCTGCAGCAGCTTCAATTTTTCTGCGGAGAGCCCCTTGTTTTTCCCCTGTTTGCGGATCGTTTCTTTTAGCTTCCCCAGGGTAACCGTCTCCGCTGGTGCTTCAACATCCTCCGGAACATCGATGACTGTCCTGGGATTGGTGAAAACCAGGGCGGCTTTCAAGTCTGGGAATTGCTCTTCGGGCAGATTCTTCGACAGGTGGCTCTGCAGGCGCGACATCTCGTTGACTACATCCATTTCCGGGCGTCCGAGACTCTCTTGGGCGAAGATTTTTAAATATATGTTGCCGCCGGACTGTCTCCAGCGGCCTTTCGCGAATGTGATCTTCCCGCGCTGATGGTAAGGCAGAAGCAGCCACATCCCTGCTGGACCTAAGAGCAGGTGCGATACGGGTGTCGAATAATGGTAAAGCGTATACTTGCTGTCCAATCCCTTCAGCGAGGCGTCGAGCAGCTCATCCGGGCGCGGCCGGCGGCCCCAGCGGTTGCTGAAATAGATTCCGATCTGCGAGAGCAGGAAACCTACCAGCAGGGCGCCCATCGATAGTGTGACCTCTTCCTTGTATCGGAAGGAAATAAACATCCCGGCTGCCAGCACTGCCAGTCCGGCTACCACCGTGATCTGGGCGATGCGGCTGTTTCTCTTAATCAGTTTTTCGTTGCGTATGATATTCATCTAATCCTTGTATTTTTTCAAGACCAGGCAGGCGTTTTGTCCTCCCAACCCAAATGAGTTTGAGAGGGTGATGTCGATGGATTGCTGGCGAGCAGTATTCGGGACGTAATCCAGGTCGCAATCCGGATCGGGATTCTCATAGTTTATGGTCGGCGGCAGGCAGCTGTGGGTGATTGCCAGTGCGCAGGCCATTGCTTCCAGAGCGCCCGAGGCGCCCATAGCATGCCCAATCATCGACTTGGTGGAACTGATCGCCACTTTATAGGCATGCTCTCCCAGCACCATCTTGATGGCCCGGGTTTCACCCAGGTCATTCAAGTTCGTGGAGGTCCCGTGGGCGTTTATATAATCGATTTCGGAGGGTGCCACGCCGGCATCCTGCAGCGCCCAACGCATAGCCCGTGCGGGACCCAGTGCTTCAGGGTCTGGCGCTGCCACGTGGTAAGCATCGGCAGAAGAAGCATGCCCGACTACTTCTGCGTAGATGCGAGCTTTGCGCTCGAGGGCATGCTCCAGCTCTTCGAGCACCAGTACAGCCGCACCTTCAGAAAAAACAAAGCCTTCCCGCAGTGCATCGAACGGGCGCGAAGCGGCTGTAGGATTTGAATTGTAATTAACCGGCAAGGCCCGCATGGCGCAGAATCCGCCGATGCTGAAATCGCGGATCAGGGATTCGGTACCACCGCAGATCACCAGATCAGCAGCGCCTCTACGGATCAGCTCGGTGCCCTCCCCCACCGCCTGGGTGCCTGTGGCGCAGGCCGTGGCGATGGTGCTGTTGGGTCCGGTGCACTGGAAATGTTTGGCAATCATAAAAGCTGCCAGGTTGGGTATTCCGGACGGCAGCGTGAAGGGATTCACTCTCTCCAATCCCTGGCTCAAATAGGTCTGGTATCCGTCGATCAACCGGTCGATCCCGCCAATCGCCGTACCGAAAGCCACGCCGCAGCGTTCGCCATCCGCGAAGGGAGAAGCTAATCCTGCATCTTTCACCGCCTGGATCGCGCTGGCCAGTGCGATCTGGCTTGAGCGCGGCACGCGCCGCGCTTCCTTGCGTTCCATGTAATCTTCAGGGTTAAAATCCGGGATTTCCCCGGCGATCTGGCACGGCATTTCTCCTGGATCAAACTGGGTGATGCGCCGGATTCCAGATACACCGTTAATCCACCCTTCCCAGGTCTGCTGAACGGAAGAGCCGAGTGGGGATACCGCTCCCAACCCGGTGATAACCACTCTCCTGCGGCTGTTTGTGCTCTTCATTCCGGTTGCTCCTGCAGTTCTGCCAGCGGCTTGACCTGTCCGCTAGACTTCAGGTTTTTCTGGATTTCCTTCGACAGGCTTGCCAGCAGCCCTGCCTGCACCGCCTGGCGGGCGGTACGGATCGCACTGAGCATGGCGCGCGCGTCTGAACGCCCATGACCGATGAACACCAGGCCGTTGATCCCCAAAAGTGGTGCTGCACCGACTTCAGCCGGGTCCATCATCGCCCTCAGACGGCTGAAAGCCGGCTTTGCCAGCAAGGCGCCGATTGAAGTTCGTATTGTGCTGGTCAATTCCTGTCGCAATATGTCGACCAGCAGCTTGGCAACTGCCTCGCTGCTTTTCAGCAGGATATTGCCAGTGAAACCGTCTGTGACGACCACATCTGCCGAACCTCCAAACAGCTCTTTGCCTTCCACGTTGCCGATAAAGTTCAATCCGCTGGCAGCCAGCAGGGGATAGCTCTCCTTCACCAGCTGGTTGCCTTTTCCGGCTTCCTCTCCGTTCGAGAGCAGCCCCACGCGTGGGGATACCACCTGGCGCACTTCCCGGGAATAGACTGCACCCATGATGGCAAATTGCAGGATGTGCTCCGGCTTGCATTCCGGGTTGGCGCCGATATCAAGCACCGCGCAGAAACCATCCTTGACCGGGAAGAAAGCGGTCAGAGCGGGTCGCTCCACGCCATCCAGCGTTCCCATCCGGAAAAAGGCCGTTGCCAGTGCGCCGCCGGTATTACCAGCGGTCACGAAAGCCTCCGCCTCACCGGCTTTCACCAGGTCGATACCAACTGCCATCGAAGTCTTTGAATCGCGGCGCTTGGCTTTCAAAGCCAGTTTCATCCCCTTATCTTCCATCGTAATCGTGTCCTGGGCATCCACAACCCTGATCAACTTAGCAGGATAATCCAGCTTCGACAGCTTCTCGCTCACCAACACTGCAGGTCCCACCAGTATGATCTCTTCATCCCAGTTCCGGGCTGCTTCCACCGCAGCCTGGACTTCCGGCTCGGGGCAGTCATCGCTTCCCATGGCGTCTACGACGATTTTCATCACTTTCTCCTGGATTTTCAACTTTGAGCTGTATTCCATTTACTCAATCCCAGCACGCTAAAAATTGCTCAGCTTGACAATGTACCGCCTCCGATTATAATACGTCTGCGATTGCGCTGGTGCTGGAACTGGCAGACAGGCATGGTTGAGGGCCATGTGCCGAAAGGCGTGTGGGTTCAACTCCCACCCAGCGCACTCTTTTTTTAACTCGAATTTCTGTAGGCTCAGCAGCCGCCTTTCAGCGTGTATAATGTTAAACGAAAAATAGTTCTGGGGAAGAGAGAACGCAAAAATGGCAAAATTTCCCACCGTCGATTGGGTGAATGCCTTGAACGATAAACTGAATACCGATGAGCAGTATGCCCGTATCGCCAGGAATTGGGAGGGAGACATGCTGTGCATTGTCGATCCAGGCGGGCCGCTGGCAGAAAAAACCGAAATCTATCTGGACTTATGGCACGGCAAGTGCCTGCAGGCAGTGGTCAGTGACGGCAGCCAGGAATACACACCGGCGATTACACTCAAATCTCCTTACCCGAATTTTCTGAAGGTGATACAGGGGGAGTGGGAGCCGATGCAGGCACTCATGACAGGCAAGCTCAGCGTTAAAGGCAGCATGGTGTTGCTAATGAAGAACATCCCGACTGTTCTGGACTTTGTGCGATGTGCGCGTGAAGTCACCGATGCCTATCTTTAAGAAATGATCATCGAAACCATCCTAGAATCCCTGTCCGATGGCGAGGTCAAGGCAGTCTGCGTCGGTTTGCATTGGACCGCGGTAACGGTGGAAGTGAACGGTGAGCGCCGGTGTGGGCTGGCTTCAACTCTCTCCAGTGGGCACCACCACGGCAGCGGTCCCCAAATCCCGCGGGCGGGATACCTTGAGGAATTCTCAGCCCGGCAGCTGGCAGGATTTAGCCTGCATGAATCCCCTGCCATGGTTTCGGTAGGTATGGCTGCGATTAATGCCTTGCTGCCCGGGAATTTTCAATTCACGAGCGAGGCAAACGCAGAACAGTTAATCCTGAACAATGGGCTGGGAAAGCGCGTTGCGCTGGTCGGGCATTTCCCTTTCGTCCCTCAATTGCGAGAAAAGTTGGAACACCTGGATGTCCTTGAGCTCGATCCCCAGCCGGGTGACCTTCCAGCCAGCATGGCGCCGGATGTCTTACCCCGGGCAGATGTGGCAGCTATCACCGCTATGACCCTGTTTAACGGCACACTTGAGAGCATGCTGGAATTATGCTCGCCCGGCGCATTCGTGATATTGCTGGGACCGAGTGCACCGCTCACACCGCTGCTGTTCGATTTCGGCATCGATGTGATATCAGGTGCGCTGGTTACCACTGAAGAGCCTGTGTTAAAAACCATTATGCAGGGTGGCAATTTCAGACAGGTTCACCGCGCCGGCATCAGGCTTGTCAACCTGTCGAAATAATTCTTTATTTGACCATCAGCCCGGTGACCCACAGGATTAACATCCCTCCCAGGACACCGGAGAAAACCATGGCGGGCATCGGCTGGCGGGCCGTGTCTTTTTGAATCAAACGCGCGATTTCCAATACAACTTCGAATACCGCGCCTGTCCCGATCGCCAGGAATAAGACTGCCAGGGTAGGTGACGGTGATAATCCGCCAATCCAGGCACCCAGGATAGCAGGCGCACCGCCGATCAAACCAAGCACTACCAGCTTGCTCAATTTCGGCTGGTCGCGCACCACTGGCGCGATGATCGCCACACCTTCGGTTATATTCTGGATGATAAATCCGATCACCAGGAAGCCACCCAGGGCAATTTCTCCCACACTGTATGCTGCTCCGATGGCCAGGCCTTCGCCCAGGTTGTGCAGCCCGATGCCGACCGCGATCAGGGTCGCCACTGACATGCGCTGGGTGGCTTCGCTGCGCCCCAACCCTTTTTCACGCCGGGAGATCGCTTCCAGCAGCAGGAAAGTGCCCACCGTTCCAATTCCAATCAATCCAATTCCCTGGAATGGACCTGGAACCAGGGCGGCCTGTTCGATGGCTTCAACCAGGGTATCCAGGCCGAGGAACACCAGCAGTCCAGCGGTGACTGCCAGCAGGAATACCATCCAGCGGCGCTGCAGCTGGCGCAATGCCGGGTACCACAGCAGTCCCAGGTAAACTGGAATCACTCCCACATACAAACCGATCAGGGCGAAGCTCAAGAAGGTGCTGGTTTCTGGCTGGGGAGTGGTAAATGCCACCGGAATTTCGATGTCGAAGGCGATGGCATTGCCTGTGAACAGGCGTACGGCGTAAGCTTCATAATCCGACCAGGGATAATTGATGCGGAGCACAGCCTTTCCCAGGCGTGGAATGCTGGGGCTGGGCGAGACTTCGAACTCCCAGAACGCGTCGTTCACGATCACCTGGGCGATGGTAATTTCCTCCAGGCTGGTGTTGCGGACAGTGATTTCGAATTGCCCGGGATGTAATACTGTACGTTCGACGCTGAGGCTTTCGATCGGCACCGGAGAAGCCAGGTTCAGTCCGCCGCCGGTTCTTAAAAATAATACGATCAGGCCACCCAGTATCAGCAGCGGCAGGATCAGCAATACCAGGGTCATTGGGTTGCTGCGTTTGACCTGTATTTGGTTTTGGGTTTCTTCAATCATGGCAGCATCTCATGCTTTGACCTCAAAATTTCCGGTCCATCCCAGCTCGGCAAATTCGGTGTTATGGGCGTGAAACATGTACAGCCCGGGATATTTATAGGAGAACTCCAGGATACCGCGCTGTGCCTGTGTCTGCATGATGGTGTCGGTGTATTCCGAAGGTACCAGGCTGGTGCCAGTTGGGTAGTATTGGAAGAAATTGGCATGCAGGTGGAAGGAATTGAGCAGGTCGAATTCCAATATATTCACCAGGTAGATGCGCACCTGCTCTCCCACATGGATCGAAATCGGGTTGAGCTGGTAGTGGAAGGGGATGCCGTTCACGGCATATGCATCGTTCACATCGTCGAAATCCAGGTCGATGCCACTCATCACCATCACGAACTCGCGGTCGACTGGCGGCCTGCCTCCCTTGGGATCGATGATAAACGCGCCGTACAATCCCTTGGCGATGTGTCGTGCCAGTGGGGCGGCATGGCAGTGGTACAAATGCAGTCCGAACGGCTCGGCGTCGAATTCGTACACGAAGCTCTCCCCGGGTACGATCATTCCGGGAGTTCCAGGAACCCCGTCCATATCGGAGGTATGGATGCCGTGAAAGTGCATCGAATGCGGGTGTGAGCTGCCGTTGCGGAAGCGAATCCGGATTCGATCGCCTTCCGTGCAGCGGATTGTCGGACCGGGTAGGCGGCCGTTGTACAACCAGGCCGGAAAAATGATGCCAGGCAGAATCTCGAGATCTTTGTTGATAGCGTAAATATCATATTCCCTCAAGGTTTGCCCGTTTTCAAGGGTTGAGACCTTGCCGTAATCGAAATCGGTGAGCAGATCATCAGGGTTGAATCCGTTGCCCTGGTGATCCACTTCGCCGACCGCCATCGCCATCTGATCTTTGTGTGCGTCGTGATCTTGCGAATGCTCAGATGCCAGGGCCGTCTTGTAGTTTTGTGCCGTCCATCCTGCCCCTGCCAGGCCGATTGCCGTCAGCGCTCCGGTGCGCAGGAATTCTCTTCTGGATATCACTCTGTTCATAAAAACAACAATCCTCAATATCTGATAATGTAGATGTTAATAATCCTAATTTCTATTTTAGGCTATTCAAGATTTTCTGTCAAGGTATAATGGATCAGCTTTGCATTAACATCCCATTCCCTTTCAACTTGAGTAACCTGTGATGAGTGAACAAGTCATTTTCTCGATGGTGCGCGTAAGCCGCACTTTTCCCCCAGGAAACAGGCCGGTGATAAAGGATATTTCACTTGGCTTCTTTTTCGGAGCAAAAATCGGCGTTTTGGGACTGAACGGAAGCGGAAAAAGCACTCTGCTGCGCATCATCGCCGGTAAGGATGACGGTTTCACGGGCGAAGTGGTCTTCTCACCTGGATATTCGGTCGGGATGCTCGACCAGGAACCCCTGCTCGACTCAGCGAAAACAGTCCGGCAGGTGGTCGAAGAAGGGGTAGGTCCCATTGTTGAAAAATTGAGCCAGTATGAGGCGGTCAATGAGCGCTTTTCGGAACCGGATGCGGATTTTGAAGCATTAATTACCGAGCAAGGACGCTTGCAGGAATGGCTCGATCACCACGATGCCTGGAACCTGGACCGCCGGCTGAGCATCGCCATGGATGCACTGCGCTGCCCGCCTGGTGAGACCTCGATTGGGATTCTATCCGGGGGAGAGCGGCGTCGGGTGGCTCTGTGCCGCCTGCTGCTGACAGAGCCGGATATCCTGCTGCTCGATGAGCCAACCAACCACCTGGACGCCGAGTCAGTCGCCTGGCTGGAGCGTTTCTTACAGGAATACCAGGGCACCGTCATTGCTGTAACGCACGACCGCTACTTCCTGGATAACGTCGCAGGCTGGATTCTCGAGCTGGACCGGGGATTTGGCATTCCCTGGAAAGGCAATTATTCCTCCTGGTTGGAGCAAAAGCGGGAGCGCCTGCGCCAGGAAGAAGGCGCAGAGAGCAAACGCCAGCGCACCCTGGAAAGAGAGCTGGAATGGATCCGAATGTCGCCCAGGGCACGCCAGGCGAAAGGGAAGGCACGCCTGACTGCCTATGAAAACCTGCTTGGACAGGAATATGAGCGGCGGCGGGAAGACCTGGAGATCTATATCCCTCCTGGCCCGCGCCTGGGTGACCTGGTGGTCGAATTCGATGTTGTCAGCAAGGGCTACGCAGATCGCTTGCTGATCGACAGCCTTTCAATCAATCTCCCTCCTGGCAGCATCGTAGGAGTGATTGGCCCGAACGGGGCTGGAAAAACCACTTTCTTGCGTTTGCTGGCAGGTCTGGAGCAGCCTGATACCGGCCACATTCGAAGAGGGGAGACGGTGCAGATGGCCTACGTGGACCAGTCGCGCGATATTCTGGATGGAGGGTTGACGGTCTGGGAGCAGATCACTGGTGGAGAAGACATGCTCCTGCTCGGGACCCGGCGCATCAATTCACGTGCCTACGTCGCCAGCTTCAATTTCCTCGGCGCCGACCAACAAAAGAAGATCGAGGTCCTGTCAGGTGGCGAGCGCAACCGGGTGCATCTGGCGCGCGTCCTGACACAGGGAGCCAACCTGATCCTGCTCGACGAGCCGACCAATGACCTGGATGTCAACACCTTGAGATCATTGGAAGAAGCAATTGACAATTTCGCCGGGAGTGCTGTCGTGGTCAGCCACGACCGCTGGTTCCTGGATCGCATCGCCACGCATATACTGGCGTTTGAAGATGAAGGCCAGGTTCGCTGGAGCCTGGGAAACTGGTCGGATTACGAGAGCGAGCGCCATCTCAGGCTGGGTGCTGCCGCCGACCAGCCGCATCCCATTAAATTTCGTAGAATCACCTGAAAGGTAACATGAACACTATTTCATTAGAGATATTAATCATCTTCCTGATGATTCTCTTCAATGGTCTCCTGGCTATGTCTGAAATTGCCATCATATCCGCCAGGAGATACCGCCTGCAGCAGCGCGCCAGGTCAGGCAGCTCGGGTGCTGCGATTGCGCTTCAGCTGGCGGAACACCCGGGGCGATTCCTGTCCACGGTTCAAATCGGCATCACGCTGGTTGGGATCCTGGCGGGAGCCTATGGTGGCGCAACACTGGCGGAGGAGTTTGTGGGATTTTTTAAGGCCTTACCGCTGCCCTGGATTTCGAATAACAGCGAGGCGATCAGCGTTGGCCTGGTGGTATTGGTCACGACTTTCCTTTCCCTGATAATTGGCGAGCTGGCTCCCAAGCAGATTGCCCTGAGCAATCCTGAGCGCATCGCGATCGCTATCAGCCCGGTGATGAACATGCTTTCAAGGATCACATCCCCGCTGGTCCGCTTTCTCAGCTCGACGACGAATCTGGTGCTTAAACTGCTGCGTGTCCACCCGGCTGCTGATCTGAGCGTGACTGAGGAAGAGATCAAGCTGCTGATCGAGCAAGGTACTACGGGCGGGATCATTGAACCGGATGAAGAACGGATCCTCGAGCAGGTTTTCTGGCTTGCCGACCGGCGGGTAACCTCGATCATGACACCCCGCCGGGATATCATCTGGCTGGACCTGGACGGGCAGCTGCAAGAAAACCTGGTCAAGCTGGGATCCAAAGAGCACACCTCCTACCCGGTGGCGCGCGGCGACCTGGACCAGTTGGAAGGATTGGTTCAGACCAAAGATCTTATCGCCGATTGTTTGTCCAATCAGCCTGTCGATCTCACGGCGGCACTCAGCAAGCCTGTATTCGTGACCGAAAATCTATCCGTACTGAAAGCTGTGCAGGAATTTCGGACGCATCACACCCGCATTGCATTCGTGATCGATGAATTTGGGGGTATCCAGGGATTGGTGACCATGACCGACTTCCTGGAGGCTATCGTGGGGGGGTTCCCCGATGTCAAAGAGGAACCGGAAATCGTCCAGCGCGAAGACGGCAGCTGGTTGTTGGACGGCATGCTGCCGATTATCGAGTTCAAAGCTCTGTTTGAGATCTCGGAGCTACCGGACGAGCATGATAATCTTTACGAGACCCTGGGGGGATTTATGATGACTACCCTGGGACGGATTCCCAGGGTAGGTGACATTTTCGAATGGGCTAACTTGCGTTTCGAAGTTGTGGATATGGACCGGCTGAGGGTGGATAAAGTTCTGGTTACTCCGTTAAATCCCACTCCTTGATGTTGAAGAAAGGCGTCGGTCCCGAGAGGCGCACGCTTGCCAGTCGGGAACGCATTGCCCACAGGTCTGGTTCCTGCCATAGTCCGACGAAATACAGCCGGTCGAAAATCATCTTGCTGATCTGGTGAAATGTCTGCTGGCGCTGGTTGAAGTCAATTTGCGTCAGCTCCAGCTGGAAGAGTGCGTCGAGCTCCTGGTCGCAGTAGTAGGACCAGTTTGTGCCGGTTGGGACGTCTTCGGAGGGGATTTCACCACACAGGAAATCGGTGGTGTGCGGATCACCAGGATTGGTGGTGGGGGCATATTGGAAGATGTCAAGCTGACCGGTGGCAGCCGGCCCGCCCTCCGCGTAATCCTGGAAAAATGTTTCCGTATCATAAGAGGATGGTTCCAGCCTGATCCCGACCTGGGCCAGCTGGGCGACCATTTTTGTCTGGGCGTCCAGGCGGACGGGACTGGTGGTCGTGCCGTAAGTAAATTCGAGGGAAACATCCCCTTTTTCGCGCACACCGTCCCCATTTGCGTCCACCCAACCGGCTTCATCCAGCAGCCCCCTGGCACGTTCTGGATCAAAAGCCCAGGGTTGAACGCCTGGGTCGATATATGGCGTGTTGTCCCAGTAGGTGGCTGCCGGTGCGGTCTGATCCAGCAGCACTTCGCGGATCAGGGTCGGGCGGTCGATGGATTGTGCAATTGCCTGCCTCACGCGTGCATCTTGCAAGGCAGGATGGCCTTCGAAAGGATGCATATAGAAGAAAAGACCCTCGTTGTATCCCGAGAACACTTTTTGAATGATCAGTCCCGCCGTCTGCAATGTGGGCACATCTGGGTAGGCAATGCGCAGCCCCAGGTCGCCCTGCCCGGAGGTAAGAGCGGCAGTCTGCTCGGCGTTATCCGCCATGAAGCGAATGGTAACCTCGTCGATTTTAGGCCGTCCTGCCCAATACCTGTCGTTAGCGACGAAGCGGATGGACTCGCCTTCCAGCCGTTCGCTGAAAACGTACGGTCCGCAGCCCACGGTCGGTGCCATGTTCCATTCGGCGTTGTCCAGCGTCCCGGCGGTGTCGAATACCGGCTGCAGGATGTGGGAGGGCAGTAGACCGTGCCACAGGTTGCCCAGCCACGGGATATAGGGCTGGCTGAATGTGATCACCACGGTGCGCTCGTCAGGGGTATCCAGGCTGGAGATCAAATTGTAAGGGATCGAAGTGGCTACCGTATTGTTAGGATTCACTGCCATTTGAAAAGTAAAGCGGAAATCGGTAGATGTGATAGGCTGTCCGTCTGACCAGACGATGTCATCGCGCAGCTGCATGGTGATCACGCGCCCGTCGGACGAAATCCCGCCGTTCTGCAGGCTGGGAATCTCCTTAACCAGGACCGGTAGAGCGTTGTTTTGCTCGTCGAAATCCCAGGCCCAGGCATTCCAGATTTGCAGAGTAATGGCAGAGAACCACTGGTCGTTTACCTGCAGGTTGGAATAGAGCGGGTTTAGATTATCGATCGTGCGAGTATACAGCAGCGTGATCGATTTCGGACCGGAGATGCCGGTTGGGGCGGTGGGTGAAACCTGGGAAGTGATCTGGACCTGCGGGGATGCCAGTGGTGCCGTGGCGCTCGGCTCGGCTGGTGTATTGCCTGTGCAAGCAGCCAGTGCCATAGAAATAAGTATGGCGGCCAGGAAAAACTTGTGTAATTGCGTGTAAAGGCGCATTTTCTGATCCTCTGGTTGTTTCAATCCAATTCTTATTCCCTTTGTGGTTTAATGTAATTATATTCTATCCTGCAGGCAATCCTGATTGTCAATTTCTTCTCAACTCTCTGAATTCAAGGCTGGCGTTCAGGCCGAGCTGCCACTGCTGGTTGGAGTGCTGCCGTTCGGCATGATCTACGGTATGCTGGCTGTGGAAGCCGGCCTCTTACCTTTTGAAGCCCAGGCTATGTCTGCAATCGTCTTTGCTGGCTCGGCGCAGTTCATCCTGACTCAGCTGGTAAGCGCTGGCACTCCAGCCTTGGTGATGGTGTTGACAGCTGCTATCGTTAACCTGCGCCACGTGCTTTACAGCGCCTCCCTGGCACCTTACCTGCGCAGCCTGAGGCCCGCCTGGAAATTGGTCCTGGCCTATTTTCTGACCGATGAGGCTTACGCTGTCACCATCGTCCACTTCACCGGCAGTCACAACTCTCCCTCCCTCCAGCGCCATTATTTCCTACTTGGCTCGGGACTGACATTGTGGTCGAGCTGGCAGTTGAGCACGGCAGCCGGCATTTTCCTGGGTGCACTGATCCCTGCCGGCTGGGCGCTGGATTTCACTCTGCCGTTGATCTTTATCGCCCTGGTCGTTCCAAGGATCACCAGCCTGGCAGCAGCCTCTGCCGCGCTAACAGCCGGTGTGATATCGATCGTTGCCCTGGACATGCCGTATAAATTGGGTCTGGTGGTGGCTGCCGTGACAGGCATATTGGCTGGCATGCTGGTAGAAGGCAGGGAAATATGATCTGGGTGACCATGTTTGCTGCCGGGTTGCTGACATTCCTGATGCGGCTGTCTTTTATCTGGTTGTTTGGCAGGCTCGAATTGCCCGGCTGGCTGATGCGTGCTTTGAGTTACGTCCCTGTGGCTGTGTTCTGCGCCATCATCTTTCCGGAGGTATTGGCTCCCGGCGGTGAATTGAGCCTGGCCTTTTCCAATCCACGCCTGCCTGCAGCCATGGCTGCGGTGTTGGTAGCCTGGAAGACCCACAATGTGGTGTGGGTTGTAACAGTCGGCATGGGCGTGCTGTGGCTGCTTTCTTTTTGGTTCGGATAAAACAGAAATGACGGTGGATTACCAGCTCATCCTTGGACATACGCTCACACCTACTCAAGCATCGTTAAGCGATGATTCGAGCGGGAAGCGCTACGTCGTGGGGCCAGCGGGCTGCGGAAAAACCACCGGTGCGCTGGCACATATTTTAAGCCTGGTGGATTCTGGCGTGCCAGCTGGTGAAATCCTGCTCCTCGTCCCGCAGCGCACTCTGGCGCTCCCATACCTGCACATTTTCCATCATCCCGCCTTTCCTGCCGGTCGAGTGCTGGAAGTGCATACACTGGGCAGTCTCACCCGCCGCATGCTGCAGCTGTTCTGGCCCGTGGTGGCCGGAGCCGCTGGTTTTGCGCGCCCCGATCTACCGCCCACATTTCTGAACCTGGAGACAGCCCAATACTTCATGGCTCACCTGGTGCGCCCCTTGCTGGATGAGGGCCTGTTCAGCTCGGTGAGCCTCGACCGCAATCGTCTTTACAGCCAGGTCATCGACAATCTCAACAAATCCGCCCTGGTGGGCTTCCCTCTGGAGCAGCTCGGCGAGCGTTTGAAGTCTTCCTGGCTGGGAGAACCGGGACAGCTGCGGGTGTACGAGGATGTGCAGACCTGCGCTGGCCTGTTTCGATCGTACTGCCTGGAAAACAACCTGGTGGATTACTCCTTGCAGGTAGAGGTGTTTTTCAAATATCTGTGGCAGCTGCCGTTGAGCAAGGAATACCTGCTGCGCAGCTTCCGCTGTTTGGTTTTCGACAATCCGGAAGAAGATGTGCCGGTGATGCACGACCTGGTTGCCGAATGGCTGCCTGTTTTCGAAACCGCCCTGCTGGTGTATGACTCCAATGGGGGTCTGCGCAGCTTCCTGGGCGCCGATACCCAGAGTGCTCACAGGCTTCAGCGCCTTTGCGACCAAGGGCAGGTTTGGGACCAGACGCTGGTATGCCCGGCTTCGATCGTAGACCTGGAAAACAGGCTGGGCAGGATATTTTTTTCAGCTCCAGGCGCCTTATCGACTGTCGAATCACCACAGGTCTCATCGATTAAGGGTATGCTGGGAACATCGGAAACAGACCCAGGACCGGACGTCTCGATAAATGATTTTCGCTCTGTCATCGAATTCAGCTTCCATCGATTCTTTCCGGAAATGATGGATTGGGTCGCGGACCAGATCGCTGAACTGGTAACCAACGATGGGATTCCCGCAGGTGAAATTGCCGTCCTGGCGCCTTACTTTTCCGACGCTCTGCGCTTTTCACTCGCCAGCCGGCTCACCTCCAGAGGGATTCCCTCGCGCTCGCACCGCCCGTCGCGCTCTTTGCGTGCAGAGCCAGTTACCGGCTGCTTGCTGACACTGGCTGCGCTCACCTACCCTGAATGGGAAGTCCGCCCGGCCAGGGCTGATGTGGTAAATGCCCTGATGCTGGCTGTTGACGGATTGGACCTGGTGCGCAGCCAGCTTCTGGCGGATATCGTCTATCGTTTCCGATCGCATCCACCAGTGCTCACTTCATTCGAGTTGATCAAAAGCGAGGCTCGAGAGCGTATCACCTATATCCTGGGGCAGCGCTATGAAGGCCTGAGGCTATGGCTTGAGCAGGCGGCTCAGCAGCCAGCCGAACTGGACCTGTTCTTCAGCCGCCTGTTCGGTGAAGTGCTCTCCCAGCCAGGGTACGGTTTCCATCGCAATTACGACGCCGGAAGAGTGACATCCAGCCTGATCGATTCGGTGCGTGCTTTCCGCCACGCAGTGGGACCCATCTTGTCGCAGGAAAGCCGATCGGTCGGCAAGGAATACCTGAAGACATTGGAAGAAGGAGTGATTGCATCCCAGTATATTCGCGGCTGGCAGGCAGCTGAGCAGCAGGCAGTGCTGCTTGCGCCAGCCTACACCTTCTTAATGGCCAACCGCCCCGTCGAAGTGCAGTTCTGGCTGGACATAGGCTCACGCGGCTGGGCGGAGCGCGTTTACCAGCCTCTGACTCATCCCTATGTCCTGAGCCGCAATTGGGAGATCTCTCGTATTTGGCGAGACTCCGACGAGCTTCTTACCCAGGAGCTGGCCCTGCAAAAGCTGGTTTTGGGCCTGGTCAGGCGCTGCCGGAAGGCGCTCTTCCTGGGACTCAGCGACTTGGGCGAGCAGGGATACGAACAGCGCGGACCGCTCTTGCGAACGTTGAATAAACTGCTGACAACCTCATGACCCAGCTGCGCCCCTCCCAGACCAAGATCCTGAAATACCGTCGCGGAAAAATGGGCATCGCCGCGGTCCCTGGCAGTGGGAAGACTTTCACCCTCTCCCTGCTTGCCGCCCAGATCATCTCCTCCGGCGTGCTGATAAATGACCAGGAAGTGTTGATTGTCACCCTGGTCAACTCGGCGGTCGATAACTTCTACCAGCAGGTGAGCAGTTTTATCCAGAAACAGGGCTTGCTGCCCAACACTGGCTATCGTGTCCGTACCCTGCACGGCCTGGCCCACGATATCCTGCGCGAGCGGCCTTACCTGGTGGGATTGGATGAACGCTTCCAGATCGTCGACCAGCGCGAGAGCCTCTCCATTCTGGACGATGCCGTACAGGCCTGGTTGAAAAGCCAACCAGCAGTCATGCTGGAGTACCTGGCTGAAGATTTGGAAGAAGGCAAGATGGAATTCGTGCTGCGGAAAAAGCTGCCGGAGCTGGTGAGCGAGATGGCGCTGGCTGTGGTCAGGCTGGCCAAAGACCGGCGCCTGAGCCCAGTAAAGCTGCGCCAGCGCATCGATGAGATACCTTTTCCGGTACCACTGGCTGAAATGGGATGCCAGGTATATGCGGATTACCAGCAGGCACTGGCATATCGCGGCGCAGTTGATTTTGACGACTTGATCCGCCTGTCACTGGAGGCCTTGGAGAGCGACACCGGGTTCCTGGACAGGCTGCGGCTGCGCTGGCCTTTCATCCTGGAAGACGAAGCCCAGGACAGCAGCCGCTTGCAGGAGCAGATTCTCTCGCTGCTGGCAGGTGAGCAGGGGAATTGGGTGAGGGTGGGAGACCCGAACCAGGCCATCTTTGAGACCTTCACCACCGCCAGCCCGCGTTTCCTGCGCCAGTTCATCCTGCGACCGGATGTGCGCTCGCTCGAGCTGCCCGGCTCTGGACGCTCAACATCCAGCATCATCCAGCTTGCCAACCAGCTGGTCACCTGGACGCAAACAGAGCACCCACTACCAGAAGTTCGTGACGCGCTCCAATCTCCGCCCTTGATCGAGCCGGTGAGTACCGGCGATCCGAATCCCAATCCGCCGGACGACCCGTCTCAGGTCCACCTGGTGTTGGCGAAATACCAGCCGGCCGATGAAATCAAGCAGGTGGTGGAGTCGATCAGCCGCTGGTTGCCGGAACACCCGGGCTGGACGCTGGCTGCCCTGGTGCCCAGCCAGGCGCGCGGGATCGAATTGGTGGAGCAGCTCCGTTGGAAGAAAATTCCTTACGAAGACAGCCTGCTGGCCAGCTCGAGCCACACGCGCCTGACGGTGAAACGCCTGCAGACCCTGCTGGAAGCTCTCTCCAATCCGCTTTCGATCGCCTCGCTCTCGGCTGCCTTGCTGGCCTGGGGCAGGCAGGATGATCCAGCGGATGAGCAGCGTCCCTGGCTGGATGAAGCCGCGGCTTTGATACATAAATGCCCGCGTGTGGAAGATTATTTATGGCCGGGAACAGCCGGCGATTGGCTGGCATCACTCAAACAACAGGGTGCAGATGAGCAAAACCTGGCGGTATTGCGGGAGTTCCGCTCGTTTATGCAGCGCTGGCAGGCTGCCGTGCAGCTGCCGGTCGACCAGCTCGTGCTCACTCTCTCTCAGGACCTCTTCAAGACCTCCTCCGAATTGGCACTGGCGCACAAACTGGCCTTGCTGCTCAGCCAGGCTGCTGGTCTTCACCCGGAGTGGCGCCTGCCAGAGATGGTGGACGAAATACGAGCAATTGCTCGTAATGAAAGGCGTTTCATCGGATTCAGCAGCGAAGACTCCGGATTCGATCCTGACCGCTACCGGGACACCGTGGTGGTCTCCACTTATCACAAAGCCAAGGGTTTGGAATGGGACCGCGTCTATTTATTGTCTGTTAACAGCTACGATTTCCCATCCGGGCTTGAAAATGACCAGTACCAGGGAGAGAAATGGTACATTCGCGACCACCTGAATATGACCGCCGAGGTCCTGGAGCAGGTGGAAGCCGTCCTGTCGGTCGACGAGGCTACCTGGTATCAGGAAGGCCAACCGACCCTGGACAGCCGCCTGGATTACGTGCGCGAGCGGCTGCGCCTGCTGTATGTGGGCATCACCCGCGCCAGGCGCGAGCTGGTGGTCACCTGGAATACCGGCCGCTTCGGGGAAATGCGCCCGGCCGTTCCACTGGTGGCTCTCTCCTCTTATTGGAAGGAAATCAGACAGGAGAATGCCGATGGAAATTCCTGATGGCTTCCAGTTCAGCTCATCCAGCCTGCAGGATTTTGAAGACTGCCGCTACCGCTTCCGGTTGCGCTATCTCCAGCAGGTTGCCTGGCCGGCAGTCCAATCGGAGCCGGCTTTGGAAAGCGAACGCCGCATGCAGCTGGGAGGCCGTTTCCACCAGCTGGCGCA
>Ga0209254_10000805_pt1 | contig 27197 bp, 33 predicted proteins | sample FrelakmetDIP11DI_FD_187148 | JGI IMG/M metagenome (GOLD analysis project Ga0209254, IMG submission 187148) | Freshwater lake sediment microbial communities from the University of Notre Dame, USA, for methane emissions studies - DIP11 DI (SPAdes)... | ecosystem: Environmental > Aquatic >...
TTTACGCTGCTCAAGGCGGACGTCACGGCAAATACGCCGGAGGACAAGGCGCTGCTCGCCCGCTTCGGGCTGTTCGGCCCGCCGGGGATCATCTTCTTCGACCCACAGGGCAGGGAAGTGCGCGGCGTGCGCGTGATCGGCTTCCAGGACGCCCCGCGCTTCCTCCAGTCCATCGCCCAGGCCGGATAGCCCGCCAATCGATCGAACTTGCCGGGACTGCGACTACCGCAGCCAGAACGCTGCAAGGCAGGAAACGGTGAGCAGGGCCATCCATGAACTAAAGAGAACCCGCGTCCTGAATTGCCAAATCAAAGTTGGCGGTATCGAGACGCAGACCTAAAGCGAGGCCCACCACGTGGGTAGAGTCTGGACAAGGTGACTCTCGGCAACTTCCTAGGGGAAAAGTCAGGTTTCCATTAAAATTCTGATTTATGGACTCCATTAATCTTATTCGCAATTTTCTCGAGCAGCGACTGGACGTGACGCCTGACAAGGTTACGACCGAGGCACGGCTTGAAGAACTCGGAATTGACTCGCTGATGTTGCTTGAGCTGATGTTCGAGTTCGAGGACAAGTTCGGCATCTCGCTCGACAACACGTTGCAAACGCCCAAGACTGTCGGTGAGATGGTCGAGATGATGGAGCGACTGCGCAAAGAAAACGGCTAGGTCATGGTTCGGCACCGCGTCGCCATTACCGGGCTGGGACTGGTCAGCCCTTACGGCGGTGATCTCGAGGATTTCTTCACGCGACTCGCTGCCGGCGAGTCGGCCGTCCGTCACCTGCGGACCAACGATCTGCCTCGCCCGCTCTCGACCCCTTTCGTCAGTTGCACGGCTTTCGATCCGGAAGCAGTTCTCGGCAAGCCGCTTGCCTCGATGATGGATCGCTTTGCCCAACTAGGTATGGCGGCGGCCTTTGCGGCGTGGGATAACGCCGGCCTGCCGCGGACGGCAGACGGCGAATCGCGTAACGACTGGGGTGTTGCCTGGGGCACTGCGCTGGGCGGAACACTGGCCAGCGAGAAGGGTTACCGCGAGCTGTGGCAAAAGGGGCGCGAACGCCTCTCGCCGCTGACCGTCGTTATGGTGATGAACAACGCAGCCAATGCCCATATTTCGCTCCAGCTGGGACTCGGCGGCATCAGCATGAGCTATACCGTCGCCTGTGCCTCTTCGGCTATCGCCATCGGCGAAGCCTTCCGGCGCGTACGCAGCGGTGAGGCAACGGTGATGGTGACTGGCGGTTCGGATGCTCCGCAAGCCTACGGATCTGTCCGTGCCTGGGAAGCCCTGCGCGTGTTGGCGCCAGGCAATGAGGTGACATCGCCTTCCGCATGCCGGCCTTTTTCCTCCAACCGCAGTGGCTTGGTAATGGGCGAGGGAGGCGCAGCACTGGTCCTCGAAGATTGGGAGCATGCGCTCGCCCGTGGCGCCCGGATTCACGGCGAAATCGTCGGCTACGGGACGAGTTGCGACCATACACACCTCGTCCGCCCGGAAGCGGCAGGTCAGGTTCGCGCTATCGCAGCCAGCCTGACCGACGGCGGACTCACCCCGGATGACATTGACTATGTGAATGCCCACGGCACGGCTACGGCCGACGGCGATCCGGTTGAAGTCGCCGCCCTGGTGGCAGTATTCGGCGAGCGCGCCGCCAAGTTGCCGGTCAGTGCCACCAAGTCCATGCACGGCCACCTGCTCGGCGCCGCGGGCGCAATCGAGGCGATCACCACGGTGCTCACCCTGCGCGAGCAGTGCATTCCGCCAACTGCGCATCTCGCCCAGCTCGATCCGGCCTGCGCCGGGGTCGATCACGTCATTGCAGCACGCCACGGGCATCCGCTGCGCACTGCGCTGTCCAGTTCCTTCGCTTTCGGTGGCAGCAATGCCGTACTCGCTTTTCGCGCCACCCCCTGAACCCATCACGGACATACTGCCATGGCCACCGAAATCGCTCCCGACAACGTCGATACCTTTCTCCCGGAAGTTGCGGAATTGATCGTCGCAGCGCTCAACCTCGAAGTCGCGGCCAACGAAATCGAACCCGATGCGCCCCTTTTCGGCGAAGGCCTGGGGCTCGACTCGATAGACATTCTCGAATTGGCTCTGGTCATCTCGAAGCGCTACGGCTTCCAGTTGCGCTCCGACAACCAGGACAACGTCCGCATTTTCTCGTCCCTGCGCACCCTGGCCGCGCACATCGCGGCCCAGCGGACCCAATGACTCAGGCCCCGGCCTCGCTGCTGCGCGGCCTGGGCCTCATCGCCGTGGCCGGCACTTGGGCGACGCTGGCTCACCTCGGTAGCGCGGGAGAGGGTGGTGACCTGAAAGTCGCCATCGCATTGGCGCCGCTTGTCGTCCTGCTGGCGCTTTTCCTCTGGCGCGCCGGGAACGCCCTGGCGATTGCCGGGGGTTCGCTGGTAGCCGCCGTACTGCTTTTCGTCAGTTGGCCAGCGCTGCGGCAGAACGTGGCGCTGCTCTACTACCTGCAACATGCAGGCGCCAACCTGATACTCGGGGCGCTTTTCGGGCGCAGCCTGCTCGGCACACGGGAAGCGCTGGTCACCCATTTCGCCCGTCTGGCGCACGGCGGTGTATTGTCCGCTGCGAAGACCCGCTATTCGCGTCAGGTGACCATCGCCTGGACCACATTCTTCCTGCTCAACACGCTGGTTTCGACCATGCTCTTCCGGTTCGCTACGCATGAAACCTGGTCGATCTTCGCCAACCTGATGACCATGCCGCTGGTTATCTCGATGTTCATTGTCGAGCAGGCAGTACGCATACGCGTGCTACCTCCCGACGATCACTCGAGCTTTGCCGATACGATCCGCGGCTACCGGGCAGCGATGGCGCAGCGCCACGGATCCTTTACGGACCGGCCATGAGCCTGCTGCTGCTACTCAACCACGCCAGCCTCGAGGAGATTTTCGCCTGGCGCCCGGAGGGTGCAATCCGGGTCGGCACTTTTCTTGCCGATGCAGCGGCACTGGCAGCCCTGTTGCCGCCAGGACGCCACCTGCTCAATGTCTGCCAGGACCGCTATCACTTTGCAGTCGGCTTCGCCGCAGGTTTAGTTTCCGGCCGGATCAGCCTGCAGCCCTCGTCACAATCGGCAGAAACGCTGCGCCAGTTACAGGCCGACTATCCCGACCTTTGCTGCCTTTGTGATAGCGAGTTCGTCAGCCTCGACCTGCCGCGCCTGGATTTTCCAGCCTGTCTCGCGGTCAATCGCCAATTCAGCGCGGAAATTCCCCGGATTCCCGGCGAACGTATCGCGGCCATCCTGTTCACCTCCGGTTCGACCGGACTCCCCCAGCCACACCCCAAGACCTGGGGGAAACTGGTCCTGAACGGTCAGGCAGAAGCCTCACGGCTCGGCCTCGCCACAAAACCACATTGTATCGTCGGTACGGTTCCCGTTCAGCACGCGTTCGGCTTCGAGTCCACCTTCCTCCTCGCCCTGCTTGGCTGTTGCCCGTTCTGGGCCGGCAAGCCCTTCTACCCGCAGGATATAGTCGCCGCACTGGAAGCTGTCCCGTCGCCCCGCCTCTTGGTCACGACGCCCTTTCATCTCTCTGCGCTGCTCAGCGCTGGACTGGATCTGCCATCGGTCGACCTGGTCCTTTCCGCAACCGCACCGCTGTCTCCGGAGCTAGCCGCCGAGGCTGAATGTCGCTTCGGGGCACCGCTGTACGAAGTTTACGGAAGCACCGAAACCGGCCAGATCGCCAGCCGGCACACCACCGCCGACCAGGCCTGGCAACTGTTGCCCGATATCCGGCTGGAAGCGGAAGGCGAACGGATGATCGCCTGCGGCGGCCATGTCGAAGGCCGGATCGCACTGTCCGACTATGTCGAACCACTCGAGGGTGACCGCTTCCTGCTGCACGGACGACATACCGACCTGGTCAATATCGCCGGCAAGCGCACCTCATTGGCCTACCTGAACCATCAGGCTGCAGCCATCGGCGGCGTCCAGGACGCGGCCTTCTTCCTGCCGGAAGCCGCGCCAGAGAATGGGGTCACGCGACTGTGCGCCTTTGTCGTTGCCCCCGGACTGACACGCAACTCATTGCTGGCTGCATTGCGCGAGCGGATCGACCCGATCTTCCTGCCGCGCCCGTTGCTCTTGGTAGACCAATTGCCGCGCAACGGCGTCGGCAAGCTGCCGCTCGCCAAGCTGCAGGACCTCTATGCACAAGCAACCCTGGAGAAACATGGCTGAACGCATATTCTCCTGGTCGGTGGCGCCCGACCACCCTGTCTTTGCGGGGCATTTCCCCAGCCATCCAATCGTCCCCGGCGTCATGCTGCTCGACCATGCCATCAGACTGGCCGGGGCCCCGTGTGGCTGGCAAGTGGGTAATGCAAAATTCCTCAGCCCGGTCAACCCGGGCGAATCACTGGCCTTCACGCTCGTCGAGCGAGACAACGGCAGCATCACCTTCACCATCTTCGCCGGCGAACGCGGCGTCGCCAGCGGCCTGCTGACCCCCATCAGGTCATGAGTCAGCCGACATCGACCGGATCGCCTGCAGCCGAGTGGGCGCAACGTCCCGAGCGCAGTAACCGGACCATCCTGCGCCTGATGGTCTGGATCTCGCTGATCCTCGGCCGGCGCATCGGGCGTCTCGTTCTCTACGGAATCGCCCTCTATTTCGTGCTTTTCGCTCCCGCAGCGCGCCGTGCCAGCCGGAACTACCTTGGGCGGGCACTGGGCCGCTGGGCCGAGTGGTCGGACGGTTACCAACACGTACTCTCTTTCGCAAGCACCATCCACGACCGGGTCTATCTGCTCAATGACCGCTTCGATCTGTTTGACATTGAGGTCGTCGGCGCCGATGAGTTGCTGGCCGCCCTCGATCGGCAGCCCGGTGCGCTGCTCATCGGTGCGCACCTGGGCAGCTTCGAGGTACTGCGTGCCGTCGGGCGCAGCCGGGCCGGACTCAAGGTGGCCATGCTGATGTACGAGGAGAACGCTCGCAAGATCAACGCCACTCTCGAGGCCATCAACCCGGCAGCCAGCGGCGACATCATCCCGCTCGGCCGCATCGATTCGATGCTCGAGGCCCGCGCCAAGCTGGACCAGGGGTTTCTGGTCGGCATGCTCGCCGACCGCTCGCTGGGCGACGATGCCACGGTCGACTGTGAATTTCTCGGTAAAAATGCGCCGTTCCCGGTCGGCCCGTTCCGTATGGCGGCCATGCTCCAGCGACCGGTGTTTTTCATGGCCGGCCTCTATCTGGGCACAAACCGCTACCGTATCCATTTCGAGCCGTTGGCCGACTTCACGTCCACGCCACGTGCCGAACGGCAGGCAGCGATCAAGGCAGCCATCCACGCCTACGCCGGCCGCCTGACCCACTATTGCCGGCTGGCACCCTACAACTGGTTCAACTTCTTCGATTTCTGGCAGAAAAAGTGAGTCTCCGCCTGACTGCAACTTTCCTGCTGGCCCTGCTGGCGTTCCCTGCTGCTGCCGGCTTCGATATTGGGCAATTGATGAGCGAACTGGCCGGCAATAAGGGCGGCCGGGCCAGTTTCGTCGAAAAACGATACATCGCGCTGCTCGACAAGCCGGTCGTTGCCACCGGTGAAATGAGCTTCACGCCGCCCGACCGTCTCGAAAAGCGTACCTTAACCCCCAAGCCGGAGATTTTGCGCCTCGAGCGCGACACGCTAACGATCGAGCGGGAAAAGCAGAAGCTGACCATCCGGCTCAGCAACCAGCCGGAAGCGCTGGCTTTCGTGGACAGCATCCGCGGCACCCTGGCCGGCGACCGCACGGCACTGGAACGCAACTACGCGCTGTACTTGGCCGGCAGCCACGAGAAATGGACGCTGACTCTGCTGCCCAGCGAGCCGAAGATCGCCGCACTGCTCCAGCGCATCACGGTCAGCGGCAATCGCAGCCGCATCCTCAGTATCGAGTACCTGCAAGCCGATGGCGACCGGTCCGTGATGACCATCGAACCGATCGACGCCAGATGACGCGATCCGCCGTCCGCACGCTGCTGCTCTGGCTGCTGGCCATGCTGGCCGGCACGGCTGTGGTCTGGAACAGCCGCTTCTCGGCCGACATGAGCTTCTTCCTACCCGCAAAGCCGAGCGCCGAGCAGCAGGTGCTGGTCGACCAACTTAAGGAAGGTGTCGTGTCACGGCTACTGATGGTGGCGATCGAGGGCGGCGATCACGGGCAGCGCGCTGCGCTATCCCGCGACCTGCGCGCGGCGCTCATGCAGCGGACCGAATTTGTCTCCGTGCAGAATGGCGAAGCAGCCGGTCAGGGACACGACCGCGAATTCCTTGTCGACCACCGTTACCTGCTCAGTCCGTCCGTAACCCCCAGTCGATTCACGGTTGATGGGCTGCGCCTGGCAATTTCGGACAGCATCGACCGTCTTGCCTCGCCGGCCGGCATGGCTCTCAAGCCGCTGCTGCCGCGCGATCCGACCGGTGAACTCTTCGCTTTGCTCGGCAACCTTGATGCCGGTACCCAGCCCAACCGGCATGATGGCACATGGGCCTCTCGCGACGGCGAGCGGGCGCTCCTGCTGCTGCTGACCCGCGCCCACGGTTCCGACACTGACGGACAGGAAAAGGCCATAGCTCTGGTTCGCAACGAATTTGCCGCCGGCGCCCACAGCGCCGGCATCAACTCCGTACGGCTGCAGGTTTCTGGTCCCGGCCTGTTCGCAACCAAGGCACGGGCAACGATCAAGGAAGAAGTCACGCGGCTGTCGCTGATCAGCTCGGCCGGCATCGTCATCCTGCTCTTCATCGCCTATCGCTCGCTGACGGTTCTCGCCCTCGGGCTGATTCCCGTGACCAGCGGCGCCTTGGCCGGCATCGTCGCGGTCAGCCTGGCCCACGGCACAGTCTTCGGCATTACGGTCGGTTTCGGCACCGCCCTGATCGGCGAAGCGGTCGATTATTCCATCTACTATTTCCTCCAATCCGGGCAACGCGGTCCGGCGGCATGGCGGGAACGCTTCTGGCCGACCATCCGGCTAGGTGTCATGACCTCGGTCTGCGGCTTCGGCGCGCTGCTCTTCTCCGGCTTCCCAGGCCTTGCCCAGCTAGGCCTTTACTCGATCACCGGACTTGTCACCGCCGCCTTGGTGACCCGCTACGCCCTGCCGCAACTGGCACCAGCGACGCTCCCGTTGCGCGACATCGCACCCGTGGGCCGGCTGCTGGCCGGCGCTGTGGACCGCCTGCAAGCCTGGCGCTGGCTCGCACTGGCTGCTGCCTTGGCTGCAACCGCCCTCCTGTTCGTCCGTCACGGCGACCTATGGACGGCCAACCTGTCGGTACTAAGCACTGTCACCAAAGCCGATGCGGAAATCGACATGGCCTTGCGCGCCGACATAGCGCCCCCGGATTCACGCTACCTTGTTGTCGTCAATGGCGCCGATCGCGAGAGCGCCCTGCAGGCCGCCGAGCGCGCTGGTCAGTTCCTCGACCCGCTGGTCACTGCAGGACTGATCGGCGGCTACGACTCGCCTGTCCGCTTCCTGCCCAGCCAGCAAACGCAGGCAGCCCGTATCGCCAGCCTGCCATCGGGCGAAGAGCTTCGAGCCCGCCTAGGCGAGGCCTTGGCAGAGCTGCCCCTGCGCCCGGAGAAGCTCGAAGGGTTCATCCGCGATATCGAAGTGTCGCGCCGTCGGGTGCCGCTGACGCGGGCGTCTCTGGATGGCACCGGCCTCGCCTTGGCGGTCGACTCCCTGCTCATCGAAAGGCCCCTGGGTTGGAGTGTGCTGCTGCCGCTGCGCCCGCCCGGGGGTGATCGCGGCATCACCATCGATCCGGCTGCCGTCCGCAATGTGCTGGCTGAACGGGGTGAGGGTCAGCTACTGTTCATCGACATGAAGGCCGAAGTCGACCGCCTTTACGGCGATTATCTGGGCGAAGCCATCCGCCTATCGCTGGCCGGACTCGCAGCCATTGTTCTGCTGCTCGCCGCCACCTTGCGTTCGCCCCAGCGGCTGGCTGGCGTTCTGCTGCCACTGCTGTGCGCTGTCGTGATCGTCATCGCCGGACTGCACATCGCCGGCGAGAAACTGCATCTCCTGCATCTGGTCGGCATGCTGCTGATTGTCGCGGTGGGCTCCAACTACGCGCTGTTCTTTGACCGGGCCGGGCGCCACGGCCAACTCGATCCGCAGACACTGGCATCGATGCTGGTCGCCAATCTGACTACTGCTGTTGGCTTCGGCACGCTGGCGCTGTCAACCGTACCAGTGCTCCACGCTGTCGGTGTCACCGTGGGACCGGGAGCCATCCTCGCCATGGTCCTCTCGGCGCTGTTCGCTCCACGTCAAACCGGATCATGCGGCGCACGCTGAACGCGATCGGGCAGCGCAGCGGGGCACCAATCCTGCTTGTCCTGCTGCCCGGCGCCTGCATGACGGCCAACGACTTCGTAACGGCAGGCTTCTTCGAAGCAGTCGCCCAACGCCGGCTACCGCTCGACCTGCTCGCCGTCGATCTCGATCTCGCGGCGATTTCCGGCGGCACCGCGTTGCCGGCGCTGCAGACGGAAATCCTCGCACCGGCCCGCACGGAGGGCTACCGAAAAGTTTGGCTGGGGGGCATTTCGCTCGGCGGACTGCTTGCCCTGTGCCACGTCGCGGATACGCCGGGCGCAGCCGACGGACTGTGCCTGATCGCACCCTACCCGGGAAGCCGGCTGACCACCAATGCGATAGCGAGCAGCGGCGGACTGGCCGGCTGGACGCCGGACGCACGGCAACTGGGTGACCCCGAGTTCCGCATGTGGCGCTGGCTTCAAGAGCCGCCCGCTGGCTTCCCGGCCTTTGTCGGCTGGGGTAGCGGCGATCGCTTCGCCTCCGGCATGCAGCAAATCGCCGCATGCTTCCCCCCGCAAACTGCCTGCTGTGTGCCCGGCGGACATGACTGGCTGGCCTGGCGGACCCTGTGGGATCATTTCCTGGACCGTGGAACCCTAGCCGACTGACCTATGGCGCAGCCCTGGAAGCCTTCAACCACAATCAAGCTCTCTATGGCCACCCATGGGGTTGCCGCGACCACCGTTTTGCTCGCACCGACTACATGGCCTTGGGCATTGGGTGCCGTCGCCATCAATCAGCTGATAATTTCGGGGGCGGGCATGCTGCCACGTTCAACCCTGCTGGGACCGAATATCACCTGCCTGCCGGCTGCGTCCGGTGAACGCCGGGAAGTTGCCCTGACCATAGACGACGGACCGGATTCCGAGATCACCCCGCGCGTCCTCGATCTGCTCGACGAGGCCGACGCGAAGGCTACTTTCTTCTGTATCGGCCATCGCGCCCGACGCTTCCCCGCGCTGTGCCGAGAAATAATCGCCCGAGGCCATGCCGTGGAGAATCATGGAGATTCGCATTCGTGGCTATTCGCCGCTTTCGGCATGGGCCGCATTCGTGCCGACATCACTGCCGCTCAGTCTACGCTCGCCAGTATCACCGGCCGGGCCCCGCGCTTCTTCCGACCCACTGCGGGCCTGCGCAACCCGCTCCTCGACCCGGTGCTGTTCGAACTCGAACTGCAGCTTGTAGCTTGGACTCGGCGATCCTTCGACACCCGCGATGGCAACCCGCAGCGCGTCCATGCCCGCCTGAGCGACCGACTGGCCCCGAGGGACATAATTCTCCTGCACGACGGCGACGCAGCGCTCACACCGGATGGCCAACCGATCATCCTTGCGGTCCTGCCTCATCTGCTCGCTTCTCTGCGCAAGGACAAATTAACCACCGTCACCCTAAGCGACGCCATTTCATGAATAAGGAATTCGCTAGGACCTTGCTTAACCAAGCGAGCGACCCATTCCGCAAGAGCGGGCGATTTGCCTACCACTATGCGCGCGGCAAGCTCTCCTCTGACCCCATCTTCCGAGAAATTTTGCGGCGAGAACTACTTCCCGCCAAAGGCCAGTTTCTCGACCTCGGTTGTGGCCAGGGCAGCCTTTTCGCCTGGCTGCTCGCCGCCCGCAAGCTGTTTGAATCCGGCAACTGGCCTACTGAATGGCCGGTCCCACCAGCGCCCTCGAATCTGCGCGGCATCGAATTGATGCAGAAGGATGTGGACCGTGCCGGCCGCGCCTTCGGCTTCGATCATCCCCTGGTGAACATCGGGCAGGGCGATATGACCGCGGCCGACTTCGGGCAGGTCGATGCCATCACTGTTCTCGATGCGCTTCATTACATCGATCCTGGCGGCCAGGCTGACGTGCTGCGGAGAATCCGTGCCGCGCTGCCGCCGGGCGGACTGTTCCTCACCCGAGTGGGCGACGCATCCGCGGGGCTGCCCTACCGCCTATGCAACTGGGTCGACCACACAGTGACCTTCGTGCGCGGCCATCGCCTCCCACGACTCTATTGCCGGCGACTCGCAGACTGGGTCAGCCTGATCGAGGGCCTCGGCTTCACGGTCGAGTCCGGTCCGATCAGGGACGGTAAACCGTTCGCCAACGTCATGCTGGTCTGCCGGGTACTGGCCTGATTCTCCCTGCAGCGGCCCTTGGGCTGATGCGGTCTTGGCTACCGGCATCGCCGCCGACGAGGGTGGATGCTATCTGGCTGATAGGTAAGGCTCAGGGGCGTGTGCCCAAGTGGCGGTGCTCTCCCTTGCTCCTCGTCTTAGTGTGGCGGTTGGGCTACGCTGACCCGGTGCCCGTACGCCCCTCTGCTAGAATCGACATCTATTCCCTGACCTAGCCGATCGTGACGCCGCTACTGCTCTCCACCTACACCGCTACCACCTGTCTTGGCCGGGGAATTGCCGCCACACGCGAAGCATTGCATGGCGGAAGCAGCGGCTTGGTGCCGTGCGCCTTCGAGACGGTGCGGTTGGATACCTGGATCGGGGAGGTTGCTGCAGTCGACGCGCAGCGCCTTCCGGAATCGCTGGCGCGATACGATTGCCGCAACAATCGCCTGACCCTGATGGGGCTGGAAACCGACGGCTTCGCTGAGCACGTGCGCGCCGCCATCGCCCGCTACGGCCGTGGCCGCGTCGGCGTCTTCCTTGGTACCAGCACTTCCGGCATCCTGCAGACCGAGCTCGCCTACCGCCGACGCGCCCCGGCAAGCGGCGCGCTGCCCCGAGATTTCGACTACCGCCGGACGCACAATTCCTTCTCGCTCGCCGAGTTCACCCGCGACTACTTCGGGCTCGAAGGCATGGCGATGGCCATCTCGACCGCCTGCTCGTCTAGTGCCAAGGTGTTCGCCGCCGCCGCCCGCCAGCTTGCGCTGGGCACCATCGACGCCGCCATCGTCGGCGGCGTGGATAGCCTGTGCCTGACCACGCTCTACGGCTTCTCCTCGCTCCAGCTCACCTCGGCCCAGCCGTGCCGGCCCTACGACGTGGGCCGCGACGGCATCTCGATCGGCGAGGGCGCCGCTTTCGCTCTGCTCGAGCGCGACCATGCCCCCGCGCCAGGCACGCTGCTGCTGCTCGGCACCGGCGAATCGAGCGATGCCTACCACATGTCGTCGCCGCACCCGGAAGGCCTGGGCGCGCGCCTGGCCATGGAGGCAGCGCTGCGCTCGGCTGGGCTCGCCGCCGCTGACATCGGCTACATCAATCTGCATGGCACCGCCACGCCGGCCAACGACGCCGCTGAGGGCAAAGCCGTCGCCGCCCTTTTCGGCGACCATGTCCCTTGCAGCTCGACCAAGGGCGCCACCGGCCACACGCTGGGCGCCGCCGGCGCGGTCGAGGCCGTGATCTGTGCGGTGGCGCTGGCCGACGGCTTTCTGCCCGGTAGCCCAGGCACTCGCGAGCGCGACCCGGCACTCCCGGGCGGCTACCTGCTCGCCGGGCACCGGGCACCGATTCGCGCCGCGCTCACCAACTCCTTCGGCTTCGGCGGCAGCAACTGCAGCCTCATTCTCGGAGTGGCCGCATGACGACTCCGCTCACCGCCTGGATCGACGGTATCGGCATCATCGTCCCCGGCCTGCCGGACTGGCCGGCTGCCCGTGCAGTCTTGCGCAGAGAGATACCGCTAACCGCGGCACCATCGATATTGCCGGCACCCGTAATCCTGCCGCCTGCGGAACGCCGCCGCGCCAGCCGCGTCGTCAAGCTGACGCTAGCGGTCGGCCTGGAAGCCGCGGCCCAAGCCGGCGCAGACGTGTCGGCCTTGGCCGCTGTGTTCTCCTCGTCAGGTGCCGACGGATACAACTGCCATGCCATCTGCGAGCAACTGGCCACCGACGACCGGCAGATCTCGCCGACTCGCTTCCACAATTCGGTACACAACGCCGCCGCCGGCTACTGGGGCATTGCCACCGGTGCCATGGCCCCGTGCCAGGTCCTCTGCGCCTACGACGCAAGCTTCGGCGCCGGGCTGCTCGATGCGCTCGGGCAGGTCGCTGTCGACGGCCAACCGGTGCTGCTCATCGCCTACGACAGCGAATATCCGGAACCCCTGTTCGCCACCCGGCCGGTGCCAGACGCCGCCGGCATCGCGCTGCTGCTGGCGCCAGCGCATAGCGAGCGCTCGCTCGCGCGGATCGCCCTCACTCCTGGAACGGCCGCCGCCGACCGGCTGGCCGACCCCGAGCTCGAAGCCCTGCGCACCGCCATCCCGGCCCTGCGCAGCCTCCCGCTGCTGCTCAAGTTGGCCACAGGCGAGGGCGGACGAACCTGCCTTGATTACCTGCCGCCGATGCAACTCGCGGTCGACGTCCAGCCGTGCTAGACCGCGCCGCAATCGCCGCCCGCATCCCGCACAGCGGCACCATGTGCCTGCTCGATGCCGCAGTCGACTGGTCGGACACGACCATTTTCTGCATCGCCACCAGCCACGCCGACCCGGCCAACCCGTTGCGCGCCAACGGCCAGCTGGGCGTCGCTACGGGCATCGAGTACGCGGCGCAGGCGATGGCCATCCACGGTGCGCTGCTCTCCGATGCTAACGGCGCTCCGCGCCAGGGCTACCTGACCAGCGTGCGCGGCGTCACCCTGCACGTCGAGCGACTCGATGACTTGCCCGGCCGCCTCGACGTACGCGCAGAGCGCCTCTCGGGCGACGCCAACAACGTCCTCTACCAGTTCTCGGTCAGCCACGCCGGCCGCTGCCTGGTCGAGGGCCGGGCAGTAGTTATTCTCGATGCTGCCGCGGTCGACCGCGGAGAAATGCCAAGAACGGAGTCCGCATGAAACGCGCCTTGGTCACAGGTGGCAGCGGCGGAATCGGCGCTGCCATCTGCCGTCGCCTCGCCGCCGACGGCCATCACGTCATCGTCCATGCCAATCGCGGCTTGGCCAAGGCCAAAGTGATCGCCGCCGAGATCTTGGCCGCTGGCGGCAGCGCCGAATGCGTGGCATTCGACGTCACCGATCGCGCCGCCAGCACCAACGCACTCGACAACCTGCTGTCCATCGGCGCCATCCAGATTCTGGTCAACAACGCCGGCATCCACGCCGATGTGGTCTTTCCCGGGATGTCAGGCGAGCAGTGGGACAGTGTGGTCGACGTGTCGCTGAACGGCTTCTTCAACGTCACCCGCCCGCTGACCCTGCCGATGATCCGCACCCGCTGGGGCCGCATCGTGAATATCTCGTCGGTTGCCGCAGTCGCAGGCAATCGTGGCCAAGTCAATTACGCCGCCGCGAAGGGCGCACTGCATGCAGCGAGCAAGTCGCTGGCCCTTGAGTTGGCAAGTCGCGGCATCACGGTCAATGTCGTCGCGCCGGGGATCATCGCCACCGAGATGAGCGAAGGTGCCTTCGATGCCGAGGCTATCAAGAGGCTTGTCCCGATGCAGCGCGCCGGCCAGCCGGAAGAAGTCGCCGACCTCGTCGCCTTCCTTGCCTCCGACCGGTCTGCCTACATTTCCGGGCAGGTCATCTCGATCAACGGGGCAATGATCTAAGCCTTCTCTGCTTACCGAAACTGGCGTCGCAGACAGTTTGCGAGTGAATTCCCGAATTGCTGAAGGAATTAAGCAGAGGAAGTGCTGCTACAGATTGAGTTTCGCGATCTCCTGAAGGCCTTGGGCAATGTTTTCCCGTGCAGCTTTTTCAACCGCAAGGCGCAAACGGGCCACTCCAGCGAATTCCTCGCTCATCGTTGCCACGCCCTTGCCAGTGACAGATTTGCGCATTACCACCTTACGGTCTGCAAGACGAACCAGCGACCAAGCTGTTTCGAGATCGACAGTAAAAGTTCCACCAAACAAGGGCTTACTCAAGGCAACGATTCGCACAGTCAACTCATAGTCGCCCCCTGCCCCCTGAAGAACCGCCTTAAATAACTTGTCGCGGGCGATCGCGGTCTCAATAGCAGCCTTGAGGTCGGCATCGGAGATATTTGATGAATCCATCGAGCCGGTCTCACTCCCACCGCTCGTGGTTACTTGAATCGAATATGGGTGCTGTTTTCCGACCACTATCTGGGAAGGAACCATCGCCTCACGGTTTGCTGGCGAAGCGCACCCAGCCAGAACCACAGCAAAAAGCAACCCGACCCAGCCAAACTTGAGTGGATAGCCTATCGAACTGATCACTTTTTCTCTTCCTTGCCATAGATGTTATCGATAACTTCGCTGACCATTTCCTTCGGCGCCAGGCGGGTTAACGAGGTATGGAACGAATTTCCTGTTGCCAAAGGGAAATCGGTTTTTGGATCGCGGATAGTTACTGTCAATTCAAGCATATACATAGTGATATCCCACATCCAGCGATCAACGTAGGTAACTACCGCATCAACGCCACCGGGAACCGTCCCATCCCCTGCTGTGGCTGCAACTCCCTTGGTGCGGAGTTTCTCTGCAATCAGGAACTCAACTCCGCGATTATCAGCAGGGAGCTTCTTGACGTACATGGTTTTAAGTGATGACAAATCCGCTGACGGATCTACGCTTCCCGTAGCTCGATTTACCGCACATCCGCTCAAGGCAAACAAGGCAACCACGGATACCAGAAGCACTCGAAAAGAACGAGACATATCCACCTCCAAAACAATCAATATGTCATCAGCGTAAGGCCAATAGACCATACAAGGCTTGATGAAGATCAAGCTTCGAAGGCTTCTGATTTGTAATTATTAACATGGCGATTAAATAGATGAGAATCGTAAGGCCCGACGCCCGATGCGGCATCGATGAACCATAGGATGCCGAGGAAGAGTTTCACGCACCGAGCAAGTCACTGGCTGTTGAACTGGCCAGCCGCGGAATTACGTTCAACGGCATCGCGCCGGTCATAATCGTCACCGAGATGAGTGAGGGCGCTTTCGATGCGGAAAGTATCCGGAAGATGGTGCCAATGCAGCTCGCGGGCAGGCCGGCATGTGATGCGCGACCGGGACGACTCATCCCAGCCTGTGACTCTGCCGGTGATCCATAGCGCATACGGCGCAAGTGCTAGAATGAAGTTTTGATAAACACACTGGGAGAAGAAGATGAAAGCCTTTCGGACATTCTTGGGTTTCCTGGCCGCTGGCCTGTTCTTTTGCTCTGCAGCCCATGCGCGGGAACCGGTTCCGGTGGTCAACCACATCGATGTGCCGGTGATGACCAGTTCGGGCCAGTCCGTCACCGCTGATAAGGTCCGCGATGCCATCATCAAGGGAGCGGAGAAGAAGGACTGGAAGGTAACGCAAAGCCCGAACGGCGAGTTGCTCTCGGCAAAACTCGTTGTGCGCAACAAACATACCGTCGTCGTATCGATTCCCTACTCGGCAGAGCGGTTCTCGATCAAGTACCAGGACAGCATCAACATGAATTACAAACTGTCCGATGGCCCCCCTGCGTCCCAGGTTGGCTATATGCAATACAATAGCCCTTCACAGGGCACGCCGGCAGGCACGCCCTTGATCCACCCGGGCTACAACAGCTGGGTCAATTCCCTACTGATGAGCATCAAAGACGAACTAAAGGTGCTCTAGTCTTGCGATAGCCTGCCGCTGGTCGATCCCGGGCTGGCGATAGCATCGTAGGGGCCGGTGTCAGCAAGCCATCAGCCACCAAAATATCCCTCGAGGACCGCACGGATTTCGCTCAAGTCCGTTGGACGCACCAGTTGGCGCCGAACTCGACAACCATGAGGCCGCGGCTGATATCTAGTTCACTACGCTCGGGCGCTGCTTCCTGATAAGTGGCTTGGTAGGTCATGGGTGACTCCGGATCAGGTGGAATAGGCGATCAGCGAATTAAGCCGGATGAGCCCCAGGGTGACCACCGGCATGGTAAAGATGACCGTCACCGCGACCAGGAAAACTCGTTGGCGTTAATGGCAAATCAGGGCTTGCGGGCCAGGTACTCCCGGAAGATGCCGAAGGTGACGGAGCATCGCACGTCAACGAAACCGGCGCCGCGCAGTGTGGCGAGGATGCACTCGGGCTCGACGGCGGCCTCGATGGTATGGCCGTAGTACTCCCAGAGCCGGCCAACGTCGGCACGGCTGCCGGCGAGGCGGGCGAGCAGTGGCACGACGCCGCGGATATAGCCGGAAAGCAGCGCCCGGCCGACGCGGCTCGCCGGCCGGCTGATTTCCATCAGGCAGACCTGTCCAGCCGGACGGAGCACGCGGAAATATTCGCTGAAGGCGCGGTCGAGGTCACCGACGTGGCGCAGCGCATAGCCCATGGAGACGAAATCGACGCACCCATCGGGCAGCGGAATGTCCTCGGCCAAGCCTTCGAGCGTCTCGACCGGAAGTTTTTTCTTTAGCTCGGCGAGCATCCCGGGCGAGGGGTCGAGGGCGACGACGCGGCCCTGCGGGCCGACCAGTTCGTGTGCGGCGACCGTAACCAGGCCGGTGCCCGCAGCCACGTCGAGGACGTGCATGCCGGCCTGCAGGCCGTTCCGGCGCAAAACTTCGCGGCGATACCAAGGTCCGCTGCCGAGGCCGGTCCAGCGCTCGGCTTCATCATAGCCGGCGGCTGCCTGATCGAACATTTCACGGGTGACGCGGCGGCGTTCGTCCTCGCTGGAAAAATAGGCGTCGAGCCGCGGATCAGACTTGAGGGCAGCGTTGCGTGGTTTCTGTACAGTCATGGCCTAACTCTTTAAATAGCGCGCGAGCAGCAGCGGCAGACGGAGCACGAAGCCGATGAATAGCCGGGTGTGCATCCAGGTCAGCAGCGCGTTGTCGCGGAGGTACTTGAAGTGGGAAACGCCGCCTTCTGCGGCGGACAGGTAACGCACCGGGGCGTCGAGGTTGACCGGGCGTACGCCGGCCCAACACAGGCGGACGACAGCTTCGGGGTCGAAGTCGAACCGGCGCATGAAGCGATTGCGGCGCATGATCTTCATCAGCGGCGCGATCGGGTAGACGCGGAAACCGTAGAGCGAATCGCCGATACCCATCCACAGCGTTTCCAGGTTGGCCCAGCCGTTCGACACCTTGCGTCCGTTGACCCGCAGGGCCGGAGCCTCCGGCCCGAACACCGGCTTGCCGAGCACCATTTTCTGCGGCTCGGCTTGTGAGGCGGCCATGAAGGCGGGGATCAGGTCAGCCGGGTGCTGGCCGTCGGAATCCATGGTCAGTGCATGCGTATAGCCGACGGCAGTTGCCTGCGTGATGCCTTCAAGCACCGCGGCACCCTTGCCGCTGTTTTCCGGGAGCACGATGACCTTCAGGCCATCGTCGGAAGCGGCAAGAGCCTGCAACTGTTCCGGGGTGCCATCGGTGCTGCCGTCGACAACCACCCACACCGGGCTCCACTTCGCCCGGGCGGCACGGACCGTGGCAAACACGCCCGGGCCCGGGTTGTAGCTCGGTATTAGGACGAGGTGCGAGAACGACGGCATCATTTCGCGGTCGACCGCCCGGACGCTGCCAATTCCCGACGCAAATGCCCGTCGAGCTCAGCCGTGAAGGTAGCGACGTTTCCTGGCGGCGCAAGTCGCTCGCCGAGTCGGATGCGAAATGCAAGAGGCAGTTGCGGCCTTCTGAACAACGGCCAAGCCTTGCCCAGGTAGGGCGAGCTGAACTCGATGACCAATATCTGCACCGGCATGCCGCTGCTGCGCGCAATCAGGCCAACCGTCGGTTGGCAAGGTTCGAGCGGGAAGTTGCGGGTGCGCGTGCCCTCCGGGAAGATCACTAACTGGGCGCCACGACGCAGTTCCTCGCGAGCATCGAGGATTGTCTTGAGCGGTGCGTCATTGCGGATGTAGCGGGACAGGCGTGCTGCAGCACCGAAGAGGAGATTGTCCATGATCGCCGCCTTCATCACGCAGACGGCATTGGGGAGCCGCGAAACGATCATCACCGCATCGAGCAGGGATGGATGGTTGGCGACCAGGATAAGCGGGCCTTCATCGCCAAGGGGGTCGAGCGCCGAGAGGTCGAAACGGCAGGCGCAGACGAGAGCGAGAAAGCCAAGATAGATGCGGAACCCGAGCATGATTGCCAACCGCCCCAGTGGTTGTCCGATGCGTCGGGGCAGCAGCAGGTTCAGGACGAGTGCAAACGGCAGCCAAAAAAGGCAAAGAGCCGCCAATACGCCGAGCCCCAAGGCCATGGCGACATATTCGTAGGCAGCCCAAACCGGGTTGGCGGAATAGCTGCGATCAGTCATTGACCATGACACGGGTCGAGGACTCTCCGAAAATCCAGGAAACGGCCAATCCCGCCCCGAAATTGTGCTTCTCCAGAACCAGCGGACTATCGGCAACAACGGTGCCGCTCATGTTGTTGTAGCTGACGAAGGCACCCACCCAGATTTTCTGAAAACGCCTCGACATTCCCGCCAGATACTGCATCCCGGCATAGCCGGCGGATGCCTCGTAGGCTGGTCTCGAGGGCGTGGCGTACTGCGGTGCCACATCGTAGTAGTAAGCGTTCTGACGCTGGTTGGCGAACACCGGCCCGGCCACCAAGCCAAGATTCCATGCCGGAAGGCCGGGCAGGTCCGTGATGTCCAGGTTCAGGTTGGGTTGAAACAGCCAGCCGACATCTTTCGGCGGTCCTTCGACAGTAAACGCAGCCCGCAACGGCATACGCAGCTTCAGGTAGCGCGCGCCGCTCTCCGAACGCCAGAGGGTGAAGTCAAGCTGCGGCCCGATCTCGAATGTCGCCTTGAGATCAGGCATTCCGGCCCTTGCGTCGATATCCTCGCTGCCGCCGGGCGGCGACAGGAAGAGGCTGACCGTAAGGTCAAGACGGTCGCTGTCGAAAAAACTGCCACGGATGCCGTGGCGATCAGCCTTGAAGAAATCTCCGTGATAGGTGAAGTAAGGTACCGGTAGAACAAAGTCCGCATTCTGGGCCGCTCCGCGGTAGGCGGGGAGAGTGAACACGCCGATGCCTGCGCCGACTTCCCACAACGGCTTTTCCTCACCGGCGCGGGCGACTGGCGAAGCAGCGGTCAAGGCGAGAACCGCCAAAGCAACACAGGTGCAGCGAGTCCCGTCAGCGAACGTCATCAGCAGCCCCAAGAGCATGCGAGGCCACAGCCTCGATCTCGACGAGCAGATCGGTGCGACAGATGTCAGCCTGCACGTAGACGGTCTCCACATCTGGCCCGAGCGTCACCATCACCTCATGGATCGCCGGAAAATCTTCCGGTCGGCGCACGTACGCCCGGTACGACAGATGATTCAGCGCAAAAGGCACAGAAGGACCAGACCGGTTGGCCTCGTTGACCACAGCCTCGACATTGGCCAGTGCCTCACGACACTGTGCTGCCGCATCACCGACATGCTTGGAGAGGTGGCCGACGATGCTTGCCGTACCAGAAACGAAGAGGAACTCCTGTCCCGGCAGTGCGGCAAGCGTGGCGCGGGAAAAAGTGGGGCTACTTGGTCCGTATGTCACCGGGTAGTAGTAAGCGCTCACCTGACGCGGATTCTCCACTGCTCGCGCCGGGGATTCGCCGGCGAGGAAAGCAATCGACAACGGCCCACTGGTCAGGCCAATAGCACAGGCCGCAGGCAAACTACCGGTGACACTTCGATTGCAGGCTGTGAAAGCATCCTGCCGACCGATATTGAACTGACGGTAACGCTCCAAGCCGTGGCTCTCCACGTTGATCCTGTCAAAATAGTTCCACACTCGCCAGAGGTTGGGCACCCCAAGGAGATCGAGCAAGCGAAAGATTCGCCGGTAGGCTTCCTCGCTCGCTGCTTGTAGGGATGAACAGTTGGAGGCATCGGGAAAATCTGCCTCGTCGAGTTCGATTACCCCATAGACCACCCCATTCGCCCGCCGCCAGGCAATTCCCTCGATTTCTCCCCGAGTGCCGGAGCCAGGGTGACGCCAGATTTCCCGCACCGTTACGTTCGAGCCGAGCAGCGGGGCGGCGATGCTCTGCTCGGGCCAGACCGGCCGCACCGTGCCGATCCCTTGGCCGAGAAGGGCGCCACCCAGCTCACACCCTGTTTCACGTGAAACCGGGGGGGGGCCAAAAGACACTGAGGATTGGGTAACGAGTTGCATTGCCACTATGCGCTGTACCGGACGGCCTCGTCGACCTTGCGGATGCGGAAGCGCGGATGGCGGGCCTTTTCCAGCATCACCGCCTTGTAGCCCGTTTCGGCGAGCATCGGCGCGACTGTCGATCCGGCCGGTCCGCCGCCGATCGCCAGCAAATCGCGCGAGTCACGCCCGGCTACGCTCCCCTGCTGTTCCATTTTCTCACCCCCCTCCTGACCCATGAAGTCACGGCGTCACCGAGCCTTGAAAGTCAAGTTGCTGACCGCCTCATGATGTCCATCAATCCTCGCCACCGTCCGCTTCTTGCTCCAATAGACATAGTAAGGGCCAAAACTTGACCACCAGTAGCGCCATGTGGGCATATCCAGGCGGGGATTTTCATCGGTCGGCGGATAACCTACCGACATGATTACCTGTTCGACGGTCATGCCCTTCATCAACTGCCCCTTGCCGATCGCGGTGCGGACTGCTGACGGAAGACGGTCAATCATCAGTTTCGGATCGTCCACCACCACCAGCTTGTTAACCCACTGCTCGGTTGTCTCCACCTTCCGCCCGAGGTCGAGAGCGAAATACATCCGCTTTCCCCCGATTTCGACGTGTGCGCGATTGCCGTCGATCTTCATGACTTTGACCGGAGTGCCGACCGGAATGAAAGGCAACTGGGCAAGGTTGGAGTCACTGATCAAGTCGCCGTCGTAACGCAGGTTGCAGCAGGCGTAACCATTGCGCAGGAGGGCTTCCTGGCGCGTTTCGGCAAGCGGCTTCGCCTGATCTGGCGGCCGGGTATCCGTGATCGCGCAACCTACCAAAGCGGCAGCAATGGCAAGTGCCGCGGTCAACGCCCAGAAATGGCCGAAAAAATTCCCTGATCCCAACTTTTGCCCCTGAACCTGATGCCGACAGAGAAAGGATTATAACGCCGCCGACATTGCCGCCGGCGCGCGACAAGACTGGCCGGAATCTTCTGCCGTCGACAGAACCGACTTCAGCACCTCACGCCGAGGCAGCTTGACCGGCGACATCGAAACAATGTTGTCCACCAGCAAATCCGCACTCAACTGCGGTTTGAGGCCGACTGGCTGACGCGGGTGGAGGGCGAATTCGCGTTTGGTCTTCTCGATCTGTTCCTTGTTCGAACTGAAATAGCGGGCGGCAGCGACGGTTTCCGGCAGGTGCTTGAGTACATGCCACAGGCTCCAGCGATGCGCCCACAGCCGCTTGGCGAAGCGGCGTCTGTAGCCCTTGCTATCGTAGAAGCGCTTGACGTGCCAGTTGTACAGCGCGTCCATTTCCTCGCGCGACGAGAAACCTTCAGGCAAATAGCTGAAATTTAGACAGTTCATCAGCCGCCAGTCCTCGATCATCTCGCCGCCGATGTTGGCCGCGCATTCGTCCCAGATCGGCGCGCCGTGCAGCGGGCTGAACTTGGTCATATTCATCTCGTCGAGGTTGAGCGAGAGGATGAAATCGCTGGTTGTCGTCACCGTCTCCGGGGTCTCGCCGGGCATGCCGAAGATAAACAGACCTTTCGCACGCAGGCCGGCATCGTGGATCTGACGCACGGTGTCGCGCACAGCATCGAGGGTAACGCCAGCCTTGTGGCGCTCCATCATTCCCGGGTCAGCCGATTCGATGCCCATCGAAACCATCAGCACGCCCGCCTGCTTGAGTTTGGCGAGCATTTCGTCCGAGGTGTGGCCGGTGCGGATGGCACAATTCCACTGTACGCCGAGGGGGTTCTCGATCAGCAGTTCGCAAAGATCGAACACGCGCTGCTTCTTGGCCGTGAACAGGTCGTCGTACATGTTGATGTGATACACGCCGAACTTGTCCCGCAGGTACTTCATGTGATCGTAGGTGTATTGCGCCGAGTTGGTCTTGTACAGTCGCTCGAACACCGTCCGATCGCAGAATGAGCAGGTGTAGGGGCAGCCACGCGAAGTGATCATCGTCGCGCCATGGTGTTTCTCGTAGGCAAACAAAGGCAAGTGGTAGGCGTGCGGAAAACCGGCCAGCCTCTCGTAAGCGGGAAAAGGCAGCTGGTCGAGGTCGAGGATGCGGTCCCGGCGTGGGTTGATGCGGATCTTGCCCTGGCCATCGCGCCAGATCAGGTTGCCGATGCTGGCCGGCGGCTGGCCGTCGGCCAGGTCGAGCATGGCCCCTTCGCCTTCACCCATCACCAGATAGTCGATTTCGGTAAAGTGTTCGAGGATGGGCGCACCCAGCGACGAAACATGAACATTGCCGAAAGCTATCTTGATCTCCGGACGCCTCTCCTTGATGTAGAGCGCCATATCCGCCGCATCCATGAAGCCGGATGTGGTCGCCGAGAAACCGACCATTTCCGGATCGGTCGCCAGAATGATCTCAGCATTTGCGTCAATGCCAGGTGGTGCGTAAGGACCCAGGCAGTCGTGCAGATGTACCTCGTGGCCGAATTTCTCCAGCCAGCTGGCCAACTGCATGATGCCGATCGGCGGCATCCGGTTGGCCAGAACGGAAAAGTCCGGTTGCCCCGGAACGAAGTTGAAGCCGGCGGGATGAACTAGCGTGACACGCAACGCGTCTCTCCTGTGGAAAGTCTCTGAATTTTATAGGAAAACCGTCAATGTATCCCAGGCAAACCTGACGATCAGCACCCCGACGACGAACAGGAATACGTGGCGCACGAAGACGCTGCCGTGGCGCAACGCCAGCCAGGTTCCAGCCAGCGAACCGCCGACGTTGGCCACCGCCATCGCTGCCGCAAGCAGTGCCAGCACGTAGCCGTTCGGCAGGAAATAGGCGATCGCCGCCAGGTTGGTCGCCACGTTGACCACCTTGGACCCGGCCGAGGCATGAAGGAAATCGAAGCCGAAGAAGCGCACGAACAGGAAAATCAGGAAGCTGCCGGTGCCCGGCCCGAAAAAGCCGTCGTAGAAACCGATGATGCCGCCGAGCAAGGTCGCGTAGGCCAGTTCACGATGACCGCTCTGCGACGGCGCATGCAGCAACCCGAACTCCTTCTTCTTCAGGGTGTAGGTCGCGGCAAACACCAGCAGGATGAGGATCAGCGGGCGCACCGCGTCCTTCGGCAACCAGGCGACTGCCGCAGCGCCTGCGTAGGAAAAGACGAAAGCCGTACCCGCGGCCGGCAGGATCGTCCGCCAGGGCATCACCACATGGCGGGCATAGCGCCATGCCGCGTTGGCGGTACCGACGACGCTCGAGCACTTGTTGGTGCCGAACAGGGTGGCCGGGGCCTCGCCCGGATGCACGGCAAACAAGGCGGGAATCTGGATCAGCCCGCCGCCACCGACCACAGCATCGACCAGGCCGGCAAGGAAAGCCGCCAGAATGAGGGCGAGCAACGGGCCATCGAGGATCATGCAGCCAGCCCCGTCCTCGAAAATCGCGTCAACACAATAACTCCACCCGCCGCAAGAATCGCCCAAGCAGGAATTCTACGGCGGATGCGCTCTTGGGGGTTCGTCATCCCGACGGCCAAGACGCCCTTGTCCGCCGTCTCCTGCACTGTTATCGTGATTTTTTTGTCAAAACTCCGAAGGAGTCGTCATGGGTCTGTTCAGTTTCATCAGGGAAGCCAGCGAAAAGCTGTTCAAGTCCAAGGATGCCGAAGCCGCGGCGGCTGAAGTCGCCCGGGCGCCCGGGGATGAGGGCGCGAAGGCTAACGAAGGAGTCATCATGAAAGCAGTCGCAATCGCCATCGTTTCAGCCTTGGTCTTAAACGCATGCGCTAGCAGTGGCGTGATCCCCACGGACAAGGACACCTACATGATTTCAAAACAGAGCGCCGCAGGCGTTTTCGGCACTGCACAGGGAGTGAAGGGTGATATCTACGTGGAGGCAAACGAGTTCTGCGGCAAACAGAACAAGGCTGTGGAAACCGTGAATGTAGAGGCAAAAAACGCCATCCCCTTTGCCCGTCAAGGTAGCGCTAGTCTCACTTTCCGTTGCGTCCCCAAATAGATTGGCGTAGCCGGTTATGCGATTAGCGGGACCAGTCAAGCATTTAGCATGCTCATCTATATGATTGCCGGGTTAATAAGCTTGAGCTGTTTTTCGCTCGTCAATTACAGGCTTACTTCAACGCGCTGGCGATTTCCGGGCTGTTGAGCAATTGTTCGACTGCACTCCGGAATCTTCCAGGGATAACTTCTTTCGCGTGGCCCGGCGGGTTGAACGCGCTGCCACCGAGATTGAGGTCGTCTTTTAACGATTTTGTTGCAATTTCCTTGCCATTGCTATCGGTGACAACCAGCTTCAGGGTGAAGAAGAGGCGGGTATTCTGCGCCGTGTCAGCCTTCCATTCATTGATGCTGAGCAGTAGTAGCCGATCGCGATGGGTTGCCATCAGGCTGGTCATGGCGCCCCGGTTGTCAGCTGCGGCTTGGGTGTCGATAGCAATTACGTTAGCACCATTGCGGACGAGGGCTGCCTTGATGGCTTCGCTGAACTCGCTGGCCAGTGTTTTGCCACTCAGAGTGAGTACATCGAACGGATTGCCGAACCCGCCACGCTGCAAGCCGACGAAGTCTGGCGTTTTATTGCCCGAGACAACGTAGGAGCGCTGGTCAACGCTGCTTACGGCAATAGACTTTTCTGTCCGGATAGTGGTCGTGGGCGTAGCGCTGGCATCGTGATAGGTGTGCTTGTTACCTACGGCACAACCCGTGAGCAATATCGTCAACGCCAGTGCAGCAATCTGGCACCGGCTGGTTTTCAAAGCATGGTGGCTCATGAACAATTGCCTCATGTGATTAAAGAAAATGAGTTGTCATTCTATTCCTGCAATGACACAAGGGCCGCACCCCAATGTGCGCTTCCTAAAAACGCGCGAGATTTACTGAAGTCTTGCCTGCAGAGCACGCTGCAAGATAAATAATGCAATAAACGGAACACACTCCGCCCATAGTTTGTTTCCTTGGGTGTAATACGACAACATAAATGCGCCGATAGCACCGAACACCAAGACAAGCGAAGCCCGTAAAACCTGAACACGAGGCGCTTGTTGAGCGCCGACAAAGCCCCCACGGCTCATCAGGCTGGCAAGTCCAAGAATGATGATACAAAGCAGCATGCCTGCCGCATCAAGTTCACCATAAAAGCGATTAAGCCATTCCCAACCCAGCAAGAGGCCAAGACTGCCGCTTATGAAGTAAAGGTGAATCCCCATAAAGATGCGATTAATGGGCAAGCCTTGATAGATCACAAGTGCTGTCACCGGTACAGCCAAGATACTGCCGAGCAAATAGGGGGCAAACCATTCGTACCCAAGCACTGGAGGGTGCAAATTTATGTAAATCAAGAACGTGCAAAGCGGCCAAGCCTCGATAAAATTGCTCAATAATCTTAATCGTTTCATTCTCTTGTCATCAACCTCTGAATCGCTCAAGGTCGGCGGTCATTGTTATGCATCCGATCATAACCAGCAACAAACCTCTAAGCACCCGCGAATGGGTACGCGAAACGCGCTTTGGTAGATGGTTCCTCGCCACCGAAATATGGCGCAAATACGTCCTCGCGCAAGCGGTAGCTGACTGCAAACGCGTGGTCGGTAATCGTCTGGCGCCGGGGGCTGTGATGATCGATGCGGGTTGCGGCGTCGGTCTGTCCATGCCCCTGATCGAGGAATTTTTTCAACCCGACGAAATTATCGGTATCGATATCGACCGTGGCACACTAGAGATTGCAGCGCAAAACCCCTACCCTTTCAAAGCCAATATCAAACTCTTGCACGCCTCTGCGCAGTATCTCGACCTACCTTCCAATTCGGTCGACGCTATTTTCTGCCACCAGCTCATTCACCATGTCGGGGAGCAAAAAGCCGTACTTGATGAATTGCTGCGCATACTCAAACCGGGCGGTTTCTTACTCAGCAGCGAATCGTGTCAATCCTTTATCAAACTCTGGTGGGTCAAGCTCTTTTTCCGCCACCCAGACATGGTTCAGAAAAGCGCTGACAAATATGTCGCCCTCATCCGCGCCTCGGGCTATGAAGTGGCCGAGAAAGATATATACACCTACACGCCCTGGTGGTCTTTAGTCGATTTCGGCTTACGACGAGAGTGGGGACTGGGTGGACGTACGCCAGAAGTCACCGAACTCATCACCATCGCCCAGAAACCCATGCAGGAAAAGGCTGTCAGCGTTGCGAGGTAGGCTGGAAACAATGGAGTCCGAAGGATTGTGTAATTTGACGATTTGGAGGACGCAGATGGAACGGATGCCGAAGGGGATTCACATTCCGGAGTTTCGGGCGGAGGCGTTCAAGCTGGTGGAAACGGAAGGGCTCTCAATCGATCGTGCGGCAAAGCGACTGTCGGTGCCGAAGCGTAGCCTGAGCAACTGGGTTCGAGCGGCGCGGTCAGGCAAGCTTACCGAGGTCGGCAAAGGTCAGCGGCTGCCGTGCGAACTGGAACTTGAACTGGCGCGTACCCGCAAGGAACAGGCTGACGTGAAGATGGAGCGGGACCTGCCAAAAACGTTTGCAACGTCCCCCAAGGGGACTTCCTGCGGGGCGTATTTCGCGAAGGAGTCGCGGTGAGGTACGGGCGAATCGACGAACTGCGACAGCAATACCCCGTGGTGGCGATGTGTCGGGTACTGGATGTTTCGGAAAGCGGTTACCACGCTTAGGAAGCATTGCTATTTGCCGATGCAGAAACGGCTAAAAATGACACCAAGCAGGTCGTCGGCGCTGAATTCGCCGGTGATTTCGCCGAGCGCCCGCTGGGCCAGGCGAAGTTCCTCGGCGAACAGTTCCAGTGCAGGCAGCTTGCTCTCGAC